>Ga0210017_1003629_pt1 | contig 12887 bp, 16 predicted proteins | sample CryGeyCG2014_020_FD_183966 | JGI IMG/M metagenome (GOLD analysis project Ga0210017, IMG submission 183966) | Groundwater microbial communities from aquifer - Crystal Geyser CG08_land_8/20/14_0.20 (SPAdes) (version 2) | ecosystem: Environmental > Aquatic > Deep subsurface > Groundwater | place... | reverse complement strand
TAAATAGTTAAGTAGTTCGTAAAAAACTAAATATGGAAAGTTTAACCTTTAATGAAAGGAGATAAAGATGTTGGCAATAGCTAGTTTAATTAATGATCGTGATGTGGTTATTAAGGAAATGATGGCAACGGGACTAAACCTTGAACGGGCGATAGATGCTCTGGGCGGTGTGGATTTTACTACAGAATCCATAACTTTGGCAACAGCTTCGTTTGATGAACTGTTGCCAAGGTGCCAAGATTCTCTTAAAAGAAGCATCGAGGCGTTCATGGTTCCATTGGGAAACACTTTGCTTTTTGCGTATCATACCTCTTTGGAAATCGGAAATCATAAGGCGATCGAAATCCTTCAGAAGGCTCTTGAGTCTGCTCGTCAGGAAATCGGAGCATTAGCTTCGGAACCGGAGATAGATTTCCCCGGTTAATTTTGTTGCCCATCAATCTACAGCTTCAACGAATTAATTTTGTTCGTTGAAGCTTTTTTATTTAGGCGGGAATTACTTAGAATTATCACTATGACAAAAATGTCCGATCGGACATTTTTTGCAACGAGACTATTATTGGAATTATTTAGAATTATCACCATGATAAAAACCGTCCGATCGGACGATTTTTGCAACAAGGTTATTTTTATGCACAACGCTTTAATATTGTATATGCAATATTAAAGCGTTAGAAGGAAGGAAAGCACTACGAGAAAAGATAAGAGAATTGGGTTTTTATGAACTCCAGAAAAGCGTTTGGATTTTCCCATATGAGTGTAAAAATGAAATTGACTTTATAGTAGAATTTTTCGGTCTTAGAAAATATGTTCGTTTTGGTATTTTAGAATCTATTAATAATGAACTGCACCTTAAAAAGATATTTAATCTTAAATAATTCTTAAATAATTCAGCAGAAAAATATTGGTCTAGTTAGAAAAATGTCCGATCGGACATTTTTAGGATAGAATGCTTTTTGGCAATTTGGCAATTTGGCAATAAGGCTTTCATAAAATCTAAGGGTCGTTGGGGCTTTTTTATTTTTTTAGATTTTATGATAGAATAAAACAATGATAAAAAAATCAAAAAAAGTAGAATTTCCTTCAGAATTGAGAATGGATATGGTTGGCGGAGATTGGGTAGTTATAGCCACGGGCAGAGCAAGAAGGCCGGAGACATTTAAACAAGAAAAAAGAGCAGTAAAGAAAGTTTCTAAAAAAGATTGTCCTTTTTGTAATTTATCTAAACAGGAAAAACCAACTCTCATTTTCAACAAAGGCAGAAGGGTGACCGATGGTGTTTGGACTACAGTTGTAGTGCCGAATAAATATCCTGCTTTTCTTCCTTATTCTGAATTAAACGAAAGAACGGAAGGAAAATTGCATAAAAAAATGAATGCTGTTGGTTTCCACGAGGTAGTGATAACTTTTGACCACCAAAGGCAGCTTGCCCAATTTTCAATAGAAGAAATCAAAGAAGTTTTTGATGTTTACCAGCAAAGATATTTGGATTTGATGAACAAGAAATTTGTCAATCACGTTTCTATTTTTCATAACCATGGTTTGGGAGCCGGTGCCTCAATCAGCCACCCCCATTCTCAAATTATCACCACGCCCTTAATTGATATTGACCTTCAAGCGGCTTTAGATAGGTCTAAAAATTATTATAATAAAGAAAGAGAATGTATTTACTGCCATTTGAACAAGTGGGAAGAAAAGATAAAAAAAAGGATTGTTTTTGAAAACAATGGTTTTTTGGTTGTTTGTCCTTTTGCTTCCAAAACTGCCTTTGAAGTTATAATTTCGCCGAAAAAACATCTTGCTTATTTTGAAAAAATAACAGAAGAAGAAAAATGGAATTTAGCCGAAGCATTCCAAAGGGCCTTAAGTAAACTTTACAAGGGCCTTAATAATCCTGATTATAATTTTTATTTGCATACTGTCCCTTGCGATGGTTTGAGTTATAATTATTATCACTGGCACTGGACAATTTTGCCGAAGACAGCCATTCCGGCTGGTTTTGAAATCGGGACCAGAATGGAAATATCAACCATTGAGCCGGAAAAAGCAGCCGAATATTTAAGAAAACAACAATTATGAAACCATTAATTGTAGCAAATTGGAAGATGAATCCTCAAAGTTTAGCCGAAGCTAAAAAACTTTTTGATTCGGTAAAAAGAGGGGTAAAGAATATTAAAAAGGCAGAAGTAGTTATCTGCCCGCCATTTTTGTATTTAAAGGAGCTAAAGGAACCGAGTTCCTTAAAAAAGAACTCGGTTCCTTTAGTTGGCGCTCAGGATGTTTTTTGGGAGAAATCCGGGGCTGATACAGGCGAAATTTCTCCATCAATGCTTAAAGACATGGGATGTCAATATGTGATTGTTGGGCATTCTGAGAGACGAAGATATTTCAGCGAGACAGATGAAGTGGTGAATAAAAAATTAAAGTCAGTGATTGAGGCCAGAATGACCCCAATCCTCTGTGTTGGAGAGACCCAAAACCAGAGAGACAAGGGAGAGACCGAAAATATTTTAAGAAAACAAATTGAAAAAGCCCTAAATGACATTTCAAAATTAAAAATTTCTCCCTACGGGAGATCTCCCGAAGGGAGACAAAATTCAAAATTAATTATTGCTTACGAACCAATTTGGGCAATTGGCACCGGCAAACCTTGCGACCCAGAGGAGGCCCAAAAGATGGGTTTGTTGATTAGAAAGATTATTTCAAGAATTTATAATAGAACCCTTGCCCAGAAAATGCCAATACTTTATGGCGGGAGCGTGAACAGCAAAAACGGAGCAAGTTATATTAAAGAAGCGGGCTTACAAGGACTTTTAATTGGAGGAGCTTCTTTAGAGGCAAAGGAATTTGTTGACCTTGTTAGAAAAATCTGTTAAGATATTTCATCATGGAACAAACTTTCCAAGGATATTTCTATAATCCGACTCGAGGGAATTTATTAGCCGAAGAGGTGCTCGACGAGATGCTCAATTATATTCAAGAGAAACCAGAGAAATTTTATGACATTATTGTTGGCTGTGATTCTTCCTCGGGCCAAGACCCCCATTTCCCTGTTGTTGTGGCAATTTTAAGAGTGGGAGAAGGAGGGAGATTCTTTCTTAAAAAAATAAAATATCCTCAACCTCAAAATAGAAAATTTATCTATTGGAGGAACAGAATTTTGCAAGAGGTTTTGTTATCTTGTGATTTAGCTTTGTTTTTAAGAGAAGATTTCCAAAAAAAGATACAAGCCCTAGCTGTTAATGGTCTTCGTTATCAGTATCAATTCCGCTACATTCATGCTGATATTGGAACCGGCGGTCAGACCAAGGATATGATAAAAGAATTGACCGGGCTTATTCGGGGCAATGGTTTTGAACCCAAAATTAAACCAGAATCTTTTGTTGCTTCAGTGGTGGCGGATAGATACAGCTAATACAATTATTTGATAAGATTTTTGGTAATATAATAAAAAGTGGTATAATATAGTAAAAATATGAACGAAGAAAAAACTTTATCTCAAATAAGCCCCGAAGAAATTGCCAAAAGAGGAGGGGAAATATATGAAAAAGAGTTTCGCAAAGATCTGGAGCCAAAAGAAATTGGTAAATATATTGCTATCGAAGTAGAATCCAAAAAATATTTTATTGGAGAAACAAAAGAAAAGGCCTTAGACGAAGCCCAAAAGATTTTTCCTAATAAGATATTTTTTGTTAGAAGAATAGGAGAACTAGAGAAGATTTCTTCAAAATATTCATTTGATTTTACTTCTTTGTCTTACTATGATAGGTTATTTTGAACCTCAGGATGGAAGGCCGAGAGTGATTTTAAAAATAAGAGGGTCGCTCTAAAGAAAGAAGAAGAACTAATATAGAACTAAACCTAAAAATTTTAACAAATAAAAACCGTCCATCATCGGACGGTTTTTCTTAATTTTTTCTTTCATAAATAGCTATATTTATCTATTTTCAGATTAACTCTGTTTGGTTATAAAATCAAGTTTTGTTGATTTTAATTTTTTAATAGAGTAAAATAATGGTAATGAAATCTTTTGAATTGCGGAAAAGATTTTTGGATTTTTTTGAAGAAAAAGGACATAAAGTTGTGCCTTCTTCTTCGCTATTACCAACTGACCCAAGTGTTTTGTTTACAACGGCCGGGATGCAGCAATTTAAAAGTTATTTTTTAGGAGAAAAATCTCCTTACGGAAATAGGGTTGTCTCGTGCCAGAAATGTTTTAGAACCTCGGATATTGAAGAAGTGGGGGATACAACTCATTTAACTTTTTTGGAAATGCTAGGGAATTTCAGCTTCGGGGATTATTTTAAAAAAGAGGCAATTAAATGGGCTTTGGATTTTTTAACTAAAGATTGCGGGTTAAAAAAAGAAAATTTATGGATTACTGTTTTTGAAGGAGACAAGGAAGTTTCTGAAGACAAAGAATCAAGAGAGATTTGGAAGAGTTCGGGTTTTCCAGAAGAAAAAATTCATGGTTTTCCGAGAAAAGATAATTTCTGGGGTCCGACCGGCGAGGAAGGACCTTGCGGTCCAACCACGGAAATACATTATGATTTGACTGGGGAAGGTTGTAGTTTGGGCAGAAAATGTCTCCCAAGTTGTAAATGCGGCAGATTTGTTGAATTATGGAATTTGGTCTTTAACGAATATTTTCAAGATAGAAATAAAAAATTAAGATTTTTAAAACAAAAAGGCGTTGATACTGGAATGGGCCTGGAAAGGCTGGCTATGGTTTTGCAGAAAAAGAAATCAGTTTTTGAAACAGATTTGTTTCCTTTTGCAAGCCAAACTTATCAAGAAAGAATTATTGCAGACCATATTAGAGGGTCGGTTTTTTTAGCAGGAGAAGGAATTTTGCCCTCAAACATTGAAAGGGGTTATATTTTGAGAAGGGTTTTGAGAAGAGCAATTAGATATAGAAAGATTTTAGAGATGCCTAAAAACTTTTTAATCTCCTTAGCCCAGAGAATTATTGAAATTTATCAAGATGTTTATCCTGAGGTTAAACCTAAAGAAGCAGATATTTTGACTGTTATTCAAAAAGAGGAAGAGAAATTTGAGAAAACCTTAGAGAGGGGATTAAAAGAATTTGAGAAGTTGATTGGTAAAAATATAACAGGCGAGCAATTATTTAACCTTTATCAGAGTTATGGATTTCCCTTAGAACTTATTGAAGAATTAGCAAAAGAAAAAGGTTTTAAAGTAGATAAAAAAGGTTTTGAAGAGGCCTTAAAAAAACATCAAGAAATTTCCCGGGCTGGGGTTAAGGCAAAGTTTGGGGGAGTTGGCAAAGAAGCCGGCGAACAGGCAACAAAACTTCATACTGCTACTCATTTATTACATCAGGCGCTGAGAGAAGTTTTAGGTTCTCATGTCGGGCAGATGGGTTCAGACATTACTCCTCAACGTTTAAGGTTTGATTTTTCTCATTCAGCTAAAATGACAGAAAAAGAAATTAAAAAAGTTGATGAGCTCGTTAATCAAAAAATTAAAGAGGACTTAGAAGTTAAAAAAGAAGAAATGACTTATCAGGAGGCGATTGATTCTGGGGTTTTAGCATTTTTTAAAGAGAAATATCCTGAAAAGGTTTCGGTGTATTCTATCGGCAAGTTCTCAAAAGAGATTTGCGCTGGTCCCCACGTAAAAAGAACTTCTCAACTCGGGGAATTTAAAATTATCAAAGAGGAATCCTCTGGTTTCGGCATCCGCCGCCTCCGTGCCATCTTGGAATAAAGAGAAATATTTGATAGAATTGAGTAATGGGATTTAATTTTTTTAAAAGAAGAAACAAGGAGGGGATTTTTTTAGTTTTAGATATTGGAACAGAGGCAGTGAAGGTTTTGGTTTGTAGAAAAGAAAATAACAAAACCGTTATTTTAGGAGCAGATATTCAATATTTTGAAAGATACGGCGTTTTTAACGGACAGGATTTCGCGACCGAGGTTATAAAAAAAACTATTCTAAAAGCAATTGTTGGAGCTGAGCAAGGTTTTATTATTTATTCAGAAAGATCGAAAATAAAACCAAACCCTGTTAAATTTGCTCCGCAATTATTTAACAGGGCGAACAAAGAAGAATGGAAAAAATGGCCGGTCTTAGTAACTTTGCCTCCCGATACATTAAAGGCAGAAATTATAGAACAAACTTTTAGACAAAAGGACTCAAAGAAGAAAATGGCGAGAAAGGAAGAAAAAATTATTTTAAAACAAGTTTTTAAAGGAGCCCAAGAGGAAATTTCTCAGACATTTTTTAAAAAATTTGGTATTTTGCCGAAAGATATCAATTGGATTTCTTTCAATATTTTAAATATAAAAGTTGATGGATATTCTGTAAGATGGGTTCAAGGGTATAACGGCAGAGAGTTGAAATTTAAAATTTTAGTTATTTTTTCGCCAAAATATTATTTTGAAAGTGCCCAAAAAATTTTAGAAGGTTTAAAATTAAGAGTTTTTAAAATAATACATTTAACCGAGGTTTTGCCCGTTGTTTTTGGAGAGAAAATTTCAGATGGTATCTTTATTGACGTTGGAGGGAGGATTAGCCAAGTTTTTTTATTAAAAAATGAGGAGTTAATGCAATTTAGAGAGCTTGAAAAGGGAGGTGAAATTTTTACTCAGAAACTATCTGAAACCCTAGGAATTGATATTGTCTCGGCCAGAATTTTTAAAGAAAAATATGCGAGCAAGCAATTAAGTCCTGAGAGCGAGCAAAGGATTAGAGAGATATTTTTAGAAGAGAAAAGGACATGGTCTGAAGGTTTGGATATTTTTTCTTCACCTATTTTCTTATTCGGGGGCGCTGGTTTATTGCCGGAGATTAGAGAAGTCCTGGGAGAAAGCAAGGTTTTTTATCCCAAGGACTTGAGTAGTATTGAAGATACAACGAACAAACTTAATGTTCCCCAATATACCCCTTCTTTATTAATAGCCCAATTTTATGGCAAAGAAATTTTACGACATAATTCCTCCCCAAGGTAAAACAATACAAGACAAAACAATTTTAGAAAACCCTTCTTTAAAAACTCCTACTGCCAGGGGCGCGGTCTTTTTTTTAATTCTTTTGGTTTTGGTAGTAGGGATTTTTGGCCTTTTCTTTTTTGCTAAAATAGAGATTGAAATTTGGCCAGCAACTGAACTCTTAACCTTAGAAAAAGAAATTACCATAGACCCTAAAGCGGAGAAATCTGATTTTGAGAAGGGAATCTTCTCGGCTAATATTTTTGAGACCCAAAAAAGTGATTCCAGGGAATTTTCCGCTACGGGTAAATTTTTGAAAAAAGAAAAAGCCCGGGGTATTCTTACGGTTTATAATGGATATTCAGCTTCTCCCCGCAGCTTAATACCTTCTCGGTTTATCTCAGCAGATGGGAAGTTGTTTTGGTCAACAAAAAAAGTAATCATTCCTGGAGCAACATACGAGAAAGGCAAGCTTATTCCTGGGAAGGTTGAGATTGAGGTTCAAGCCGCAGAGCCGGGTGAAGAGTATAATATTGAACCTTCCACCTTTGCCCTTCCTGCCTTAGCGGGTTCTCCTTTGTACACTACAGTTTACGCTAAATCATTTTCTCCTATGGCGGGCGGCTTTATAGGTCAGGTTTCTCAGGTTACCAAAGAGGATTTAGAAAAAGCTAAGAATATTTTAATAGAAGAAGCAGAGAATAAAGGGAAAGAATTTCTAAAAGAAACCCTTCCAAAGGACTTTGTTTTAGTGGAACAGACAATATCTCAGCAAATTCTTGAAGCCAAGAGTTCAGTAGAGGTAGGAGCAGAGGCAGAATCGTTTAACGAGCAAGTTAAGGTAAAATTAGAAGGGCTCGGATTTAAAAAGTCAGAGCTTGATGAATTTGTCAGAGAAATTATTAGTTTAAATATTAAAGAAGACAAAAAATTTCAAGAAAAGAGCGTTGAAATTAATTATTCTGTTTTAAGTTTACCCAGCACTACTTTTCTTGAAAAAGTGGTGCTGGGTTTAAAAATTAAGACCAAAGTTTATTCAGATATTAATGAAGAAGGTCTGAAAAAAGCTCTTTTAGGGAAATCACTCAAAGAAACTAAATTATTTTTAGATAATTTGAAAGGCATAGAAAGAATTGAAGTAAAATCTTGGCCGTTTTTTGGTAAGAAAATTCCAGAAGATATGAATAAAGTAAAACTCAGGTTTAATATTGACTAATCAGATAAACCTTGCTATATTAAATAATTATTCAAATGGGAAAGCTTGATAAAAAAGCTAATAGAAAAACCGGAACCGTTTTGGAGGCCTTGCCTGGTCTTACTTTTAAAGTAAGATTAGATGACGGAAAGGAGATGCTTGCCTATTTAGCAGGTAAGTTGAAAATATATAGGATTAGGGTTTTACCCGGCGATAGGGTTACAGTGGAAATGACTCCATATGACGAGAGAAGAGGAAGAATAGTGTATCGTGGAAAATAGAAATATGAACCCCGTTAGAAGTTTTTGGCAGAAAAAATTAGAATAATTTTTTTCTGCCTTCTGATAATAGGGTGATATAATCAAAAACAGAAGTTCGTCTGAAATTAACTAACTGTTATATTAAGACAACTTCTAACGGGGTGAAAGTACATCCTTCGGTTAAAAAAATCTGCAAACACTGTAAAATCGTCCGGAGAAAAGGACGAGTTTATGTGATTTGTAAAAAAAACCCAAAACATAAACAACGTCAAGGATAATTATATGCCGAGAATTGCCGGGATTAATATCCCAGATAAAAAACAAATAGAAATTGCTTTGACCTATATTTATGGCATAGGTCGTTCTTTAAGTAAAAAAATTTTGATTGAGGCAGGAATTAATCATTATAAAAATGCCGCTGACTTAACTGCCGAAGAAATAAATAAAATTAAAGAGATAATTGAAAAAAAATATAAAATTGAGGGAGAGTTAAAAAGAGCAGTGCTCACCAATATTAAACGACTCCGAGAAATTGGCTGTTGGCGGGGGGTTCGTCACGCCAAAGGGTTGCCAGTAAGGGGCCAAAGGACTCGCACCAATAACAGAACAGTTCGGGGAAATGTAAGGAAAACAGTGGGTTCTGGCAGAAAACCACCTCAAGAACCAACTTAAAATATTATGGGTAAAAAACGTATTGTCCGAAAGTCCGAAGAAGAATTAATTAAGGAAAGAGAAAAAGTAGAAGCAGGTGTTAAAAAAGAGGTTAAAGTAAAAACTAGCCTTAAGATAAAAGAGGGTAGAATTTATATTTCCTCTTCTTATAACAATACCATTATTAGTTTGACAGATTCTAAGGGTCAAGTTTTGGTTTGGAAAAGCGCGGGCTCGATTGGCTTTAAAGGAACTAAAAAAGCTACCTCTTTTGCCGCTTCAAAAGTAGCAGAAGCTATCTGTGCGGCGGCTCAAAAGCTTGGGGTTGAGAAAATCAATGTTTTGGTAAAAGGGATTGGTTCAGGGAGGGATTCGGCTGTTAGATCTTTAGCCAGCCATGGTTTAGATATACTTTCTATCATTGATGTTACCCCGATACCTCACAATGGTTGCCGTCCCCCAAAAGTTAGAAGAATTTAATGAAAAATTTGAAGTGTAAAATTTGTAGAAGATTGGGCATTAAGCTTTTTTTAAAAGGTGAACGTTGTCTTTCTCCGAAATGTTCGGTAATAAAGAAACCCTATCCTCCAGGAGAGAAAAGAAAGAGAAGAAGAATCGGCGCTTCTTCAGAATATGCAAAAGAATTGGCCGAGAAGCAGAAGCTGAGGAATTGGTATAATTTAAGAGAAAATCAATTTAGAAATTATGTAAAAGAAATTCTGGCAAAAAACACAAGAACAGATGATGCCGGGACATTATTAATCAGAAAATTAGAAGGCAGATTGGATAATATGGTTTTTCGCATGGGGTTCGTTTCTTCTCGTAGACAGGCCAGGCAATTAGTTTCTCACGGCCATCTTTTGGTTAACAAAAGAAAAGTTAATATCCCTTCTTTTCAAACAAAGAAAGGCGATATTATTTCTTTCCACCCCGCCTCTTATAGTAAGGCCTTTTTTCCGAACTTAACTACGACTTTAAAAAAATATCAACCCCCTTCCTGGATTAAAATTAATGTTAAAAAATTAGAAGGAGAAATCGCCAGAATACCTAATTTAGAGGAAATAATTCCTCCGGCCGAAATCTCCGCTATTTTTGAATATTATTCAAGATAATTAACATAATACTAATTTACAAATTTTATGCTAATGATGCGAAAATGCGAATATTCGCATTTTTGTAGATTAGTATTTCATTCGTAGATTTGCATTATATCTATATGATATTACTACCCAAACCACCTAAAGTCGTCAGCAAAAAAACTAATTGGGCTCAGTTTGAAATTGAGGCTCTTTCTCCTGGCTACGGAATAACTATTGGTAATTCTTTGAGGAGAGTTTTACTTTCTTCTCTTCCGGGAGCAGCTGTTACTCAAATGAAAATTAAAGGAGTTCAGCATGAATTTTCAACAATACCAGGGGTTTTAGAAGATGTGATTACAATTGCTATGAATTTAAAACAATTAAGGTTTAAGACATATACAGATGAGCCCCAAAAAGTATTCCTGAAAGTAAAAGGAGAAAAAGAAGTAAGCGGATCTGATTTTAAATTCCCCAGCCAAGTGGAGTTAGTGAATAAGTCTGTTCATATTGCTACCATAACCAGTAAAAAAACAGAGTTGGATATGGAGATTAAAATTGAAAAAGGCATAGGTTATGAATCAGTGGAGCGAAGAAAAAGACAGGGGAAGTTGGAGATAGGAGTAATCCCACTTGATGCTATTTTTGGTCCGATTGAGAGAGTGAGCTATAAAGTAGAGAACATGCGAGTCGGGGAGAGAACAGATTTTAATAGATTGTATTTGGACGTTACGACTGACGGAACGATTACCCCAGAGGAGGCTTTTTCCCGGGCATCCGAAATTTTAATAGAACACTTTTCTTTGTTTACCCCGTTAGAGATTACGGGGACAAGGAAAAAACACAAAGAAAATAAATCTCTAACCGGGTTTACCAGTATTTTTGTTCAAAAGCCAAAAAAAGAAGAAAAAATCACTGATTTTAAAAAAGTAAAAACTGAGAAAAAAGCTAAAAAGAAGAAAAAGCAAGGAAAAGAGAAAAAGACAAAAAAGTAATATTAATATGCGTAAACTTAAAAAAGGCAGGAAATTATCAAGAAAAAGAAATCAGAGAAAAGCTCTTTTAAAAACTTTAGCTAGGGCGCTTTTTCTGCGAGAGAAAATAAAAACCACAGAGGCAAAAGCAAAAGAACTTCGCTCCTTTACAGAAAAAATGGTAACCCGGGCTAAAAAAGGAGACTTGAACTCTTTGAGAATTTTAGCAAAATATTTTTCCAAGGATTTAGTAAAAAAATTAGTCGCTGAAATTGGCCTAAGATATAAAGAGAGAAAAGGGGGCTACACGAGGATAATTAAATTAGGACAGAGGAAAGACGATGGAGCGAGGATGGCGGTTATAGAACTAGTTAAATGAATTTCGAATTCTAAATTTCGAATTTTGAATAAATTTCTAATGACTGAATTTCAAAACCATTTCAAAATTAAAAATTCATAATTGATTTAAAATTCAAAATTAGAAATTAAAAATTATGAAACGTAATATTTATACAATTGATGCAGCCGATAAAGTATTAGGCAGGTTAGCAACTGAAATTGCAATTTTATTGAGAGGTAAAAACAAACCCGATTTTGCTCCCAATAAAGACATAGGTGGTTTTGTAGTTGTTAAAAATTTTAATAAAATAAAAATAACCGGTAAAAAACTATTTCAGAAGATTTATTATCATCATACTGGCTATTTAGGAGGATTGAAAGAAATTTCTCTGAAAAAACTTTTTGAAAAAAATCCGACCCAGGTTTTAAAAAAAGCAGTTTTTGGAATGTTGCCGAAAAATAAACTCAGGGCTAAGCAAATTAAACGTCTAAAAATAGAAACTAATGAAGAAAAAAACAATTAAACCTCGCACCATTTTTCAAGAAGATAGTTTGAGCAAAAAAAATACACAAAAAATGGTGCGGGGTAAAAAAACTGTTCCAAAGCCCCCGACTTCATCGAGGGTTCTCGACAGAGTCGGAACAAAACCTGCTAAGTATTTTGAGGCGGTTGGTAGACGAAAGACGGCAGTTGCCAGAGTGCGGCTTTTTACCCAAGGAGAGAAATTAATTTTGGTCAATGAAAAACCATTCCAAGAATATTTTCCAACCTTAGGACTTCAGCAGATTATTAATTCCTCTCTTGAAAAAATGAAGGTTTTTGATAAGTTTAGGATTTCGGTTAAAGTAAAAGGAGGAGGGATTTGTGCTCAAGCAGAAGCTGTCAGGCATGGTATATCCAGGGCCCTAGTGAAATTTAGTCCGGATTTTAGAAAACGGCTAAGAAAAGCGGGTTATTTGACCAGGGATTCTCGGACGCGCGAACGAAAGAAATTTGGCCTGAAGCGCGCCCGCAGAGCCCCTCAGTGGTCAAAGAGATAATAAAAAATCCCTCCGAGAAAATCCGGAGGGATTCTGATTTATCAAGCCAACGGCATAAAGCTGTATTTACCGTTTAGGTGATGATAAACCTTAAATTCCTGCCAGCAGGATTCTATTTCAATCCTACACGGGAAATTAGATGGAGTGTAAACTTCCCAGCCATAGTTTGTTTGGCTTTTTTGGACTACAAATTCAATAGTAGTCGGAACCAGCGTGCCAGGAACTTCAACACTCGCCTGAATATGGAATTCCGAGATTTCAACGTATCGGATATTTAATCCTTTACTATGCGGAATTTCGTATTCGTTACACAATTGACCCACGAAATCAATTATCGCGCATTGTTTTGCCGTAATGCTGAGATCGTGAATCGGGTCCCATTCTCCTTCGTTTCTTTT
>Ga0210017_1003628_pt1 | contig 12890 bp, 17 predicted proteins | sample CryGeyCG2014_020_FD_183966 | JGI IMG/M metagenome (GOLD analysis project Ga0210017, IMG submission 183966) | Groundwater microbial communities from aquifer - Crystal Geyser CG08_land_8/20/14_0.20 (SPAdes) (version 2) | ecosystem: Environmental > Aquatic > Deep subsurface > Groundwater | place... | reverse complement strand
TCCTGTCAGTCCGGGTTTCGCAGCAGTTTAAGGATTAAAACCAAAGATTAAAAGCCAAAGGCCTGCTTACAGCAAGCCAAAGGCGGCCAGCCAGTTTCGCCTTTGGCTGGAAAGATGGCTCGCTTCACTCGGCCGCTTTGCGGCCTCGCTCCGCGAAAACCATAAATCTTGAGGGAGAATGGAGAGAGGAGGAATTAAAACCCACCCACCCGTTCACTTGTAGTTTGACTTGAAAGAAAGAAAATATTGTATTTGCTGGCGCGCCCACCCCCGCTCTGCGCTTGACTTTTACTTTATGGTTTTGTATTCGCTTCACTTTTGCGTTCCGCTTCAGATAAAATAAAGTAATCCTTTGAAGACCGAGGAGTTGTTCCAGCTTCACGGGGGTGCCTTATCTGGCCTGCGCCCGGCCCTTCAAAATGAAAGTCAAAGATAACTCAACCTTTTAATTATTATCTTGTTTCTTTTAATTCCAGCCACGCTCGCCGTTCGAGATAAGACTCACGACTCGCTTCCTTGCGGGTTTCAGGTTTCACCCCGTGCTCGGCCAGCCGCCATTCCTTTTTATTACTTTAATCCGGACTACCCCGCTTCCGCTTATATCTTTACCAGACTTTGTTATCGGCAGAGTTGCTGCTCCTTTTGGGAGCAGTGTCCCGACTTTACGTCGGGACCCCCCGTCGCGTCGCTTCATGCACTTTTAAAGTCAAACTGTTATCTATACCCCAATATTAATATACAGTCAGTGGTTATTTTTTCTTTTTTCACTTCGGCGGCAGGCGCCAGCAAGATTAATATATTTCTCCATGAAGTCAGGTTAATTTCGCCAGGCCAAATCGCCACCTGCCAATTAAGGCTTACTGCCGGGCGAGGAAAATTCCTGACAATTTTTTGCAGCTGGTCTACATCCCTAGAGAAGTCCACCTCAATCCAACTGTCTAAAACCCGGTGTTTAACTAAATCCGCTTTTCCAAAATCAAAAAGCTGGTCATCAAACCACAAGAAAGGAATTTTCCAATCAATCGCTTCGGTTTTAAACACTTGCCAGTCAGTCGGCCGAATTTTGGCAGCTAGTTTTAAAGTCTCCGGTTTAAGCCATTGGCTTAAATGGTGAGTGGTATAGGAAAGATCACCATAACAATGAGTGGTAAGCCAATAGGCTTGGTATTTACTAACGACGTATTCCAAAAACTCGTGCACATGCCTCGCCGGCTCCCGGTCATTTGCCATAATCACTCCGTCAATATCCAAATAGACATTCATCACCCTAGTATATTATTGTTTTACTGGTTTTAATGGACTAATATATTCTTATGGCCGCCCACGTTGTCCGTAAACTATCGACTTCCGGCAAATACTCCAAAGCCTTAAATCTTCCCCGGGAATTTTTAAAACTCTTAAGTTGGCGCCAAAACCAGAATCTATCTGTAGAATTAGACAAACCTAAAAAGCGTTTAATCATCAAAGATGCCAAAAGATAATTCTCGCCAAGCCAAACAGGAAAAATTAGGGAAGTGGGAGTAATCATTATGAAATTTTCAAACTACAAAATAGTGCCAAAAACAGAAATTGGACAACATTTCCTGACTAATAATAAAGTGCTTGAATTGGTGGTAAAACAAATTCCCCTGAAATCTAAAGTTTTGGAAATTGGCGCCGGACCAGGACAACTTACCGAAAAGCTGGCTGAAAGCGTCAAATGTGTTGAGGCAGTGGAAATTGATAGGCAGTTTTTACCTCTTCTGGAAGCAATCAAAAAAAAGCAGAGCCAGGTCAACATCATCATCGGAGACGCTCTGGATCTTGATTTTAAAAAATATGCTGATTTTTGGATTGCCGGTAATCTTCCTTATCATATTACCGAGCCTTTGCTTGCAAAAATTATCAATCTACCAATTAAAGGTGCTGTTTTTTTAGTCGGTCAGTCTTTTGGGCAAGAAGCAACGGCATTAATAAATAAGGCAGAGCATTTTGGCAAATTATCATTGCTTGTTTTTACTTTCTTTGAGGCAAAAGTTTTAGCCAGAGTAAAAAAAGAAGATTTTGATCCGAAGCCAAGAACGGACTCGTTGTTAATCGTTCTTGTTCCCAGAAAAGAAAGTGAGTATAAAGATAGGTTGCTTTTTCTGTTGCGTTGGTTGATTTTAGGAGCCAGGAAAAGCGCTTTAATTAAGAATTCTTTAAGAGAAGGATTAATTAAATATCAGAAGATAACCAAAAATGAAGCCAGGGATTTAATTGCTGATTTAAAACTGCCTAACGGTTTACTGGAAAAACCCTTTGAACAATTAAATAATCACGAATACCTTCTTTTGTATAAAGCCTTAGTCGGTGAATAAGTTAAGATACATTTGCGACATTGACTAAGTGGATCATTACGCCCACAGCCACCCCATTTTTAGTAGAATACGCGGATTCAGGAGGTATGCGGATATGCTTTCCAATCTGCGTCGTTTTAGTAAAGATGAGGTGGCCCAAAAAAGGCTAGAGATTATGAATTTCTACAGTCAGTTCGGAGAAACGGCCGCTAAACAGGCCTTTGGGGCCGACCGAAAAGTCATCAGCCGCTGGAAGAAACGGTTAAAACTATCCGGCGGGAAGCTGGCCTCATTACTGCCTGTTTCTACCCGGCCAAAAACAGTCCGCCGGCCGTTAACCAACCTGAAGATAATTGAGTTTATTAAAAAACAAAGGGAGGATCATCCCCGGATCGGCAAGGACAAACTTAAGCCTGATCTTGATGAATACTGTCAGGCAATGGGTATTCCTACTGTTTCTGCCTCCACCATCGGCAACATCATTAAACGCCACCGCTTTTTCTTCCAGAAAGCCGGCCGGGTTTACCACAACCCTAACTCCAAATGGGCCTTAAAACAGGCTAAAAAGAAGTTGCGACTGCGGATTAAACATTCACCTAGGCCACAAGAATACGGCCACATCCTCTCGGATACGGTGGAAAGGATTACCGATGGGCTTCGGGATTACTTCATCAGCGCCATTGACGCTAAGTTAAAGTTTGCCCTGACTTTAAACTACAAACGTTTAACTGCCAAAAACATGAGGGATTTTTATTTTAGGTTTAAATCTGTTTACCCGGCTGAAGTTAAGATTTGGCAGTCGGATAACGGGAGTGAAAACCTGGGAGAATTTGACCAGCAATTAACTGATGACAATATTCCCCATTACTTTATCTACCCAACGTGTCCTAAAATTGACACCTTTATTGAAAGATACAACCGGACGATTCAGGAAGAGTTTATTGATTACCATTTAGATACTATCCATGATAAACCGGTCTTTCATCAAAAACTGGCCGAGTGGAACATTTACTACAATGCTAAAAGACGCCATCATTCCCTGGGACTTAAAAGCCCTTTAAATTATTTTGTTGACAATGGAGGAATGTCGCAAATGTCCTTGACTTATACAATCGGTTGACATTAAGGATGATTAGCGATACTATACATTTGCGGTAGCAGGGCCTCAGACAAATAAAAGTCTGTGCCAACAAACCCTGTATGAAAAATAACAAATTAGGTGCTTCAGTCAAAGAATTGGTAAAGAAACTGATAATTTCGGTTAGGGAAAATCCGAAGCGGGACGGTTTAAAACAAACACCGGAACGTGTTGCAAGGGCTTATAAAGAACTTCTTAGCGGTTACTCTCAAAACCCAGAAAACACCTTAAAACTTTTTAATAGTAACGGATTCCATGAATTGGTAACCGTTGGCAATATTGATTTTTATAGCCTTTGTGAACATCATATGCTCCCGTTTTTCGGAAAAGTTCATATTGGTTATGTTCCTAACAGGAAAATATTAGGACTTTCCAAATTTGCCAGAATTGTAGAGATTTACTCAAGACGCCTCCAAAATCAAGAAAATTTAACCAAACAGATATTTGATTTTATTTCAGAAAAACTATCTCCTAAAGGCTTAATTGTTCTTATCGAAGCCAAACACTTATGCGTCAGTATGAGGGGGATAAAAAACAATGGATTCATTACTAAAACTGTTGTTAAAAAAGGACTTCTTAAAACCAGGCAAGATTTATACAAACAGTTTTACCAAAATATAGAAATAAAATCTTAAATATGAGAATTTCAAGACAGATTGAATGGGATATGGGGCACAGAGTGACTAACCACAAATCAAAATGCCGGAATTTACACGGTCACAGGTATAAAGCCGAAATTTGTGTTGAAGGTAAATTGGTCAACATTAATGGTTCTTCCGATGAGGGCATGGTAATGGATTTTGGAGATATCAAAGAACTGGCCAATAAATATATTCACGATATTTTAGATCATGGATTTATGGTTTGGGTAAAAGATAAACCAGTAGCGGAGTTCTTTAAAAAAAATCCTGACCAAAAGCATATTTTTGTTCCGTTTATTCCAACCGCTGAAAACATCGCCGCTTGGATTTTTGTCCAGCTAGATAAAAAAATTAAAGATAAATATAAAACTGGCTTAAAACTTTACTCTGTTAAATTATGGGAAACTCCTACGAGTACGGCTGTTTGTACAAGAAAAGATCTATGAAGATTTATAGACCAACCGTTTTGGATAAACAAAGAATTAAACCAATCCCCAATATGCTAAAAGTAAGCGGCGATCAGGTATTTGCTACGTTCCAGGGTGAAGGAATCACTGCTGGACAACCGGCGGTTTTTTTAAGACTTCATTATTGTAATCTCGCCTGCAGTTGGTGCGATACAAAATATACCTGGGATAAAACAAGAAAAGAATTTTGGCAGGAACCGATTGATTGGTCATATCCTGAAGCTGTTACTAAAATTAAGGCAGCTTGGCTGCAAAAATTTGGTTTAAAAACCCCAGATTCTAAAAAAAGACTGGTTATTACCGGCGGCGAGCCATTATTACAGCAAGCAAAAATCGTCAAGCTTTTACAATTTTTACCAAACTGGAGAGTAGAAATTGAAACAAACGGAACAATTATTCCTTTAGCGGAATTGTCCAATTGCCAAATAAATTGCTCTCCTAAGTTAGAAAATAGCGGAAACTTGCTATCCTTGAGGTTTAAATCGGAAGTCTTGAAACAAATTAATTCACTGCCTAATTCTTGGTTTAAATTTGTTGTTGTCAAAGCAAAAGACCTGGAGGAAATTGACGAAATTGTTACCTGTTGCGCGCTTAATCCTGAAAAAATCCTAATTATGCCGGAGGGTTATACGGTAGAGACTATATCTGAACATTTAATTCAAGTTAAGACGGAAGTTCAAAAAAGAAAATGGAGAGTTATCCAAAGAAATCAAATTATTTGGTATGGCAATAAAAGGAGAACTTGATATGAAAGCCATAAACAGAAAAATTGCCGTTTGTACTGTCAGCGGAGGTTTGGACAGTGCCGTGGCCTTCGCAATACTTGCAGATAAAGATTATAAACTTCATTTTATTTTCTTTGACTGGGGCCAAAAAACTCTCGAAAAAGAGCGGAAATGTGCCAAAGCATTAGCTAAGCACTATAATGTCGATCTTAAAATTGTCGAGATCCCTTTTCTTAAAAGTTTGCCCGATGTTTCTTTAACTGCCAAAGAAACTTTAACAACCGAAATAAATGAATATGTACCTAATAGGAACGCGATTTTGGAAAGCCAAGCTGTTGCCTATGCTGAATCTTTAAAAGCGGGCATTATTTGTGTCGGTTCAACGGGAGGCGATCATATTTGCCCTGATAACAGTCCGAAATTTATTAAAGCCATGCAGGCTTTAATAAACCAAGGAACGATGTTAAAGCCGCCTATTCAAATAATTGCTCCATTGATGGATACGGACAAAATCGGAGCCGTGAAATTAGGAATTAAACTGAAGGTCCCTTTTGAATTGACTTGGTCTTGCCATAATAACACCGATAAAGCCTGTGGTAAATGCAGTAATTGTTTAGCCAGACTTGAGGCTTTTAAAGTTAACAATATTTCTGATCCAACTAAATATCAAAAATAATATGGCTAAAATTAACTGCAAAAAAACAAGACACATAGTGATAGGTTCGGATGCAAATTATTTACATAAAGCCGTTGTCTTTTATAAATCACTGTCTAAATTTCATAATAATTTTGTTTTACATATATTTTGTTTTGACGATATAGCCTATAAAGTTCTAAGAACTTTAAATTATAAAAATATCATTACTTATCACACTTCTGAGTTTGAAAATAAAGAATTATTGAAGGTTAAAGCTGCAAAAGAACGAATGTATGAATATTACTGGACATGCAATCCGGCTGTGGCCATCAAAGTTATCAAAGAGCAAAAAACTGATTTTATTAGTTTGGCTGACTGTGATCTGATGTTTTTTCAATCTCCTGAGGTAATTTATGATGAGTTTGAAGGGGCTGATGCAATCATTCAGCCGAATAATTTTTCCTATCAGCATGTCAAGGATTTTATTCCAGTTGGATATTATTGTACTTCTTTTCAGTGTTTTAGAAATAATGATAATGGCAGAAAAATATTGGAATATTGGTATAGGCAATGTCTAAAATGGTGTTCGGCGGAATTTGAAGAAGGACGGTTTGGAGACCAGAAATATCTTGACGATTGGAAAATCCGTTTCAAAAAAGTCAGCGAGGTTGCCAATATCGGCACCAATGTCGCACCGTGGAATGTCCAGAAATTTAATTTATCTCAAAAAAACAACCAAGTCGTCATTAATAATAAATGGCCGCTTGTTTATTATCACTACCACAGTTTCAGAATGAATTTTTCCGATTATGCCTACATAATCACCGGTGACAGGGAAAATAGCTATAAAATTTCCAGAAATGTTATCAATTTAGTTTATAAACCGTATATTAAGGAAACAAGGAAAGTTATTAAGAATCTTAAAAAGATTAAAGAGTATCAAGATTATGTAAAGCTAAATCCAAGAGGAGTACAGAAAGATTTTCAAGGCAGGATATTAAAAAAATACTCTAAAATTATATGAGCAATTTTTCTAGAGATTATGATTGTGTGATTATCGGCGGAGGAATATTTGGACTTTATGCCGCTTCTTTTCTTTCCGCAAAAGGAACAAAAGTTGCCATACTGGAAAAAGAGAAAACTATTTTTGAAAGGGCCAGTAAAATTAATCAAGCCAGAGTTCACAGAGGTTACCATTACCCCAGAAGTTTTGCCACTGCTCAAAAAGTAGCCAATTATTACCATCGTTTCTGCAATGATTTTCACTTTTCCTTATTAAAACCATTTAAACAATATTATGCTGTTTCGAAAAAAAACTCAAAAATTTCTGCTGCTGACTATATCCGATTCTGCCGCAAAATAAGTATTCCCTTGAAAGAAATTGATCCGTGTTTATACTTTAATAAAAATAAAGTCAGCGCCGCTTTTGAAGTGGAGGAATCATGTTTCAATTATTTAAAAATTAAGGAATATTTTTTAAAAAAATTCACTAACAATAATAAAGTTGACATCTATTATAAAACTTTTCCGGCTTCCTATAAGATTATAAATTCACACTATATTTTAAGCCTGAATAATACCTTAGTTAAATTAAAAACCCCTTTTGTAATTAACGCTACATACAGCAACATTAATGAGATTAATAAAATGTTTGGTTTTGACAACTATAAAATTAAGTATGAACTGTGTGAATTAGCACTTGGCAGAGTAAGTAACGGATTCTCTCGAATGGGATTAACCGTCATCGACGGTCCGCTTTTCTCTCTGATGCCTTTTACTGACGGTAATGTCTGTTCTTTGTCTTCGGTGCGTTTTACGCCAATAAGTACATCTTATTTAAAACCTCAAAATATTGAGTGCCGGAGACGCTCGAATTGGAGAAAAATGGAATCTTTGGCCGGAAACTATTTAAAACATGACTTCCGTTTTAGATACAAATCCTCGATCATCGACATTAAACCTATTTTACTTGCCTCAGAAAAAGATGATTCTCGGCCAACCTTGATTACCTGTCATTCGAAAAATCCGTTTTTCATCAGTGTTTTAGCCGGTAAAATTAGTACAATATATGATCTTGAAGAAAAGTTAAATGAAATAATATGAAAAAATCACATTCCGTTATAAATAAGATTAATAAAAATATAGTTGACGAAACAGGTATCAAGAATGTGGTTAAAGTCTTAAAATCTGGTTTTCTCTCAAAACCGGAGGGCGGACCTTATGTAAAATTATTCCAAAATAAAATGTCGCACTGGCTAGGAAAAAAGTTCTGTTTTGCGACGACCTCAGGCACATCTTCACTTCATGCGGCGATAGCTTCACTGGGATTAAAACAGAATGATGAAGTACTTATTCCGGCACTGACTTACATTGCCGACGCATCAGTAGTCATCCAGGAACATGCCAAGCCTGTTTTTGTTGATGTATCTCAGGAGGATTTTAATATCGCTCCGGCAGACGTCCTAAAAAAGATTACCAGAAATACTAAGGCCTTAATTGTTGTACATATGTATGGCCAGCCGGCCCGGATGGATGAATTAAGGCAGATAGCCAAAGAAAATAAATTGATCTTGATTGAAGATTGCGCTCAGGCAGCCGGAGCCAAGTATAAGAACAAGTTGATTGGATCATTTGGGGATATCAGCTGTTTTAGTTTTTATCAGACAAAACATATTGTCTGCGGCGAAGGCGGTTTAATCGCCACTGATAATACAATATATGCTAATATTCTTCGTTCAATCTTAAATAACGGAATTAAGAGGTCACGTCTGGAAGATTACGATTATGACAGGATTGGCTTTAATTATCAGATGACAGAAATGCAGGCCGCCTTAGGCATCAGCCAATTATTAAGACTTAACCAATTAAATAGGACACGTCGAAAGCACGCCGCGATTTATAGGAAAATCTTGTCCGAAACAGACATCTTTTTTCAAAAAGAAAACAAAGACGGTTATAATGTTTATTGTTATCTGACAGGATTATTGCCAAAAAAGCTGGCTAAGAAACGAAACTTATTCTTAAGCAGAGTTCTAAAAGAAAAGATACCGATTAAAAAACAGTACCCGTTGTCTCTTACGGAAACAGAAATATTCCGGAAGATGTCGGACGTCAAGTTGTTCGATACTCCGATAGCTAAGGATATCTCAAAAAGGATTTTTAATTTATATGTTAATCCTGGCCTAGAAGAAGATGATATTGTCCATTTTGCTAAAACAGTCCTTAAGATGTACCAAGAGATCGAGCAATCATAGAGATTTTATGCTATAATAAAAAATATATGCAAAGAGGAATCGTCAACTTTTTTAATAGGCTGATCAGACCTAAAACATCGATTCCTGTCGAGGGAGTGCCGCAGACGAATAAACCTGAGCCAGGGAAAGTTCCTGTTGGCACAGAAGAGGAGAAACAAAAACTGGAGAAACGAGTTTTTGATGAAGTTGATTTAAAGTTTGGCCATCTTCGAGAGAGATAAAACTAAAACTCCTGCCTGAATAAAGATTATTTATGAAAGACCAAGATCAGTTTATTGGCCAAATAGAGCAAACAGGTTTATACCTGAACGAACGATTAGGCCAGCATTTCCTTATAGATCCAAAAGTCATATCAACACTCTCAAACTCCGTCATTGGTGGAGACCAGGTTATTGAGATAGGATCGGGAATCGGCCATATTACCAAAGCATTGGCTCAGAGAGCCGGATCGGTTGTCGGGATAGAAATAGACAGACGGTTTCAACCTTATTTGGAGAAAACAGCTGAAGAAAACGAAAAAATCTCTTTTATCTATGGTGATGTTTTAAAAATGGATCTTTCCCGATTTATCCATCCTCAAGGAGGGACGCAGGTTATTGCTAATCTGCCGTTTCATATTACTGAACCGTTTTTATATAAGTTGGTTGATCTTCGAATTGACAATGCCGTTTTATTATTAGGGGACGAAGCGGTAAGGGAATTTGAAGAAAACGAAACCAGATTAAATTTCGGTAAGATGTCCCTTGTTGTGCAAACATTTTTTAATGCCCATACGATAATGCCTATCAATCGCTCAAGTTTTTATCCTCAACCAAGAACTGATGCTTGCCTTGTTACCCTGGAACCGAAATCTAAAAAGGAAATTGGATCGAATCCTGCAGATTTTATACTGGCTGAGTTGATTAGGAAGGAAAGGAAAAACGGTTTGGTTTTGAATGATTTTAAACAAGCAATTGTGGAGTTAAAAACTTCTCCCGTTGGCACATCATTATCTAAGAGAGAATTTCATCAAAGAGAAAGAGCAAACACTCGAAGAGAACTTCGGATGATGACCTCAGCTTATAGAGGAGGCAGATATCAGCAGGAAGAGGTATTTCAAGCTGGAGGAACTAAAATTGCTTCCCAAGCAGACGCCTTGAGGGTTATTGCTGAAATGGGAATTTCAGATTCCGTTTTGAATAAACCATTTTTCCGATTAGACAACCAAGATTTAAGGGAATTAGTTATGGCTGTAAGGGCTTACTACTAAGAATAAAACCAGGAGTTTTTTCTTTTATCCCTCTCCTTGGCCTATCTCCTTTTCTGAAAGTTATCACTGCTACAGGTAACCCCTCCGGAGATAAGACTCCTGCCACCATTGCTGTTGCCGTCTCGTAAAATTCCTGCCCAACAGACATCGCCGCCACGGTATTAGCCAATCGGTTAAATTTTAACCAACTGACAGGTTTTATCCCGATTCCGCCTAATCGCTCACCCTCGTTTAATAAATCACTGATCCAACCTCTTACTGTTACCGGACTGTCATTAACCGGAGAAACTTCCAATAAAGCCCAACTAACTGTCGCTTTATCCGGATGAGGCAAGTCTAATCGGTCAGCATAACCTCTTCCGGCTTTGATAGCATCGCCAATTTCCGCTCCCTGATCAACAGTCGGATTCGGTATTAACTGCCGGGCGAAAAAATCAATATTTCTCACATCAAGTTTTTTAAAACTATCCCAACTGTTTCCCGGAAACATATGTTCAAAAACCTCTTGTGTTTTAACTGGTTCGGAACTTTCCGGCAATTCATTCATATTTTCAATTTAATTACATTTTCAAACTTCTCTTTAAACTTTAACTTGACCAAAGATTCGAGTAGGTCTGATCCGGCATAGCCGGATAAAAGAGCAATTTCAAACCCACCGCCCATAAACGAAGCGGCAATAATGCCGATCGCCATCGCTACGGCAACGCTCACAAAAAACCAGCCATAATTTATCTGCTCTTCCTTTTTCAATATCAGGGATTTGGAAATTCCTATTATGCCTCTTAAGGCTCCACCCATTAATCCACCTAAAATTATTGAAAACATATAACTTACCTCCTGCCTAAATAATAACACAAAATCAAACTATTAATGTTAAAATGAATCTATGCTTCAACAATATCTTAATGACTTGTTTAAAACTGCTAAAGCTGGTGATGCAAGAGAAGAAAGTTATTATCCTGATCTTAAAAAATTTCTGGAAAATTGGAATAAAAATAAAAAGTTTCATATCACTTCACTGCCCAAAAAAACCGAAGCTGGTAATCCTGATTTTCGCGTTTGGGACGGCAAACAACACATCGTTGGCTACATTGAGGCTAAAGATCCTAAAATTAATCTAGACACAGTTGAAACCTCGGAATAATTAACCAGATACCGGGGGACTTTCCCAAATTTAATTCTTACTAATTTTTTTGAATTCCGGCTTTACCGCAACGGTCAAAGAATTGATCGTATCACCATTGGCCAACCATTTGCTTTAATTCACAAATTGTCAGAAATTTCCCCGGCTCAAAATCAAAATGAGTTTACTGCGCTTTTGTCACAGTTTTTCTCTTTTTCAATCCCTCAAACCTATACCGCCAAGCGATTAGCGATTGAGCTAGCTAAACGCACCAGATTTTTACGAGATCAGGTTATAAAAGAAGAGCTAAAAGAAGAAAAAATTAAAGGTTCACAGACCCTCGAAGGTTTTTACAAGGCTTTCAAAAATCATTTGATTGCTACATTAACGCTTCAGGATTTTTCTAATCTTTTTGCCCAAACTATTACTTACGGTTTATTTGCCGCCAGAAGCCGGGCAGGCAATGACTTTAACCGAAAATTAGCCCATGAATACATTCCCCACTCCATCGGTATTTTGCGCGATGTTTTTAGGTTTATTTCCTCAACCGACTTGCCTCAATCAATGGAATGGATTACTGATGACATTGCCGAGGTTTTAGCCGTAGCTGATGTTAAAAAAATAATTTCCTCATTTTACAAAGAGGCCAAAGGTAAAGATCCAATCATTCATTTTTACGAAACTTTTCTGGCAGAATATGATCCTAAAGAAAGAGAGAAACGAGGCGTTTATTACACGCCGGAGCCGGTGGTTGGTTATATTGTTCGTTCAATCCACCAATTGCTCAAAGAAAAATTTAACAAAGAGGATGGTTTTGCTACTCAATCGGTTACAGTTTTAGACCCGGCCGCCGGCACTTTAACTTTTCCGGCCGAAGCAATCAGATTAGCTGTAGAGGAATACCAGAAAAAATTCGGCCCCGGTGGGATTAAAAGCCTGATTAAAGATCATATTCTCAAAAACTTTTACGCTTTTGAGTTAATGATGGCACCCTATGCGGTCGGCCACTTAAAAATTGGTTTTCTTTTTGATGAATTAGGCTACAGGTTAAACGATGAAGAACGGTTTAAACTTTATTTAGCTAATTCACTTGAATTTCAGGACGTTGAACAAGAAGAAGCAGATTATCCAGGATTAAAATCAATTTCTCATGAATCAAAATTAGCTGGAAAAATTAAAAGGGAAACTCCAATATTAGTTATTTTTGGCAATCCGCCTTATTCTGTCAGCTCATCGAATCAACTAAAACCTGGAACAGATTTTTATAAATTTTATGAAACTTACAAAGAAAGAGTCAGAAAAGAAGAACGCAATATTCAGCCACTTTCGGATGATTAC
>Ga0210017_1003626_pt1 | contig 12903 bp, 10 predicted proteins | sample CryGeyCG2014_020_FD_183966 | JGI IMG/M metagenome (GOLD analysis project Ga0210017, IMG submission 183966) | Groundwater microbial communities from aquifer - Crystal Geyser CG08_land_8/20/14_0.20 (SPAdes) (version 2) | ecosystem: Environmental > Aquatic > Deep subsurface > Groundwater | place... | reverse complement strand
CTCTTCTATAAAATATGGCGTTTCTAACTTCGCTTTCTTTAATTCTTCAGCTACATCTTCTTCTCTAACTTCCAATTCTTTAGCCAATTTTTGAACCCAATGGGATTGCTCAATTTTATTTGGAATTCTTTTGATAACTGGTAACAAAATTTTGGAAATTTCTTTTTTGCCTTCAGGCGTTTTCTTGTCGAACTTGGAAAAAGTCGTCTCAAAATAGAATTCCAAAATAGATTTTGCTTTTTCAATTAAATTCTCCCAATCTTTAGGATTTTTGGCAATAATCTCGGCCGGGTCTTTCTTCGGCATCAAAATCACCTTAATATTAAATCCCTGTAATTGGGCTAAATCAATTCCCCGTTTAGTTGCTAAATCGCCGGCAATATCCATATCAAAGGCGGTCAATAAATTTTCCGAGTATCTTTTTAAAATTTTTAACTGATAAGGAGTTAAAGCCGTTCCCGAAGTCGCCGCCACATTAAAAATTTCTGCCTGATGAGACATTATCACATCAGTATAACCTTCAACCAAAATACAAGAATCTTTTTTTCTAATTTCCATTTTAGCTCTGTCTAATCCATACAAAATCCGGCTTTTATCATACAAAAGAGTGTTTGGGGTATTAACATATTTTGCGACTTCATCTTGGTGGCGGGTGGGGTGGTTGGCAAAAATCCGACCGCCAAATCCAATAATCTGAGAACTCAAATCAAAAATCGGAAAAATAATTCGGCTACGAAACCTGTCATAGAAACTTCCATCGTCTTTTTTTATGGATAGGCCTACTTTTTCCACTTCTTCCCTATTATATCCTTTACCTACTAAAAAATCAGATAAACCCTGCCAAGTATCAGGCGCATAACCTATTCTCCATTTTTTAATTGATTCTTCGCTAATTCCCCTGCCCAAAAGATATTTTTTAACTTCTTCGCCGGTTTTACTGGCTTCTAATTGCTTTTCAAAAAACCGACAAGCCCATTCAGAAATTTCATAAAGCCGCTGTTTTTCTGTTTGCCACTGAACGAATTCCGGCGTCTGTTTTTTTAATTCAACCCCTGCCCTTTGGGCTAAAAGTCGCAATGCATCACCAAATTCAACACCTTCAATCTCTTTGACGAAACCAAAAATATCCCCACCGCGGCCGCAATTTCCTACAACAAAATTTGAAGCTACGTAAGAATGGTCCTTAAGTATCGTTAAGTTATAGACATTGCCGAAAAAATTTCTTTTTTTAATTTCTTTTATAGGTAAAGCCCAATATAGAACTCCCTCTTTTGGATCTTTGTAAAAGTGAGAGAAATGAAGTATATAATCTTCTTGCCATTCGATGTTAAAAGATTTTTTATGGCCAACATTCTTTGTGTCAATTTTTTCTTTCTCAATACTAACGGTGGGGGTATTTCCTAGCCTCAAAAGAACATCTCTCAATTGTTCCATTAATAAGGAGGAGGTTGTTGAAATCACTTTAGATTTTCTTTCTTTCTTACATCCGTGAACCTTATTAAAACCTCCATCCCCTTTATAAATCGCATTTAATATTATTCTTTGTTTTTCTAAAGGTAAATATTGAAATTCAGAAGGAATGTGCTTATTTTCAACATGTTTGCCACAAAGATTTTCAAAGATATTAGATAATTTAGAATTACAAGCAGAAATCTCTAAACCAGTTTTTTCTTCTTTTCTTTTGTGTATAGAAGCTTTTATCCCAAAAATTTCTTTTATTAAATTTTTTATTTCTTTTGCAAACTCTAATTCATGATTTCCTAAGCTAAATCTAATATAAGCTCGGTGATTACTTCCTTCAGCAATATAATACCCAATTAATTTTAAAAATTTTTCATCAACTTTTATATTATTCGGAATTTCCTTGATATCGGGGCCATAGTTGCTAATTCTTCGATTGTAATATCGATCTAAATTGATAAACTTTATATCGTTGATTTCTCGATTGACAGGATAAAGCAAAAAGTCATTAACTGAAAGTTGGCCCGCAGGTAATTTTTCCATTTTATAATTTGAATAAAATTTAGGACAATATTTTATTTTGCATCGCCATTGACAAATTCTTGTTCCTCGCTTTTCATAAATACATTTTTTTGTTTTTATCACATATACCTTATGATCACTTGTTAAAGAAATAATCTCGGGTAATTTTCTAACTTTTATATCAATTATCTCACCTTGGTAGTGACGCCATAAACTCTTTATTACCGGCATAAATCTTCCTCTATGAGTCAAAACTTTCTGGCCTACCTGAATATCCTCTATTTTGTGAAAACCTTTTTCGGTTTTTATTAAAGAACCGGGCACAAAACACCCAAAACAATGCCAGATTTGACGGGCTGGCGAAACGAAAAATGATGGCTTTTTTTCGGAATGAAAAGGACAAAGCGCCCGGTAATTTGCTCCAGCTTTTTGAAGTTTAATATAACTCTGAATTACCTCGACAATGTCCAGCCGATTTTTAATTTCATCAATAGGATTTACCATAATCCGAATAATATCCGAATAGTATCCGAATGCTCCGAATTATTTATTCGTAGATTCGGATGGCATTCGTAGATTGGAATTGTGTTTACTAAAGTAAAAGATATAGATGATTTCCAGAATTGCCAAAGTATTTAATATAAGCAAGGCAACAAACCACCATTTATGCGAATTTTTGGCTGCTTTCCACAAAGCCACTCCTTTCCAAGGCAACACCCAAGCTAAAATTAAAAGTAAAATTGGTGTCGATAAAAGTAGTTGTTCCATATTTTCTAAAAATAGTGTTCCCTATAGTCACCACTATAGTGGTGACTATGATGGTGACTACTACTTTCTTTTAGATTTAGGTTTATAATCAGAAATTAAAATTTTATCTTTCCCATAAGTTTTTAATACCACTTTTTGCCGTTCCCGCCAATGCAAATTATCAATAATACCTTTTGGAATTATTATCAGATAACTATATTTTCCCTTTTTGGTAATTTTTCTGATAAATTTATTTTTTGTCATATTTTATAAAACAACCCGATGAAGTTCTACATTTTGAATTTCCATAATCGATTATTTCTTAATGTTACAAAACTTTCTCAAGATTTTTTTAGCTTTTGCAAGATTCTTTTCTTCAACCAAAATATAATTGGTTTCATAGGTCGAAACATCAAAGATGCTGATTTTGGCCTCGGCCAGAGGTTTTGCCAAAGAGGCAATAACGCCGATCGAAGTCAAGTCTAGATCGCCTTCGAGTTTAAAAGCCCGCCAGTCTCTTTCTACCATTACCCCTCCTGGAATTTTCTCTTGGGGTAAAGTTATGGAAAGTTCATCCATTGTTCTAGTTATTGAAGTAAAATTTGTTTTCTCTAACGCCCAGGAAGGAATTGGGGTGTTTTTGTCAAAATGACAAATGCCAAATTTATCAGGCAATATAGATAACATAAGTTTTTTTGTTTTCATAGTTTTTAATAATTATTTTTATTAAAAATAAACCTTGACGGAGGAGACAGGACTCGAACCTGCAAGGGGATTTCTCCCCGCTGGTTCTCCAAACCAGTGCCTTACCAATTCAGCGCACTCCTCCTAAAAATATTGTTTTATCTTTAGAAAATTTCTTTAATCTCTCGAGGTGGTAAGGATTACTAAATCCAACTTCTTTGGCATATCTGTAAACTTCCTCTTCTCGATAAAGATTAACCCCTCTTTTATTTAACTTTGGTGTAAATTCTGACCGTTCAAGTGTTTTTTTAGCAAATTTTAAGATCGGAGTCGATGCGTTTGTTAGTTGCAAACCGATATTAAAACATTTAAATCCGTGGCTTTTATGGTTATGAAAATATATTCCACCATCCGTATCTATTAAGCCACGGAGACAATTTCTTGAAAGTTCGATTTGATTTTCAATCCACGCCGGAATACCAACTTGTTGTTTAACCTTATTCCCTTTTTTAAGGCCTTTTGATAACAAAAATTCTACAAGTGAAGCGCTGGAAATTGTTATTCCTAAAACATTTTTTGACCTCCGGTTTCGATAACGATAACTCTTGGCTGTTATGTCAAATAACTTTTTTATCAAATTACAAACAAAATAACTATATCTTTTATCGTTATCTTTATTCAATGTAATAACAACCTGATAATCACTATTTATTCCTCCGTCACCCAAAACAATTCCTAAAAATTCTGCCAGTTCAGGAGTATTTTTTGGTTCCGAAATTTTTTTTCTTAAATTACAAGATTGATAAAGTTCAGGATACAATCTTCTTCTTTGTTGGGAAACCAAACCGCCTTTTCTTCTTCCCTCCGGTGTGCCGGGACCTCCATATTTTTGGGCGACTATTAAACCAGCTTTTCTTGCTGCTTTTTTTACACTCCAAAAATCTGGTAAAACTCTATGCGGTGGAACTTTTACTTTTTCTTTTGTTAACTTTAGGCATTTCTTGAAAACTTTTTCCGGTATTGTATATTTTTCTCTACGCCAATCTGATAAACTTCGGGGGTGAACTTTCAAAATTTCAGTCAATTGAGGCCAGTTTACTCCTAATTTTTGCCGAACATTATTCAAAAACCAAAACTGAAGTTGTTTTTTAAATTTAATGCGAGCCATTACGTCCATTTTAACACATCATTCTTATTTTACAACTTGGTCACGCTTCCTAATATCTAGCTCAAAACCACCGATCAAACCACTCTCGCACCCCACCAAATTAAATTGTCATTTCTTTTAATGCCTTTATTCTATCTTCTACAGGCGGATGAGTTAAAAATAGCTTAATGAACCAGCTTTTAGATTGTTTTCCCCGAAAGGGTGAAGCAATAAAAAGATGAGCAGTGGAGTTGTTAGCTACTCTTAAGGAATTAGGGTCAACAGCGATTTTCTCTAAAGCCCGGGCTAATCCTTCAGGATACCTGGTCAAAAGCGCTCCCGAAGCATCGGCTAAAAATTCCCTTTTTCTGGAAATGGCTAATTTGATTAACTGGGCAAAAATCGGAGCTAAAATTGCTAAAGCCAGAGCAACTAAAATCATAATCAATCTTGCCTGGCCGCCTCCTCGGTTGCTGCGGCCACCAATGCCTCCCCAGAAACTAATTCTGAAGAAAAAATCAGTCATTATAACAACTATTCCAACCAAAACCACAATAACTGTTGAGATTAACATATCTCTATTGCCAATATGGGATAATTCATGGGCTATCACTCCTTCTAATTCTACTTTTTCCAGTTTTTCCAAAAGTCCTCGAGTAACAGCAACGACAGCGTGTTTTGCGTCTCGGCCAGTAGCAAAAGCATTTGGTTGGGCTTCTTCTAAGATATAAATTCTTGGTAAAGGCAGGCCGGCCGTGATACAAAGATTTTCAACTATTCGATAAAGTTGGGGGTTATCTTTTTTTTCAATCGGCTTTGCCTTGGTTATTGCCAAAACAATTTTATCCGAAAACCAGTAAGAGGTGAAACTCATTAAAATACTCAAAATCACGGCAATATATAAAATTACTGGGCTTTGCAGGTAATAAGAAATCAGCCAACCGATGCCAATAATCAAGACTAAAAACAAAGTTATATAAAGCCAGGTCTTCCGAGTATTGGATTCGGCATTTGTATATAATGTCGGCATAGCCTCCTAAATCCAAAATCTAAAGCACAAAATCCAAAACGGTTTAAGTATTTGATTTTTGGATTTTAAATTTATTTTGGATTTTGAATTTTTGATTTAAAATTTCACACTGACGGGTTCTTTAGCAGCGGCTTCTTCTATTTCAAAGAAATCCATCTTTGCAAATCTAAAAAGATTGGCAATAATGTTTGCTGGAAAACTCTCGATTTTGATATTTATATCTCTGACATTGGTGTTGTAAAATCTTCTGGCTGCCTGAATTTTATCTTCGGTATCGGTCAGTTCTCTCTGGAGTTCTAAAAAGTTTTCTGAAGCCCGCAAATTGGGGTAATTTTCCGCCACCGCGAAAAGGGATTTTAAGGTTGAAGAGAGGAAATTCTCAGCTTTCCCCTTTTCTTTAATTGTGGTAGCTGCCATTGCCCGAGTTCTGGCTTCAGTTACTTTCTCAAAAAGTTCTCTTTCATGGCTAGCATAACCCTTAACCGTTTCCACTAAATTAGGAATCAAGTTGTATCTTCTTTTTAATTGAACGTCAATATCTGCCCAGGCCTCTTTGGCCCGATTTTTAAGCGTAATTAAGCGGTTAAAAGTAAAAATTATCCAAAGAACAATAATGCCGACAACTAATAAAATAATTTGAGTAATAGACATAGTTTTTTGTGTTAATTAAATTTAAAATCGACCACTTGCCCCGTACCAATTTTGCCGTTGAATTTTCTCGCGACACACGGGCCGAATAGGCCTTTAATGAGTGTGTCGCCGTGATCTTTCTCGCAAAATTGGTGTGGGGTTTAACTAATTTCTATTCTAAATCATTTTTTAGCTTTTGGCAATTAAAACGCAAAAAGCCCCGAGGGGCTTCTATTGTTAAGTGAGGCAATAAGTTCTCAAAATAGCCCTCGGAGGCTTTGTCGGCACGGTCTCGCCGAGGGCGAGCGACAAAGCTGAGAGAGCAGGCTGCCAAATCTCGCTGGGATTTGGACAGCCGGTATTTTGAAACTTCATTGCCGAACGATTAATATTCTTCTCCATAACTTTCAGGAATTTTCGGGCCTTTTTCTTCTTTCTCTGGCTTTTCAGCGACAACTGTTTCCGTCGTTAAAAGCATCGAGGCAGCTGAAACGGCATTTTGAAGGGCTGTTCTGACAACTTTGGTTGGGTCAACAATTCCGGCTTTGACTAAATCTTCATAAATCATTGTCTGGGCATTAAATCCTTCATTAGTTGTCATTTTCTTCACTTCGGCCGCCGCTACCGAGCCATCAATTCCAGCATTTTGGCTAATTTTTCTAATCGGTTCTTCCAAAGCCCTCTTTAAAATATTAATTCCAATTTTTTCTTCACCTTCCACTGAAACTTTATCTAAGACCTCTTGACACCTCAATGGGGCCACCCCGCCGCCAGGAACAATCCCCTCTTCAATGGCTGCCCGGGTGGCAGCCAGAGCATCTTCAGTTTTGTGTTGTCTCATTTTTTGCTCAACTTCAGTAGCTGCTCCAACTTTAATAACCGCTACTCCGCCAGCTAATTTTGCTAATCTTTCTTGTAACTTTTCTTTGTCAAACTCTGACTCAGTGACTTCTAATTCTTTTTTAATTTGTTTAATTCTGGCCTCAACGTCTTCTTTTTGCCCCTTGCCTTCAATAATGGTGGTATTTTCTTTTGTTGCAACAACCTTTCTGCAAGATCCCAACATTTTCAGTTCAATATTTTCTAATTTTAGGCCCAATTCTTCAGAAATCACCTGACCACCGGTTAAAGTGGCAATATCCTGAAGCATTTCTTTTCTTCTTTCCCCAAAACCCGGGGCCTTAACTGCTAAAGAATTAAAGGCTCCTCGGAGTTTATTAACAACCAAGGTGGCTAAAGCATCGCCTTCAACTTCTTCAGCAATAATGACCAATTCTTTTCTTCCAGCTCCAGCCACTTTTTCTAAAGTCGATAAAATTTCTTGAAGAGAAGAAATTTTTTTATCAGTAATTAAAATTAAGGGGTCTTCATAAACTGCCTCCATTCTTTCTAAATTGGTAATCATATAAGGAGAAATGTAGCCCCTATCAAATTGAAGACCCTTAACAATTTCTTTTTGGAGGCCGAAGGTTTTTGATTCCTCGACTGTCACCACGCCGTCCTTGCCAACTTCTTCCATCACTTCTGCAATTAAATTTCCAATTTCTGGATTTTCTGCAGCAATAGTTGCCACTTGGGCAATTTCTTCTTTTGTTACTACCTGTTTGGAAATTTCCTTTAAATTCTCGACTATTGCCTGAAATCCTTTATCTAAGCCTCTTTTAATTGCTAGGGGATTGCTACCGGCTGTCACATTTTTTAGGCCTTCAGTAATAATTGATTGAGCAAGTAAAACAGCAGTTGTTGTTCCATCTCCAGCTACGTCATTAGTTTTTTCGGCTACTTCTTTTAGAATTTCTGCTCCCAAATTCTCAATTTTATCTTCTAATTCAATTTCTTTGGCAATGGTTACCCCGTCATTGGTAATAGTTGGACTGCCAAATCCTTTATCTAAAACAACATTCCGACCCTTTGGGCCTAAAGTAACTGTGACAGCATTAGCTAATTTATCGACTCCAATTTTTAATTTTTTTCTCGCTTCCTCGGAATATTTGATTTGCTTAGCCATAAACTTTCTACGAAATTATGAATTTTTACGAATATACGAATTCGTATATTCGTACCGATTAGTAAATTCGTAGTAGATTATTCTAAAATCGCCAAAATATCTTCCTCTCTCGCGATTAAATATTCTGTATCACCGACCTTTACTTCATTCGGGCCATATTTGGTAAATAAAACGATATTTCCTTCTTTTACTTCCAAAGGGATAAATTTGCCATTTCTTAATTTTCTGCCAGGACCGACAGCAATTACTCTGCCTTGCTCTGGTCTTTCTTTTTCAGCCGTGTCAGGAAGCAAAATACCCGATTTGGTTTGCTCTTCTTTTTTCATCGGCTCAATAAGAATGTGGTCTGATAAAGGTTTGATTTTCATATTATTATTTATTATATAGTATTTAATTGCCAATACCCTATTTTATAAATCGTAGGGAAAATGTCAAGTCCCAAAAAATTAGTGGTGCCAAGTTAGGACACCACTTTTCGTTTCAGCCAAGAAAGGATTTTATCGTTTCGCCTGGGTGGTTTCATTTTTTCTTTTATCGCCGCGAAAACTATCTCTCTCACTTTTTCTATTCTGAGATCCGCTAGATAAGTTAAAAGTATTAGATTTTTGACTTTTTCTCTGGTTGTCTTTTCGTCATCCGGCTCCCAAATTGTTAGGAGTTCAATACCTTCTTCTTGACATTTCTTCTCTTCCACCCAAAACCACCGGTAATTTTTGACATCGATTTTCAAAATCTTACCGGTCAGGAGTTTAATAATAAAGTCAATTCCTGACCGGTCATCAGGGCTATACCGTTCACTCCGTTGAAAGCCAGCAATTATTTTCTTTTTCTTAAAATACTCTAGGGCTTCTTCAACTTTATCTTCTGCCCTAAATCCTCTTGCATCTTTTGGAGTTGTCGGCATCCTCAAAATTGTCCTTACTATCCGAATACCTGCTTCTATTCTTTTTCGTTTCTTTTCTTTCTTGCTTAAAGGTCTATTTTGCACTTTTCACCTCCTTTCTAAAATAATAATTTTAAGGACAAACAAATAACTATCTTAGTTTATCACAGATTTCAAATATTGTCCAGTATAACTTTTTTATTTTTGATAATTTCGAATAGTGTCCCCTCAGCAAAGAAGGCAGGGCAAAATATTATTGAGCGGAATCAGAGAACCTTATTAAAGAAAAGAGTTTCTCTTAAATACTTACCAGTATAAGATTTGCGATTTTTAGCTATCTCATAAGGTGTTCCTTCGGCTATAATCTGACCTCCCTCATCTCCACCTTCCGGTCCTAAATCTATTATCCAATCGGCGTGACGAATAACCGAGATATTATGCTCTGTCACAAGAACTGTGTTTCCTTTCTCCACCAGTCTTCTTAAAACTAAAATCAATTTCTTAACATCATCCAAGTGTAAACCGGTAGTCGGTTCATCTAAAATGTATAAACTTTTACCAGTAGCTTTTTTAGAAAGCTCGGTCGCTAATTTCACTCTCTGGGCTTCTCCGCCTGACAAAGAAGGTGCCGGTTGTCCCAATTGGATATAGTCCAAGCCAACATCATTTAGGGTTTTTAATTTTTGAAAAAGACCAGGGATATTTTTGAAAAATTCCAAGGCTTCCTCAACTGTCATTTCAAGAACTTGGGCAATATTTTTCCCTCGGTATTCGACAGCTAAGGTTTCCTGATTGAATCTTTTTCCTTTACATTCTGAACATTGAATATAAACATCTGGTAAAAAATACATTTCAATTTTTTTCTGACCCTGGCCTTCGCAAGCCTCACATCTCCCTCCCTTAACATTAAAAGAAAAGCGGCCTGGCTGGTAACCCCGAATTCTGGCCTCTTTAGTTTTGGAAAAAAGGTCGCGAATATAGCTGAAAGCCCCAGTATAAGTTGCTGGGTTTGACCTGGGCGTTCGGCCAATTGGTGATTGGTCCACTAAAACTACTTTATCTAAATTCTCCGTACCCAAAATTGCTTCGTGTTTTCCCGCCTCCTCTTTTGACTTATAAAATTTTCTCATTAAAGCCATGGTTAAAATATCATTTATCAGAGAACTTTTCCCTGAACCAGAAACTCCAGTAATACAAACAAATTTTCCTAAAGGAATCTTCACATCAATATTTTTTAAATTATGTTCTGCCGCACCTTTTATAAGTAAAAAGTTAGGAGTTAGAAGTTTCGGAGATTTTTTATCCTTTCTTACTTCATACTTCATACTTCCTACCTCTACTTTCTTCCTCCCAGCCAGATAATCTCCGGTAAGAGTTTTTGATTTCAGTAACTCTTTTGGTGTTCCTTCAAAAATTACTTTGCCTCCGTGTTTCCCTGCTCCTGGTCCTATATCAATTACCCAATCAGATTTTTTGATAGTTTGTATATCATGTTCAGTTAAAACCACTGAGTTTCCTAAATCCCTCAATTTTTTTAAGGTCTCAATTAATCTTCCCTGATCTCTGGCATGAAGACCAACTGAGGGTTCATCCAAAATATATAAAACTCCGGTCAATTTTGAGCCAATCTGGGTGGCTAATCTTATTCTCTGCTCTTCTCCTCCAGCCAAAGTGGCTGCCTTTCTATCAATGGTTAAATAATTCAGCCCAACATCGATGAGAAATTGTAAACGGTTAAGAATTTCTTTAATTATTGGATTGGCAATTTTTTGTTCAGATTGAGTTAGCACAAAAAATCCGCGATCGCTGATTTTTTGTATTTTTTGCTTTTTTGAATTTTGGTTTAAAATTCTTTCGAAAAATTCTTTTACTTTATCAATACTCATTTCCACCACTTGGTCAATCGATTTTCCAGCTACCGTCACTGCCAAAACCTCGGGCTTCAATCTTTTTCCCTGGCACTTTTCGCATTTTTTCTCAACCATATATTGCTCAATTTCTTCTCTAGTATATTCAGAATCAGTTTCGTGATATCTTCTTTCTAGCCAAGGAATTACCCCTTCAAAATTAGATGTTAGATGCTGGATATTAGATGTTAGATATTTTTCACCATAAAGAATTAAATCAATTATCTCCTTTGGTAATTCTTTTACAGGAACGTCTAAAGAAAACTTGTATTTTTCTGTTAAATCCTGCAATTGCCACCAGAAAAATCCTTGTCGGCCAACCTTATGAGAGGCCCGGGCCCAAGGTTGAATTGCTCCTTCAGCCAGGGTTAAATTGGGGTTGGGAATAACTAATTTAGGGTCAACTTCTAATTTTTCTCCTAATCCCTGACAGGCTGGACAAGCACCGTAAGGAGAATTAAAAGAAAAAAGTCGAGGTTCTATTTCTGGTAAAGAAATTCCGCATTCTTCACAGGCAAAATGCTCTGAAAAAACTAAATCATTTACTTTTACGCTTTGCGTTTTGCACTTTGCGCTTATAATTACTATTCCCTTTCCCAACTTCAGCGCCGTTTCTAAAGAATCCGTCAACCTCGATTTATCAATCTCTTTGTCTAAAATTAATTTGTCCACAACTACTTCAATATTATGTTTTTTCTGCCGGGCGGTGGGTGGGTTGTAGTCTAAAATTTTTTCTAAAGCTTCTTCTATTGCCGAGCCCCGCGAAGCGGGGCGAGGTGGGGTTCGCTGAACTTCGTTCATCTCTCGCCCTTCGCTTCGCTTGGGCAGATGAGGTAAGACCTCATCGACCCGGTAAATTATTCCATCAATTCTCACTCTAACAAAACCAGCTCTTTGAATTTCTTCTAAAATTCCGTGATGTTCTCCTTTTTTACCTCGAATAACTGGACCTAAAATGGTAATTTCAAATTCGCATGGGCGCTTTCGCATTTCGCGAGACCGAACGAAGCGAGGTCGAGCGAGCGCTTTTCGCATGCTCAAAATTTGCTCGGTGATTTGATCAATTGTTTGACGGCTTACTACTTTTTTACACTTCGGACAATGAGGAACTCCAATTCTAGCAAATAAAAGACGGAGATAATCATATATCTCCGTGATGGTGCCAACTGTTGATCGCGGATTATGACTTGCTTTTCTTTGATCAATAGAAATAGCTGGTGAAATCCCTTCAATCTTATCAACATCAGGTTTATCCATTACTCCCAAGAATTGCCGAGCATAGGCAGATAAACTTTCAACATATCTTCTTTGTCCTTCGGCATACAAAGTATCAAAAGCTAAAGAAGATTTTCCAGAACCAGAAATTCCAGTAATCACCACGAATTTATTTTTTGGTATATCTACATCAATATTTTGGAGGTTGTGAACTCTTGCTCCTCTAATTTTTATTACATCTTTGCTCATATTTTCAGGTTACTTTGCCCCGTTGAAATTGCGAAGCAATTTCTTTACGGGGTGCACCCTCGCTCCCCGAATTTTAATATAATTTTCAGTCATAATTGTAAGTATTAAATTATACACTAAATTACAAAATCTTGCAATAACAAAAGCTGGCGGGCGAAGCCCGCCAGCCAAAGCCACTTTCTTACTATTTAATATAAAAAAGTGGCTCTTTATGGAGCCACCGCAGATTCAAGCCTAAAATCTTTTTATTAGTTCCCGGGTATGACTTAGGATTGGGTTTATCTTTATACCCCAGCTCATTGTCGGAGCAATTTCCTCACCAATTCTTACACCTCTATGCCCCTTATGAATTCCTATCATTTTTAACTTACCATCATCGAATGTTAATATTGGTCCTCCGCTATCTCCTGGCGAGCCAAT
>Ga0210017_1003625_pt1 | contig 12912 bp, 5 predicted proteins | sample CryGeyCG2014_020_FD_183966 | JGI IMG/M metagenome (GOLD analysis project Ga0210017, IMG submission 183966) | Groundwater microbial communities from aquifer - Crystal Geyser CG08_land_8/20/14_0.20 (SPAdes) (version 2) | ecosystem: Environmental > Aquatic > Deep subsurface > Groundwater | place... | reverse complement strand
GCCATAGATTCCATACGAATAAAGATGAGACTGTTGAATAATTCAGCGTTGTTCAGCGTAGCTATCAGCGTTTCCTCGGCGTTATTAAGGTTTTTACGCTGAACTTACGCTGAACAAAACGCTGAAATTACGCAGAAAAATAATTGTTCAACACTCTAAAAGATACGAATTTTATGGGTTCCATACGAATATTCGTATGGTAGCCATTATTCGTATTAAATTTACATCTTTATTCGTATGCGACTCTTTATTCATATCGCAGGGCTTCTATTGGATTAAGCTTGGCGGCTTTTGGGGCCGGAAAAATCCCAAATATCAAGCCAACCACGCCGGCCACTCCAACGCCTAATGCTACGGCCTTTAAAGAAATGGTAAATGCCCATTCCACCTCTAACATGTTTCCAAGAACCATACTTCCAATGTAAGAAAAAACGCAACCCAAAATAATACCTATTATTCCCCCAAGAACGGTCAGGGCCACCGCTTCCATTAAAAATTGGGTGAGAATATCTTTTTTTCGGGCCCCAACCGCTTTTCGAAGCCCGATTTCCCTTGTTCTTTTTAAAATTTTCTTTGGTTTTAGATACTTCATATTTAAATTATACAGCAAAATAGCAAAAAATAAAACCCCAAAAACGGGGTACAAAAAATACGCAATACGCCCGAATTTTTAAACGAATGGCAACAAATTTTGAACGAATATCTATTCGTTTAAATATTCGTTTTTATTCGTTTTGTATTCGGGCGAGAAACGTTGGATGGCAAAATTGGTGCGGGAACTTTAATCGATCATTAAGGCGATTCGATTAACACCTTATTGTGAATCCTGAAGCTTCAGAGTATCCACAATAACCGACGCTATTTATCTCCCAAAAAGGGGAAATAAATTTTAGTAGTTTTGATCCATCGCCAGCTTCCGCTAGCGATGCCTTGTTACGACTTCATTCTTGTTACCGATCTTAGCTTAGAACCAGTTAAACTGGCGTTTCGGCTACTACCGGCTTCCCTAATGTGACGGATTGGGATAATTTGAGATTATTTCCCGTTCCCACCGTACGTGCGGATTTCCCGCATACGGCGAGCCTTATTTGTGCATCTATGATTTTAATTCTCTTATTCTATCTACCTCTTTCTCAGAAAGATTTTTGCCTTTTCTTTCTATGGCTATCTTCTTCACCATCAGTCAATCCAACTATATAATCTGGCGAAAGCATAAATAAGTTTTGTCCTTCCCAAATATATCTATATGCTTGGTACTATGACTCAGCTGACTTCCTAAGAAGCGATAATCTCATAACTTCTTAGGATCTCCCTGGGTCACTTAATTAACTATTTCTAACATCCTATGAAGGAAATTATAATGACTTCCTTTCGACCGCCCAGCGAAAGTCGTCTTTCCATTTTTTTAATTATCTCATAGGCTGCTATTTGCCTCAAGCCCTTCATCCTTTCTCCTTACGGATCGGGACTGCTAATTTTTTGGCTACCAAGGTTGGATTTTCACCAACTAGCTAATTAAGCTGCCAGGCGCAGTTATTTGGCGGTGAGTACAAGATTCAGGGACGTATTCACCGTGGCATAGCTGATCCACGGTTACTAGCGATTCCAGCTTCATGAAGTCGAGTTTCAGACTTCAATCCGAACTGAGACCGGTTTTGATGGGATTGGCTCCGCCTCGCGGCTTGGCAACCCTCTGTACCGGCCATTGTATCATGTGTGTCGCCCAGGGCATCAAAGGGCCATGCTGATTTGGCGTCATCCCCGCCTTCCTCCCCTATTAAAGAGGCAGTCTTCTGAGACACATATAACTCAGAATAGGGGTTGCGCATGTTAACCCATTTAAGGGGGCAACTCACGCCACATGCTGACGACAACCATGCAGCACCTGCCCCGACGTCCTTGTGAGAAGGCCATTCTTTCAAATAGCTTTCGTCGGGGTGTCAAACCCTGGTAAGGTTCTTCGTTTGTTGTCGAATTGAACCACATGATCCACCGCTTGTGTGAATCCCCGTCTATTCCTTTGAGTTTTAGCCTTGCGGCCGTACTTCCCAGGCGGGACACTTAACGCGTTAGCTTCGCCACCCAGAGGGTCGATACTCCAGACAGCTAGTGTCCATCGTTTAGGGCGTGGACTACAAGGGTATCTAATCCTTTTTGCTCCCCACGCTTTCGTCTCTCAGCGTCAGAACCATCCCAGCTGAATGCCTTCGCCTTTGGTGTTCCCCACGATATCAATGGATTTCACTCCTACACCGTGAGTTCCATCAGCCTCTTATGTTCTCTAGTTTGTCAGTTTTTCCCGCAGCTCCACGGTTGAGCCGTGAAATTTGACGAGAAACTTAACAAACCGCCTACAGACGCTTTACGCCCAATAATTCCGGATAACGCTTGGGGCTCACGTATTACCGCCTCTGCTGGCACGTGATTAGAGGCCCCTTATTCTATTCCTACTATCAACCGAGCACTCAATAAACACAATCTTTTAAAGACAGAAAATATAAATTTAATCAATAATAACAATGAATAATTTGATTATGCGTATTGAGTGCTCGGCTTTATCAGAATAAAAAGCGGTTTACAACCCGAAGGCCTTCTTCCCGCACGCGGCGTCGCTCGGTCAGGCTTTCGCCCATTGCCGAATATTCTCGACTGCTGCCTCCCGTAGGAGTGAGGTCCGTGTCGCAGTACCTCTGTTGGGGGTCAAGCTCTCACTCCCCCTACCCGTCATTGCCTTGGTGGGCCATTACCCCACCAACAAGCTGATAGGCCGCAGACCAATCCGCTACCGGTAAAGTTGTCTATACCTTTACTGACAGCTGAACCATACTTACAAAATTTAATCTTTCAACGTCAAAAATAAATTCCTAATTTCTAATTCCTAATGTCTAATAAAATGTCCAATTCTTAAATGTCTAATGTCTAAAAGATTTAGGCATTAGTCATTGGACATTTAGATTTTTATTAGAAATTAGAAATTGGTTATTAGTTATTTAAACCTTGTAAGCAAGGTTCAGCCGTCAGACCATCAGGAATTAGCTCGGATTTCTCCGAGTTATACCTGTGTAGCGGGTTTGTATCTACGTGTTACTAACCCGTTCGCCACTGTCTCGCCTCCAGCGAGGCACGCGGAACAGACGCGGAAGAGAGCGATTGCTTCACAATCGCTAGCGCGGAACCACGCAGAAAAATTTTCTGCGTCAGTTCTGCGTATAGTTCTGCGTCAGTTCTGCGCACTTTGCCGAAGGCAAAGCCGTACGACTTGCATGCCTTATCCACGCCGCCAGCGTTCATCCTGAGCCAGGATCAAACTCTCAAAATAAACTCAAAATTTTCGAGCCAAAAGGCGACGAAAATTTTGTAAGTTGAATTTGACCCCGTTAGATAGAGCTCGTCAGAGCTCGCTCATCTAACGGGGTGCGCGATTTTACATCCAATCGCTTTTGCCTGACGGCTCAAGCTCTTGGGCAAAATCGGCATTCCCGCACCAATTTTACCATCCACTACGCGGAACGCCCAAATGAAAAACGAATTACAACGAATTAGGAACGAATTCGTTTGTTATTTGTTTTTATTCGTTACTCATTCGGGCGCTCCACGCTATTTTCAAGGTTCTTTCCTGCCCCACACTTATCTCCTGATGGTTTATTTTGATTCCGAAGAGAGTGCCCGCTGAATCGCCTTGCGGCTCTGAAAAATCTAAATTCGAAAGATAAGTGAAAAGATAAGTACGGGGTGCTCAATTTTGTAGTCACTCAGCCTTCGCCCAATGGCTTGGCTTCGTGAACAAAATTGGCAAAATAAAACCGTAAAGACATCTAAATAATTTTGGGTACCTTTACGGTTTTACTTTACGATGTCCTTTTTAAATAAATTCTATTTAAAATGGTCCTCCTCCCGTATCATTCATATTTTTAAAACTCTCTCCTATTCTATTGTATAGAATTAAAAAGAGATGTCAAGCCAATTGAATTTTTTGAATTTTGCCTGTGTTAAAATCTAATATTATTTATTTTTTACCATCCTGGATTTTTTATCATCTTGGTTTACCCATAATTTATTTATTTCCCCAACCCTCTCTTATACGGGAAACCAACCCTCTTTTGACATTAAAGTTGATGCGTAATAAATAATTGCAGCGTTTCAACGCGAAACCGACGCGAAACAAGGCGGCTGCAAAGATTTGTGGCAATATAAAGTTCGGCGAAGCCGCCTACGTAAAAACCACGCGAAAATTATTACGCGCTATCTTTATTATATCAAACATATAATTTTTATTTCCAAGGTCCCGTTGGCTTTCTTGGTTCCATATTATTTTTAAACTTTCTTATTTTTCTATTATTAAAATCGGAGAAATATAAAAATTATCTCTTTTTTTTGACTGAATTCCCAAAAATTTATACAATCAGTATCCACTCCCCTTTTTTGGGGCGTAGCAAACATATTTTATTTTTACCATTTTGGTTTACCCATATTATTTTTAAACTCCTGTTGTTTTATTATTAACTTCAAAAGATGTAAAAATTATCTTCTTGTCTTTTTAAAAAGCGCGTGGGCCTCGTCGCCTTCGGCGACTCGGCGCTATTCCGTCCTACTCCGTCCTCTATATTTTTAGTTTCCCCAAAGCCCTATTCAAAGTTGCTCTACTAGGCATATTTATTTTTACCAACCTGGTTTTGGTCTGCCATTCATATTCCACTTTTTAGTTTACTCTTTCCAAAAAGATTGTCAATCTCCCGCATTAATCATCTAAAATGTAAGGTCAACTTTTTCGCGATCGCGAAAAAGTTGACCTTTTCCTTGAAGAATACATTGGCAGACCTCTAACGGGGTCAGATTCGTCCAAGCTTTTTTTCTTTTTCGGCTATCCGCAAGCGGGTTTTAATCACGGTATCGGGATTTAAAGAGATACTGGAAATATCGCATTCAACTAAAAATTCGGCAAAATCCGGAAAATCCGAAGGCGCCTGTCCGCAGATGCCGATATCCTTATTATGCTTTCGGGCAACCTCTATTGCCTTTTTAATCAAATCCTTTACGGCTTGATTTCTTTCAGTGTAAATATGGGAAACCAGCTCGGAATCCCTATCAAGACCCAAAGTTAATTGGGTTAAATCATTGGAGCCAATGGAAAATCCATCAAATATTTTGCAAAATTCTTCCATTAAAATTGCATTGCTTGGAATTTCAACCATCATATAAACCTTTAATCCGTTTTTGCCCTGGACCAAATCAAGCTCTTTCATTGTTTCAATAACTTTTCTTCCCTCCTCAGGAGTCCGGCAAAAAGGAACCTCCGGCACCACATTTTCAATACCCATTTCTTCTCTTACTTTTTTAATTGCCCGACACTCAAGCCCGAATGCCTCTTTAAATTTCGGGTCATAATATCTTGAAGCCCCTCTCCAGCCGAGCATTGGATTTGATTCTTTTGGCTCGTAAAATTCACCGCCGAGCAAATTTATGTACTCGTTTGTTTTGAAATCCGAGAAACGGACAATTACCTCATTTGGCCAAAAAGCGGCTCCGATTCGGGCAATCCCCCAGGCAAGCTTGTCAATAAAAAACTCCTTTTTATCTTCCCAGCCTTTGGTTTTCTCATCAAGCTGTTCAATTAATTTTTTTATTTTTTCATCGGCTGATGCTGACTTTTTAAGTTCCTTATAATTTATCAGGGCTAAAGGGTGAATTCCGATGTGAGAGTTAATTATAAATTCTTCCCTTGCCAGTCCCACTCCGTCGCAGGGAATCTGTCCCTGGGTAAAAGCTTTTTCTGGAATGCCGACATTCATCATTATTTTGGTCCTGGTTTTTGGGATTTCGGCTAAATTTAATTTCTCAATTCTAAAGTTTAAAAGTCCTTCATAAACATTGCCCACCCCCTCGGAACAATCTACTGTTACTTTTTGGCCAGACTTCAAAACAGAGGTAGCATTTTTGGTACCGATTACTGCAGGAATTCCGAGCTCCCTTGAAACAATTGCGCAGTGGGATGTTCTCCCGCCCCTGTTGGTTATTATCGCCTGAGCCATTTTCATTATTGGCTCCCAATCGGGATTGGTCATATCGGTTACCAGAATTTTGCCCGGTCTAAATTCGGAAATTTTGCCTGTCTCCAGGACTACATTAACTTCTCCCCGTCCGATTTTATTTCCAACCGCCTCGCCCCTCAAGAGTATTTTTCCTCCGCCAACCGGCTCTTCCAAATGATAAGTTTCCAAAACATTTTCCTTTTTTTGACTGTGAACGGTTTCCGGCCTTGCCTGAACAATAAAAAGTTCGCCGGTCTCGCCATCTTTTGCCCACTCAATATCCATTGGCTTTTCGTAATGCTCTTCAATAGTGCAAGCCCACTGAGCCAATTTTAAAATTTCATAGTCATCTAAAACAAATTTGCTTTTTTCCTCTTCGGAAGTCCCGACTTCTCTTGTTTTTTCCATTTCTTTAGAGTAAACCCCCTTAGAAAGTGATTTTCTAACGGGGTAAATAAGTTTTTTGTCTTTGGCGCCCAAAATTTTATCAATAATCGCCTGTTTCCCAAGTTTTAGGGTTGGTTTAAAAACATAAAATTGGTCGGGATTCACCGTTCCTTGAACAATAAACTCGCCGAGCCCCCAGGAACCGGTTAAATAAACAACATCCCGAAAACCACTTTCGGTGTCCAGGGTAAAAATTACACCCGAGGAAGCAAGGTCTGACCTGACCATTTTCTGGACAGCAATTGATAGATAAACATCAAAATGGTCAAACCCCTTATCTTCTCGGTAAGAAATGGCGCGGTTCGTAAAAAGACTGGCAAAAGCCATTTTAACCCGATATATCAGCTCTTCTTTGCCCTCAACATTCAAATAGGTTTCCTGCTGGCCGGCAAAAGAAGCATCTGCGAGGTCTTCGGCTGTTGCCGAAGAACGAACAGCCACATCGGGATTTTCTATATCTAATCTTTTACCAAGTTTCTCATAAGCTTCAATAATTTCTTTTTCCAAATCTTTTGGGAGAGGCGTTTCTTCAATAAGTTTTCTTACTTTTTCGCCCCTCGCCTCTAAATTTTTTATATCGTGAGTATTCAGGTCGGCTAAAATTTCTTTTATTTTCTTTTCAATCCTTCCTTCCCTTAAAAGATATTTATAAGCCTCGGCCGTAATGGCAAAACCGGGCGGCACTTGAACCCCCTTTTCCGAAAGTCTTTGATACATTTCGCCAAGAGAAGCATTTTTACCGCCAACCAAAGGAACATCTCCTTTTGAAATTTCTTCAAACCATAGAATAAACTTGGGCATACTAATTAAAATATATTCGCATAGATTCGCGAGGGCGGCTTTCTTAATACCGGGAAAGCCCCTTGCCTTCCGGCCGCCCCTATTCGCGAAAATTCGCGAAAACTCGTAGGGTTTAAGCAGAGTATTTTATCTAATTCTACCAAAAAATTGCCGATGAGTAAAACCCTATCAGGAGTCTGCGGCGCCAAATGCCAAAGCGGCAGCGCCAATAATTCCAGCCTCGCTGCCAAGTTTTGCCGGAACAATTTTAACATTGTTTTTGAAAGCCGGCATCACCATTTTTTTAACAAACTTTCTCAGAAAGGGAAAAACGAGCTTTCTGCGCTTTAGGGCTATACTTCCGCCAAGAACAATCATCTCCGGATTAAAAATATGAATGTAGTTTACTATTCCCACCCCAAGAACAGTCAGCGCTTGATTGACCACTTCTTCGGCAACTTTATCGCCTTTTTTTGCCATTCTAAAAATCTCTTTTGCCGTAATTTCTTTCAATTCATTTAATTCCCCGTTCTTTTTAAATCTCTCGCGGAAGAGATCAACAATCCCGGTTCCCGAAGCCAGAGCCTCAAGGCATCCATAATTTCCGCAGCCGCAGCGAAATTTAGAATCTCTGTCTATTATCATATGGCCCAATTCTCCGGCATTGCCAAATCCTTTATAAATCTCTCCGTTAATTATGATTCCTCCGCCAATTCCCGTGCTGATTGTCAAATAAATAAGATTTTGCGCTCCCTTGCCTGCTCCAAATTTTTTTTCCGCTAAGGCAGCGGCATTAGCATCGTTATCTAAAATTACTTTGCAAAAAAATTCTTTTTTAAACGGAGTTATAATATCAACCTTTTTCCACCCCGCTAAATTAGAAGGAGAAATTAGCAGACCTTTTTTAATGGGGCCGGGCGCCCCGATACCTATTCCTCTGACCTTTTGATTGCCCAAAATTTCTTCTGCCATTCCAATCATTCGCTTAATTACTTTTTTGGGCCCGAGTTCTTTTTGGGTTAATTCAATTTTTTTCTTTAAAATCTTTCCTGTCAAATCAACAAGCCCGGCTCCAATATTGGTGCCGCCAAGGTCTATCCCTAAAGCAAGTTTTTTAGAATTTTTAATCACTATATTGAGAGCGTTGAGGAATTTTAGCGTGGTTTTGCGTAGAGCCTGCCCCGTAGGGTCGCGAAGCGTCTCCTTCGGGGTTTAGCGTAAGTTTTACGATTCAGTCATTTTTATCGCTAAACTACGCAAAACAACACGCTAAACTACGCGAAAAAAAATTGTTCAACAGTCTTGTATTAAAAAAGTTTCCAATTCTTTATAAGAATATGGGTTGTCTAAAATTCTTTTTTCCCAATCTTCCTTTCCGTCTCTTTTTAAATGAGTTTCTATGGCAATTTTTCTTTTATCTTTCAAAACCATTCCGCAAAGCGCGGTTCCGGAACCAATCTCCAGGTCCTTAAAATCTTTTAAATTATAAACTAAAACATTTTTGCTTATTAAATTATTAATCTTGCTATTTACAATAATTGCGCCCTCCGCCTTCAAATCTCTGACTTCGCTATTTATAATAAGACTGTTTTTAATATTCCCGGCAACTCTGGAATTAACCAATATTGAATCTTTTGTTTTTTCAATGTTAAAAAATCTTCTCATAATCTTTCCCTCCAAAGAATTCTCCAATGCCTTTAAAAGATTCTTGTGATAAAAGGAAATTTGACCGAAGTCCCACCAAAAAGCATCTTTTCCCAAATCTTTATCTAAAACCAAATTATAACACTTTTCTGACGATCGTCTGAAAAATGTTATGGGGAGATTTTTTTTAAATCTATCTATTCTTTCCCAATAATTTCCATTTCCTCCTCTTTCTAAAAATTCTTCCTTTGTAGAAGTTAATGGCATCCAGAGATGAAAATCTGTATCCAGTTTTTCATTTTTTTCCCTTAATTCATTTTCAAATTCACCCAAAAGAGCTTTTAAAAATTCTTGGGACCAGGAAAAAAATCCCAAACTTTTGCTCAAGCTTTTTAAATCAATGCTTTTTTTTAATTTACAAAACTCTTCCCAGGACAGCTTCTCTCTTTGCAAAGGTCCTGTATTTTGGGCCAAAGCCAAAAGTCCGTAGGGCTGCCAATCTCTTTTCCAAATATTTTCCTGAGTCGGAATCCTGTCCTTTATTCCAAAAATTTCTCCATGACACTTCTGCTCAAAATCAAAGTTTTCCGAAGGAATAATAATTTGGTCTCCCCAAAACACGCAAAGTCTTCCGGGCCTGGTTTTGGCAAATACCTGAGTCTGAAAAATTACCGCTTCCAGAATGGTAAACAATTCTCCATTTTTTAAAATTTTAGGCAATCTTATAGCCGATTTATTTCCTCCCTCGCTGAAAGTCAGGGGAGCCATTCTTTTGCCCTTGCCGGCCGTATGGTATATAGCCACGCTTTTCCCTTGCTTTAAAGCATTTTCCAGTCTCTTATTTTGATTGGCTTTTTGAAAAGCGTAAAGCGTTCCCAAAAGCTGTCCAGCCCCGTTAGAAGTCCGTTTCGCCATTGGCGGAACGGCAGTCGCCTTTGGCGACTTAGTTCTGACGGGGCCAGCTCCCTCACCCCAATCCTCGTATTGGGAAATTATTTCGGCATTTTTCCCGAAAATCTCTTTTTTAAAACAGCTCAGGCGTTTTTGCCAAAAATCAGCCTGCTTTTTGTCGGAAGAAACAATAATTATATAATCAAAACCTTCCCCTTCTTTGACGGCTTTTTCTATTTTTTCAATATTTGAAAAATAATTAGCCATACCCCGTTAAAAGTCCTTGCCCCGTTTAGAAACGAATTTGTTTCTAACGGGGCATAAGTTGATTTTATCTACCATAAATAATATATAATACATTTTACCAAAAAAATAAAGCTTTCACTTGCCTGATTAAATCCTTTGACGCGGATGCAATGATTGTTTAAAAAAAATCACCGTCTAAAGCGGTGATTTTTACTCTATTTTTTCAAAAGTAAGGAAACTATTTCTTGAGGTTTGAAGTGAATTCTTACAGCATTGTCTTTAATAACCAAATTGGAAATTTCTTCCTCCATTAAATTGGTTAATTTGGCAGTTCTAAATTCAACTCCGGAACTAAATTTTATCTCAACATTCCTGTCTTTTTTTTCGGCTTCCAGAAGTCTTATTACTATTGCGTTCTCTTCTTCGGCTTTTTTGACGGCAAGGGGAATAACATTTTTATCAAAAACAGAAAATAATTCTTTGACAGGCCCGGAATAGAACTTTTTATTTTCGCTCTCACCCTGACAAAACATCAATGGGAACAAAAACTCATATGCATATCTTGCAACATCTTCTCTCTGACAGGGCAGGAGCGCATATCTAAACTCATGCTCTCCCTGTTCTTGGGCTAAAGGAATGCGATGGGGAGCGCCAGCTCGCCAGGGAACATTGCCCGGCTTGAATTTCTTTCTAATTCCCCTTCCTTCGGTGCCTACTCTGCCTATACATCTTAAAAGAGTAATAAAGCAGGAATTTTCCACGAACTCGTGTTCCGGCAAACCGTCATTAAAAATAGCAATACCATTTTCTATTTTTTCTAATCGGATTGGGGAGTTGGGATTTTTGGAAGCCGCAAAAGACGGGACCGAGTAAACATTCTTTAGATGGAAAAACACCCAATTCTGAATACATTTTATATTGTCATAGTAAGCGAACTTCTGACCAAAAAGTTCCTGCCATTTTGCCTGACCCCTACTTTTTCCATCTTTGAGAAAACCAGCTGGAATTTCCCAGGTAATATCTCTGGGCTTTTCTGCCAAAGCTAAATGGGCTTGAAGCCGAATGTCTTTTTCCTGATTATTTAGCTTTACCTTAAAATCAATCCGAGGATTGTGGCGGTAAAAAATAATTTGCTGCAAAATTTCCAGACCCCCAACTCCGGATTTAGTCTCTAAGATTGAGCGAAAATCATTGCATTCAATTACTTTTATTGATTCAACCCTGTCCCATCTGGAATCGGAAACATCCCAAAAATAAGCGTCGCCATTCTCCTTCTGGAGTCGAAAACGAGCGAAATTTCCTCCCGTGAGCTTCTTTCCGGCTTTCATTCCGCCGCCTTCCTTTGGTACAAGCTCATAAATCTTGAGGTCATTGTCTTCCCATGTCACTTTATAAAAAGGCGAAAACAGAACTTCGGTCTCTTTATTGAAGCCATAAATTCCTTTTGGTTTTAAAATTTTAATTGGTGAAAATCCCGCGGGACCAGCTTCAGCCAACTCCAGTTTTCTATTTCGCTCAATTAAATCCTTTCTTGACCAAGGAAGAGGATTAAAAACCGATTCCGGGAAGGAAAGTGATTTCAAATCTGCCTGAATGATTTTTTGGCACTCCTCTTGAAGCTGACGAGCTTTTTCTTGCAGGACATTATAGTTATCATCGGTCAAAGAGCCGCAAATTCCATCATGGAAATCGGTTGAAAGCTTAAGCTTCCAAAGTTCGGTTAAATCCCGATATTCTCCCCAGGTTAAATATCTCATTGTCTCCAAAATTTCAACGAGGTAAAGCAATCTTTCGGACTGACGGGCCTGTTGCTTTACTCTGATTCTTGTGCTGCAGGTGGCCGGCAGGGCTCCGGCCGGTTCTCCATCTTTTTCCGTGGGCCCATTAAGTTCTCCCCCGACAACCGGCAGTTCATCTCTGATGTTTTCAAGGCTCTTAAAAAATTCCGAAGGCGAGCTTATAAACATTTCATCCTTGCTGAGCCGGGAATAAGTTTTGCAAAGAAAAACAATCCACTCAAACGGCATTGCTCCGTCAGCCCCAAAACTATGGGGAATAAAAACCATACTATTGGGATAAACTTTTGATAAGTATTTTAGAGCGGTTTTGAATCTCCAAACTTTTCCTTTGGTGGTTGCCCAAAGGGTAAAATCCGGCAAGTATAGAGCAATAAGAGCTGCTAAAAATCTAACTCCTGGTGTCTTTCGTATTATTTTCTCCAGTTTTTCGCTTGGATTTTCTCTGCTGAAAATGCGGAAAAAGGGCGGAAAAGCAGTAATTCCGTGATGCCCTCTTGGCTGGCGGTCAAAAATTATTTGTGAGCCATCAACGCCCTCCCAGAGAAAAACCGCGGGCAGTTCCCTTGAAGCTCCGCGTTTGGCAGTATGATACTTTATTCCCAATTTTGAGAAAATCTGGGGAAGCTGAGCTGACTGGCCAAAACTATCCATTATTCCGGCCGACTCGGATTTAACCCCAAATTCCTTTTTCCAGACTCTTTGACAAAAAGACATTTGCCGGATTAATGACTCGCCGCTTGGCAAGTTAAGGTCGGGGTTAACATATCCGCCGCAAACCAGTTCTATTCTACCCTCTTTTACCCTTCTTTTTAGCTCCTCAACTCTTTTGGGAAAATACTTTTTAAAAACATCCAAAAGAAAAACCTGGTCTATTGCATACTTAAATTCAGAATTCTCCCCCATAATATCCAGAGCTTTTCTAATGTTGTTAGCGCCAAGCCTTTCAGCAACCTCAGGTTCAAATTCCCACCAGGGATCATAATGCGGCCAAGGCACAACATAAATTTTCATTTTGTTCTCCCTTATTTACCCTGCGAGAAAACTTAATTTCTCTAACATGGTTTATTTTTAAAAGA
>Ga0210017_1003622_pt1 | contig 12919 bp, 11 predicted proteins | sample CryGeyCG2014_020_FD_183966 | JGI IMG/M metagenome (GOLD analysis project Ga0210017, IMG submission 183966) | Groundwater microbial communities from aquifer - Crystal Geyser CG08_land_8/20/14_0.20 (SPAdes) (version 2) | ecosystem: Environmental > Aquatic > Deep subsurface > Groundwater | place... | reverse complement strand
CCTGGCCGGGTATGAAACCGACTATATTCTTCCCCGTCCTTTTCTCCCAGGCCATCGCTGACCTCAGCTCGCCTATTATTTCCTTTTTGCCTGAAACCGCTCTCGCGAGGGCTTCGCCCTGGGAGCGGGAGATCCAGTACCTGGGGACGCACAGGGGTATTGAAAGGTATTTTTTCTCCGTTTCGCCCCTTAGGGTTTCAGACGGCTCAATGAATATGACCGCCTTCGCTCCAAGCAGGAACGCGTTGAACCAGTCCCCGCCGCAGTTAAAATCAAGCAGCACTATCGAACCGGTCACGTATTTCTGGTTGTATTCATACAGCTTGCTTGTCCCCGCGTAAATGATGTGCCCGGTTATGGAATCAGGAGTGGATGGATTGGTCAGGTTGGGCCAGAGGGCATGGAGTTCGTATTTGCCCCCGGCGGCAGTGAGGGCGGCGCGTTTTTCAACAGGCACCACGACCGGGAATTCGAGGGTCCGGATATCCCTCAGGCCAAGTTCCGCGAACTTCGCCTGAATGTACGAAGCTGCCGCGTCCGCGCCTTCAAGGCCCGTGATCCTGGACTTCAGGCCCGCCAGGTACTGTATGACCGATGCCTGCCGTCCCGCGTCGACAATGCCGGCAATGGAAGCGTAGTTTGTTGACTCATCATCCTGCGCCTCCGTGAAAAGAATAAAGGACAAACAGAACAGCGGTATCGTTAAAGCCACAAAGATCTTTTTTCTCATGCTATCCCCCTGTTTTTTATAGTTCAAGACAAAATAAATTTTAAAAGTCAAATTGTCCCTAAGGGATCCCAGCGTCTAGATTTCACCCCTAGAAATCGCGAATGCGATTTCAGGGACTCAAGTCCTGGAAATGCTTTGCATTTCACAGGGTAAGAAATCTGCGGGGATAAATTGCAAAAGTCAAATTTAAGGAATTAAAATTTGCAATTTAAAATTCTTTGCTTCGCAATATTCTCGTGTGGTTTTCACTGTATATTTTCGAATTTCAATTTGCAATTTAAAATTTACAATTTGAAATGTATTTATATAAACAGGATCTGGTGTCCTTTGACGCCGAGGAAGAAGTCAACAAGTGCCCAGACGCCGATCGTCACGAATTCTCCCAGTATCAACCCCAGGAACCCGGGGACAAGCATCCTGTATACCTTTATGCCCCCGATCTTCAGGACTATGACCTTCGCGAGCCACGCTATAAATATCGAGAACCACAGCTGGAGTACCGGCCATGAAATTCCCATGATGTACCCCAGCGGGTGGAACGGCCACCACAGGAAAAGCCTTCTCATCCAGAGCAAAAATATCATCCCGCCGCCACCGGCGATCATTGAAATTATGTCCCTGATGCTGGGCTTTCTCGGCCTGTTCAGAAGGTCCGCAATGCGGGAGCTTGTCACGCCTCCCGGATAGCCCTGGGTGAACCAGTTATCAAGGTTCACGCCGCCGTACTTGTACATAAAAGCAAGCACTGCCGCGTAGGAAACCACCACCGCTATGACAACTGAACACACCATCGCTATGGTGACCTGCCTCTTTTTGACGTTCATTGAATCCGATATCTTGTAGCCGTCCATCAGGAAAGGCATGAGCGTCGCCCTGATGTCCCGCACGAATGCCTGCTCGAAAAGCGCGATCATTGTTATGCTTGCGGGAGCTATCGCCGCACTGCCGGTGAAGGGTATTATGAGCTCAAGGGGCCTGAACTGCTGCTGCACGTAATACATCCCGCCCTCGGAAACAAGCCGGGTCATCGATACAAGAATAAGGAAATATATAACGGCTACCAGGAGCATCAGCCAGAAATTAACCCCTGCCATCATTCCCCAGACCGCGATAAGCAGTATGCCTGCTATCAGGCCGAACACCGCGAACTTATAGGACGCCGGCTCATTGGAGTCGTCAACCTTGGGGTCATTTTTGAACACCTTGGCGAAAATATCCTTCAGGTGGCCCCTCATGCCCCAGAACGAAAGGACCGCGAAGGTCAGGGTCGCGCCTGCCATCTGGTATCCGGCAAAAGCCCTGCACGGATATCCTGCCATCTCCGGCATCGGGAATCCCATTAAACTCCCCGTGACAGACTGCAGCTGGAAGAAGAAATAGAAGAACCACAGGCTGAAAGCAAGCTGCAGCGGCAGCAGGAAAACAAAACCCACCGCAACGAAATAAACGCGTATCCACATATACTTCATGGCATTCCAGGGTTTGTCCTTAAGGTATTGCCCCAGGTCAAGGAAAAGGGTTATCTGCGGGATCGCGGGGAAGTAATAGTGAAGGCCCTGGAGCGAGTATATGACGGCCGGTATCGCGAAGAAGATCCACATTATCTTGTTCTTGAAAAAGCTGGGCAAGAAAGAAGGCGTTCCCTGCTCGACCGTAACCATCTCGACCGGAAGGGTCGCTGTGGGAAAAACGAGCTTCTCATTCTCCACCCACTGCTTACGCAGTATGACAACCAGGCTGAACATGGCAAGGTAGATCCCCGCCACCAGTATTGACCAGAAGAAAAGCGGCTTGATCCACGGCTTCCAGGGGATCTGCCTGATAAGCGCGGGCATGCTCATGCTCGCGCCGTCCGGAAGGCCTTCGTAAAGGTATCTTATCGCGTCCTTGTCCTGCGGGGCAAGCCACTTCGGCACGTACTGCAGGAAATTATTCCATTTGTTGGTGGCATTCGCCAGGTAGAACGGGGCGCTCATGTTGGGTATGAGCAGGACCGAAAGCCCGAACGACGGGATGCCTGCGCCGAATATCATCATGCAGTAGATCAGCAACAGCTCCGAGGTGTTCAGGCCCAGTTTCATTGCCTTAAGGATCGTGTTCAGAACGAGGATCAGCCCCACGAATATCGAAATTGCCCCGATGGGCAGGAACGTGGAACCGATCCACGTGCTCCTCAGCACAAGGTCGCAGTAAGGCGTCGCGATCGAAAGAAAAAGCACGCAGATTATGCCGATAATGAACGCTCTGGGCGTAAATCCTTTCCCAACATTCGTCCCGTTACCCATATCCACCCCCGTCCCTGCAAAATGACGTTCGTCGTTCATCGTTCATCGTAAAAACTTTAACGAGCAACTAGTAACCAGCCGAAGATCCCCGCGTTTTGGTTTCGTAGAAACCTGCAGGGGGTAACGAGTAACTGTTTCTGCGACGCACGATGCACGACGGACGATGCACGAAAGATTATTACGCGTCCTCTCCCTCGATCTCTCCCACCTTCATCTTGACTTCTTCTCTTTCCTCGATCCTTTCGACCCTTCCGTCGCGGATCCATATAATGCGGTCCGAAACGTCTATCATCTTAAGGTCGTGGGTCGCGGAAATAACCGTAACGCTTTTTTCCCTGTTCAGCCTTTTCAGCAGGCTTATGATCTCTTTGCCGGTCTTCAGGTCCAGGTTCCCGGTCGGCTCGTCGGCGAGCACGATCGCAGGATCGTTCGCCAGCGACCTTGCTATGGCAACGCGCTGCTGCTGGCCTCCCGAAAGCTCCAGGGGCTTGTGCTTGATGCGGTCCCCAAGGCCTACAAGCTCCAGCAGTTCCTTCCCCTTGTCCATCGCCTGGTCATTGGGAGTGCCGGCAAAGATCATGGGAAGGGTGACGTTCTCAATGGCGGTCATAACGGGTATGAGGTTGAACGACTGGAATATGTACCCTATTTTCCTGCAGCGCAGCCACGCCAGTTCGTAGGCGTCCAGTTGAGCTATATCTATTTCGTCTATGAAAACCTTACCGTCAGTCGGCTTGTCAAGCCCCCCTATCATGTTGAAAAGGGTAGTCTTGCCAGAGCCGGACGGCCCCATGATCGAAATATATTCGCCTTTCTTTATTTCAACATGCACTCCCTGCAGCGCCTTCACGACGACCGAGCCCATCACGAACTCTTTGACAAGGCCCGTCGTCTTTACTGTAGCAACCCTTTCGTCAGCTGCCTTTTCTTCTGCCATTTCTTCCTCCTTTAAATTAAATATGATTACACAGATTTCAGGTTATGATTACACCGATTTTGCCTTACACGTTATCCGCCCCGATCAATATCGGGGCGAGACCTCGCCCTGCCTTTGTGCAGGGCGGGCACCTTACACGAAGAGCCGCCGCGTTGCGCTAATCGGATTACTAGAGCTCGACCCGCATTGCGTCAGCCGGGACCATCTTCGCGGCTCGGTATGAGGGATAAAGCGCGCCGATGCCGGAAAGCGCCACTCCTATGCCGACGCACGCCAGGATTATCCAGCCTATGTCTGTAAGCGAAAAACTCTTAAAGAATTGCAGAGCGCCGCCGACCTTGCCGCCCTCTTTGGAAGCATACATGATGATCATCGTTATGACCCCGCCCAGAGTCCCTATAAGCGAGCCAATGAAACCCTGCAGGCTTGACTCAAGCAGGAACAGCTCTATGATGAACCTGTCAAGAGCTCCGAGGCACTTCATTGTCCCGATCTCTTTGTATCTTTCGGTCACCGCCATCAGCATGGAGTTGGTTATACCTACTACGCAGACCAGCAGGGACATTATAACAACCCACACTCTCTGCGCGGGGATCTCTTCCCTCGCCAGTTTAAGGTTGACGCTTATGGCGTTTGAGGTAAGTATGGACGCCAGGAACGCGATCGCCAGCATTATGCCCAGCGTCGTGATCATCGCCCTCCAGAACCTTATGCGCAGGCTTCTAATCGCTATCTTGAACGCTTCGCTCAAAGGCATGTGGATCTGTCTTTCCTGTTTTTCATGCGCCATGTTATCCCCCCTGAATCTCGTGCATCGTCCGTCGTGCTTCGTGCGTCGCAATCCCCCGGCATTCCCCTTTTAAACAGGGGAAAAAAGAAAATCTGACGATGAACGATGAACGATGAACGATTTTATTTTTTATCTACTGCGAACCCTATAAGGCCGCGCGACCCCAGGGTCTTCAGGTAATGCAGAAGAGATGTCTCCACTTCCCTGCGGTTCATTTTAAGGTCATCGCTCAGCAGCTGGATCATCTGCTCCACGGTCCTGTTCCCGTCGCAGGCGTCCCACACCTTGGTCCCGATCTCGTCAAGGCCCAGGACCCTCTGCTTCGGGGCCGTGAATACCTTGGAAAGGATCCCTGCCCACCAGGTCTTGCGCAGGGGAAGGGTTATGCGTACCTCCCCGTTTTCCGCTCTTTCCCACTTTAAGTCCGCGTTCCTCACCGGGCGGGAATCCAGGATGTCCCTTCTTGTAAGTTTTGGCGCTTTTTCTTTTTGTTTTAGCATTTTCAAATAAACTCTACCACAGAGGCACTGAGACACGGAGAAAAATTATAGCTTTTATTCTCCGGATATATGAAACTCTAACTTACAATCTCTGTGCCTCAGTGTCTCCGTGGTTATTTTTTAATGGCACTGGATTTTTGCCGCTATGCGGCTAAAAAGGGCTTCTTCCTTCCTGCCGTTGTATTCAAGCGCGTATATCTTGTTGACTTCCGTGCAGCGGCGCGCGTAGAAGGCGAACCAGCTCCAGCGTTTCAGCGCAAGCTCCACTATTTCGTGAAGCGGCTCTTCCTTTTTCACGATCTTTGAAAATTCCCTTTTAAGTGTTTTGGGCGCAACGCCTGCCGCCCATTTCTCAAGTGCCATGCCCTTGAGCAGCATTCCCGCAAGGCCCCACCTTCTCAGTTTTAACTCGGCGCCGGGCCCTAAAAAATTGAACTCAAGGTACCCGCTTCTCAGCGAGAATTTATCCAGGGTATAATAGGCCGGCATTGAAAATTTAAAATCATATACCGCCCACTGTGCCAAGTCACCCTGTGCGTGGTCTTCAAGGCCCGCGAAAATTTCCGGTATCTTTTCAGCGTCCTTTTCCGTCACGGAGACCTGGGCCATTATTATATTATGGCACTCGTTGCACTGCGCGACCAGGTTCAGCACTTCCCTGTTCCCGGATCTCCAGGAGAATATCCTCTTCTCCTTGTTGCGCAGGTGTATATCCGCGAATATATCCCTCGGTTTTATTTCGGAGAACGAAAACTTCTTTCTTTTTACCCCTTCCTTGAGGCTGTCAATGTATTTTTTCAGGACTTTTTCAAGGTCTGCCTTATCCTTTTCCTTGCGCCACCTGAGTTCAAGGCGCACGTCTTCCGGGTCGTCCAGGCGGAAGTATCCTTCCTTGCTGTCGCCCGAAACCGCACCGAGATCCCATTCTTCCGGGATCCTTATTGATATGCCCTGCCAGGCAAAAGGCTTAAAATTTTCCAGAATAACTCCTTCTGATGATCTTTGCTTCGCAACATTCTTTGCGGGTTAAGTCGTATCTACGACGAATTTCACCGATTTTTAACTAATGATCACTCCGATTTCTGAATGACAATTACACAGATTTAAGATATTACTAATGCCCTGTAACACAAATCGCCGACTAATCTGTCATTGCGAGGAATGAAATGACGAAGCAATCTCGTATACAGATTGCTTCGCTATCGCTCGCAATGACAACTATCAAGGTGTTGTGTCATATTTACTAATATAAAACTATATCATTAATCGGTGTAATCAGGAAAATATATAATATGTAATTATTTTATCATAAATTTAATAAATGTCAAGTCAAAAACATATTAAACATATATTTCATTATTTATACATAAAACTGCTAATTTTACGAGTTTTTACTTGACTTTCTGCAAAAAGCATATATAATAGATATAAAATATATAATAAAACTAATAATGTATATTAAATAGTTGGAAGAAAAATGAAAAGCAGTAAAAAGAAGGGATCGTTTCTTTTTTTATTGATAGTATCGGGCTTAGCATTAATGCTAAGCGGATGCGCGACCCCAAAATATCTTGTCGCGCCTTATGACCCGCCGCGGACTATTGCCCTTCTCCCCATGGATAATCAAACTGCGGATTTGGTTGGGCCAAAATATCTTAGATTTTTATTTAAAAAATATCTCGCCGAAAAAGGATATAACGTCATAGATTCGTCTTACGTTGACAGCAAACTTAATGAAGCGGGAATTACTGACGGGGGACAACTGTCCTCCATGACTCCAAAAGAAATAGGTAAAATTGTCGGCGCTGAAGCGGTTATTTATGGGACATTGACTGATTTTAATTATACTAATATCGGAATATACTATCAAAGAAAAGTTGCCGCGAACTTCAAAATGTTCTCTTCAAGAAGCGGGGATCTTCTCTGGGAAGACGAAAGAAAAAAAGAGAATAGCGAAATTGCTTTAAGCGGAAGGGTAATTGCGGAAACTTTTGCCGGCGGTATATTAGACAAATTAGTAGAGGGAATGTTTCAGACCCCCCTGGGTGCTGAATCCAGGGAAGTAGTAAACACAATTGTATCAACTATACCCAAATGCCCGAAGCCCTAAATTAAAATGAAAAAAAATCATTAATCCTTATAGGTATATTTTTCATAATTTTTATCATCAATGCCTGCGGTGTTTTGGGGGAGATTACAGAAGTAAGCGGAAATACAGAAACTAATCCGATCATTAAATATCGGGTTGCGGTAGTTGATTTTGAAAATAAAACTAAATACGGGCAAGCCCGCCTTGGAAGTTCAGCTTCAGATATTTTGACAACCGAACTGGTTAAATCGGGCGGTTTTATAGTTGTTGAACGCGCGCAGCTCCAAAAAATACTTGATGAACAGAAGTTCCAGCAAAGTGGATTTGTGCCGCAGGATTCCGCAATTAGCCTTGGGAAGATCCTTGGCCTGAACGCGCTTATCACAGGTTCAGTATCTCAGTTTGGGGTAAAAATTGAAGGAGAAGACGCGCTTTTCGTCCAGACAAAACGCCAGACAGCCGAAGCAGTGGTCGACATCAGGGTAATTGATGTCCAGACAGGAAGAATTCTATACGCGAATTCCGGAAAAGGCACGGCAAAAAAAGAAAGCGGCGCTTTCCTGGGAATGGGAAGTCATGCCGGTTATGATGAAACTCTGGAAGGAAAAGCTCTGCGGGAAGCTATATTGCAGTTTATCAGCGACATTGTATTACAGGTCAGCAAAGAACCCTGGTTTTGCCGTATCGCAGAAGTAGAAGAAAAAAATATCTATCTTGATGCGGGCATGGAATCGGGCCTGCAGCTCGGAACTCGGCTTGAAATATATCATATCGGAAAGGAAATCCGGAGTCAATCCGGGGATCTTATTGGAAGCCTTGAAGAAAAAACAGGGGAAGCAAAAGTAACTAAATATTTTGGAAGCAACGGTTCAATTGCTGAGCTTGAAAATGGAAACTTGCCTTTACGGGGTGATATGTGCCGGATAGCGGTGCAATAGCTTGTTCAAATCAATCATAGAAATATTATTTATGATTGCCTTAAAAAAAATAATGAAAAGGAGGTGATGAGCAGAGAGAGAAACTTATCACTGTAAATGCAAGATTTTTCTTCAAAATCTAAAATTCAGGAGGAAGAATGAAAAAATTTCTTGTTTTACTGACAGTAGCTGGGTGCTTGATCTCAGGTTCTGCAATGGCAAAGTCAGGAATGGGAATACAGTGATCGTATGCAACAGGGGTTGCGTTCAACATGAAGATGGATGTCCATGAGTTCTATGTCGGCACAGATCTTACATCGCTCATGTATGGGGCTGTTCCCATAATAGCAGGGTATCAGTACGACATTCCCATCACTGCAATCCAGGCATTACCGCTTTATGTTTGTGTCGGAGGTAATGTTACAATCCTTGCTGCACCGGTATTCGCATTTTCAGGCGGCGGTATAGTAGGCGTTGGTATTGAGTATGCGATCAATGAACAAATGAGTTTCTTTGCTGACGGCGGCATAGCAATAACCTATGTACCTCCCATCACCTATATGGGATATACTCTTTATGCGGGAGGAATTGGTGTAGGCCCGTCAATAAAAGCCGGCCTGCGTTTCGTTAGGTAAGAATATAAAAAACAGATTTTATTTTCTTAGTGATGAACGCAATAATGCCCTGGGTAAATCTAGGGCATTATTGTTTTAGGGGGAGAAAAGACACCCGGAGAAGAATATATCGCAGGAACAGATTACGCAAATAAAGATTTCGGTCCGCCCACCTTGCTGGTGTTCGAGGCTTCCATCTCGTCCAGTCACGGGAGGTGAAAAATGAAAAAATTATTTTTAATGATGTTTATTGCGGCGGGAATTCTGCTTGCCGCGAACAGCGGAATGGCTTACAAATTCGGGGTCGGGGCTGATTTTCAGACCGGCAGGGATTTTTACAAACTCGCGACTCTGCCGTCAGGCTCCACGCAGCCTTTTTATACCGGGTCGACAAACGGCGAAACGCTTATTCCTGTCCCCGGAATTTATCCGGTAGTGCACCTGCTTTTGGGCGATGATAATAACCTTCTTGACATTGGGGTGGGTTTCGCCGGGACCGCGCTGACAATAGGCCTTGGCGGAGAATACACGTATTTTAAAGTCACGGAAATGTTCAGGTTCTACGGCTCTGGCGGTCTTACCTACTATATAATCGGCGATATGCCCGGATGGACTTTCCTGAAACTGAACTCTACCATCCTCGGCCTTGAGGTCAACCTTCCCGTTCTGCCGGTCTCTGCATACGCGTCAGGCGGGCTCAGGTTCCCGATGATTTTCGGCCCGAACGAACAGTTCATCATGGGCGTCGGCTGGGAAATCGCGGTGGGCGCGCGCTTCTATATTTTAAGATAACAGAGAAGTCATTGCGAGTGAAACGAAGCCCCGAAGAGGTCCCTTCGGGGTAACTCAAACCTTCAGGTTTGATATCAGGGCTCCCTCCTTAAAGATTGGCGGGTCTTCGAAAAGCCCTGAGTTACATTCTACCCTCAATAGTAAAAAATTATCCGTGAAAAAAGACGAGGAAATGAAAAAAAGCCAAGCCTTCTTACTATTAATAATTTTTGTTTTTACGGCCTGCCAGGCAGCTGCGTAGGAGACAAAAACCACTGCCGCTGTAATGGACCTTGACGCAAAAGAAGGTGTTTCACCGGGCGTTGCCTCAATGCTGTCGGATTATCTTAGGACACAGCTCGTCAATACAAATAAATTTACTATTGTCACCAGGGAAAATATGGAACAGCTCCTTAAGGAGCAGTCGTTCCAGATGTCCGGCTGCGCGAGCAATGAATGCATCGTCCAGATGGGCCAGTTACTCGGCGTGCGCAAGATGGTTGCCGGCAGCATCGGCAAGATCGGCACGACTTATTTACTCAGCTTAAAACTGATCGATGTCCAGTCCGGGCAGATCGAAAAAGCGGAAACTGAAGAATGCGCGGGATGCAAAGAGGAATACCTGATTTCCTCGGTCAGGAGCATAAGCCAGAAAATAGTAGGGCTTCCGGTTTCAGAATTTGAAAGAATATCCGACCTGCCCCGGGAACCTGAAAGAAAACCTGCCGAATTGCAATCATCAATGGATGAATTCAGCAGAATACAAGGCGGGACTTTTTCCATAGGCGGCAAATACAGCGGATCTTTCGGGCTCGCGGTAGAAATCTGCGCCGCGGTCACACCTAATTTTTCAAACGAAGTAGATATCGGATTACTTTCCGGGTATACGTTTTACGGAGGATTCGTAATGCCTGTGGGGGCAAGCGTAATATTCAGGCTGGACCCAATTGTTGACAACAGGATGATCCCTTACTTTGGCGGCGAGTTTATGTTCATGCTTAATAATTCCGGGCTTACCGTCTGGTCTGTCATGGGTAAAGGCGGGGTAGAATACAGGCTCTCCAGGAATTTCAGTGTGTTCGGCGGGGCAGGCGCGGGACTTATGTCTGCTTCAATTTTCTTTAGCGGCAGCCCCTTCAATGTTGTAGATTTCGGGTTTGTTTTTGAAAGCGGAGCAAGATTCTATTTTTTGTAAATAAGGAAATCATATGAACCGGCTCCTTTCAACAATCTGTATTATATTGTTAATTTTGCCTTACACGTTACACGTTACACCTTACACCTGTATTGCGGCTGAGCTCGCCGCAGGCGTCAGGTATTCCGGTAACAGCGTGCTGTCCGCCGCGGTCTCTCCGGGCGGGTTCTGGCAGGGCGAATTCCTCGCAGGGCCCTTTCATTGCGCCTATGGTTATGGGCAGGGTAGTCAGAACATATACCCGCTCACCCTGGGGCTTACCGGCAAATTCCCGCTCGGGTTTTTCCTGACGCCGTACCTTGGCGGGGACTTAACGTATTACTTCATGCCTGACGTGCTATGGGCAGACGTGTGGTCTTTTCAGGCCAAAGCGGGCGCCGAAGCCCGCGTGGGGCCGTTGGGCTTTTACGCGGGGATCGGGTACGCCCATATAAATATGGTAATACCTTCCGTGGCGGACCAGGGCGGGTTTTCCGCCCTAACCTGGGAAGCAGGCGCGCGGTATTACTTCCTCAAATGATATTGCAAATTTCAAATTGTAAATTGCAAATTGCAAAAGTATAAGATAAACCACGGAGTTCCCTGCAGCTCCGATGATAAAAGGAAATGATCCCCCCTACTTTCTTTCGAAAGTGATAGGGGGGACCTACGAGCCAGAACAAGGCTGATGGCTCTTCGGCGCAGGGACCTTAGGGTCAGAGCTTCGTAGATGACCCTGCGGCACAGAGGCATAGAGAATTGCTTGCGATGAACGATGCACGACGAACGATGCACGATGTCACGAGAACTCCCGGGCAGGCACGCTTAAAACCGCGCCTGCTTTTTTATTTGACAAAACACCCCTTTTATGATACTATATAAAAGTATGTTAAATAGAGAGACCGTCGAACGTCGAGCGTCTTACGTCGTGCGTTTCACGTCGAACGTCTTACGTCGTGCGTTTCACGTCGAACGTCGAGCGTCTTACGTCGTGCGTATAAGCCTTTAAAACGTACGACTTACGACGTATGACGTACGACGAAACAAGGAGGCATAATGTTAAAATCAAAGAGGCTGCCGTCTTCCGTTAAAATGAAACCTGTTCTCCCGGTGATCGGGGTATTCGCGACCTGCGACCCCCGCGGTGACGCCGAATCGCGCCAGCGCGCGGTAAATATCATAGAAATGACCGCTGAAACGCTTGCGGGAAGAATAAAGATGCCGGATGGAACTGCTGTTCCGATTGTCTGGTCCCCCATCCTTATCGACGGGGAAAAACAGGCGGACGCCGCTGCAAGCCATTTGCGGCAGTCAGGGGCGAATATCCTTGTGTGCGTCCCGGACACATGGGCTTTCCCCCAGTTAAGCCTTATATCGCTTATCCAGCAGTTCCCTTCCGACACTCCTTTGAACCTTACATGCGGGAACAGCGGCCCAAAACCGGGTGTCGTGTTCACGCACGCCGCAAACGGCGCCATCTCCCAGTACGGCAGGCTTATGCACATAAACGTAGGGACATGGCCTGACAGAGGGCAGAACCCGCAGATGACAAAAGAAACAGCGGCGCATCTTATAGACTGGTGCTATGCGGCTGTTGCCGTGCAGTCCCTTAAAGGAAAAAGAGTGGTGATACTGGGCCACGACTCCATGGGGATGGAAACAGCCCTCGCGCACATTATTCCCACAAGGAATGTTTTCGGAATTGAGATAACCCGTCTTGACATGAAGCTCCTGGCCGACATGCTGCAGAAAGAAGCGTTTGATAAAAAAGAACTGAAAGCCCTGCGCTCCTGGCTTGTAAGGATGGTTTCCAATAAAAGGATCGTGATCAGGAATGAGGCGGACAGCGCAAGGCTTGACAAAAGCCTTGCGATGTATTTGATATGCAGGGATCTGATGAAAGACCTCAACGCTGTGGGCGGCGGTTTCATGAGCCAGCTGGAATGGGGCTCTGACCGGAGAGGCTTACCGCTTCCGGTCGCGGACATAATGGAATCCCTTTTCAATTCCACGTTCGACCATAACGGGAGCAAGCCCCCGCTTCCTTTCGCCACAGAGGCGGACGTCCAGGGCCTGCTCACAATGCTTTTCTTCACGTACCTTACAGGAGGC
>Ga0210017_1003617_pt1 | contig 12923 bp, 17 predicted proteins | sample CryGeyCG2014_020_FD_183966 | JGI IMG/M metagenome (GOLD analysis project Ga0210017, IMG submission 183966) | Groundwater microbial communities from aquifer - Crystal Geyser CG08_land_8/20/14_0.20 (SPAdes) (version 2) | ecosystem: Environmental > Aquatic > Deep subsurface > Groundwater | place... | reverse complement strand
GCTACGGGAGCCACATATTTTTTCTTCTGTTCATCACTTCCGCCGGCCAGGATCGTCGTGGGGGCAAGACCGGGCACCTCCATGAGCATTCCCGCCATAGCTGCTTGAGAGGCGAAGGTGATCTCCTCCGCGGCGATGCATATATCCAGTATAGGCCATTCCGTTCCATCATACTCCTTGGGTATATACATTGCCGTATACCTGTGGGGAGGCAGAGACATCTTCTTCCATAAGTCCCAGGGCATCTCATCTTTTTCATCAATCTGTGCCGCGATGGGTGCCACCTCCTTCTCACCGAATTCTCCTGCCTGCCGTCTGATTTCTTCCTGTTCCGAAGTTAAGTCAAAACAAATAGCCATTTTCTTCCCTCCTTATTTAAATAACTTTAGGCACTTTAAACTTTAGATCACTTTAGGCACTTAACTTGATACTATAAAAACAGGAGGGAGTCCAAGGAAAAACCACAGATTTGGGATGACAAACTCCTTGACTTTTTCCGGGGTGTAAGATAGGAAATTTCTCGTAGGGGTGCCTTATTCCAGACCCAGAAAATGTAATTGTCATTACTACATATTTTTAAAATTCACCGGAACAGGTTATATGGGATTACCTTTAGAAGGGATAAAGGTGTTGGATTTTTCTCTGGCCTTGATGGGTCCCCTCTGCGGCATGATGTTAGGGGATATGGGCGCGGAAGTGGTCAAGATAGAGAGACTTACCGGAGAGGCAATAAGGAGGGGTAAGGCAGCAGGGATGGAAGAGGTCTTTGGATTAGAGGAGGCGGAAATTGATGCTCCCATGTGGCTTGCCCATAACCGCAACAAGAGGAGCCTCGCCATTGATCTCAGAGACGAGAGGGGAAAAGAGGCAGTCGAGGAGTTGGCGAAAACCGCCGATGTCGTTATCCATAGTTTCCGTCCCGGAACCATGGATAAGATGGGATTGGGTTATCAGGCTTTAAGCAAAATCAAACCTGACATTATTTACTGCTCTTTTTATGGATTTGGTGAAACCGGTTCCCTGGCACATAGGATTGGCGGTGATATGTATTCCCAGGCTTTTACAGGTATGGTCAGTCTTCAGGGCTGCCCGGGTGATCCTCCAACCATGGTTTCTGCGGCCATCGTTGACCATGCCGGTGCCTGGATGGGTGCATATGGAATCATGGTTGCCATGTTTCACCGTACGAGGACAGGAGAAGGCCAGGAACTGGTGATAAACCAGATAGATGTTGCGATGTACCTTCAGATGTCCGAGGCCCATCTTTATCTGATAGATGGGATTAAATGTCAGCGGGCAGGGAGGGCAAGTCCGGTGTCGCCGCCTCCGTATGGCGCCTACCCGGCGGCAGATGGAGATATTATCACTCTTTTCGGCAGCGATCCACTGTGGCCAAGGTTTTGTGGGGTGTTGGGGGCAGAGGAGTTGGCCGATGATCCGCGGTTCAACAATGATAAGTCAAGGTACGAAAATCGTAAGGATCTTTACCCCCTCCTTGACAGGGCATTTAGAAAAAAGACCAAGGGTGAATGGCAGAGGCTTTTCCGGGAAGCAGGCATGAGGTGCGACCCCTGCCTTGATTACGAGGAACTCTTCAACCACCCGCAGGTGGAGGCAAACGAAATGGTGGTGAACTTAAACCATCCCGTGCGGGGCATGATAAAGATGCTGGGGGTTCCCGTGAAATTTAAGAAGACCCCCGGCAGGCCGCAATTGCCTCCCCCCCTGCTGGGCGAGCACTCTGAGGAGATACTCCGGGAGATCGGCTATACGGACGAACAGATAGGGGAACTTGTCGCCGCAAAGGTGATAAAGGTTGCCTCAAGAAAACCACAGTGTTAAATATTCATAGATACTTTAAGAGGAGAATATGGATTACCGGCTTACGGAAGAACAAAAATTAATTGTCGAGAGTGTAAGGAGGATCACAAAGGAAAAGATCTCTCCCCTTGTCGAAGAAGTGGACAGGAAGGGGGAATTCCCATGGAAAGTTCATAAGATACTCCTGGAAAACGGATTCGTAGGATTATGTCTGCCCCGGGAGTATGGAGGAGGGGGGCTGGATTTATTAACCTTCTCCATGGTGGCCGAGGAACTGGCAAAAGGTTGTTACTCTGCCACGTTCTGGTTAAACGATCTTACCATAGAGCCCCTCTTGTAATTGGCGGTACGCCTGAGCAGAAAGAGAAATACATACCCAGGATGGCCAGGGGCGAGATAATCTCTGCGATCGCTATTACCGAACCGGGAGCGGGATCGGATGTGGCCGGCATTACCACACGGGCCGTCCTGGACGGCGATGAATATGTGATCAACGGCTCTAAATGTTTCATCAGCCTGGGTGATAGCGCCGCAATAATCAATGTCCTTGCCAAGACCGATCCCTCTAAGGGGGCCAGGGGGATGAGTTTTTTTCTTGTGGAGGCGGGAACCACGGGGTTTTCCATCGGTAAGGTAGAAAGTAAAATGGGTGTTGACGCGTTGCATGCCTGCGAGTTGATCTTTCAGGACTGTCGTATTCCCCGTTCCAATCTCGTCGGGAAAGAGGGGGATGGTTTCAAGATTGCAATGGAAGCCCTCGATCCCGGTCGGGTTACAGTCGGCGCTCAGGGGGTAGGCATTGCGCAGGGAGCACTGGACTATGCTGTTGATTATGCGAAACGGCGGGTCCAGTTTAACCAGCCCATTGCAGAGTTCCAGGGGATACAATTCATGGTGGCCGATATGGCGACGGCTGTCGAGGCATCGAGACAACTGGTTTTTCGGGCGGCTTATGCGATAGACGAGAAAGAAAAGGACAGGAGCAGACTCGCCGCGATGTCCAAGTATTTTGCCTCTGATACCTGCATGAAAGTAACCACGGATGCCGTCCAGATTCTGGGGGGATATGGCTACATGAAAGACTACCCCCTGGAAAGAATGATGAGAGAGGCGAAATTTCTCCAGATATACGAGGGCACAAATCAGATACAGCGGATCGTGGTGGCCAGGTCCCTGCTGTCATAAAAGAGGTGATAAATGGAAAATATGGAGTATCCCCTGCAGGGGATCCGTGTCTTAGAGTGGGGCATCTTCCATGCGGGTCCAGGAGGCGTGGCTATTCTTGGCGATTTGGGAGCAGAGGTAGTTAAAATAGAGCAGCGCGGTAAAGGGGACCCCATACGGCACCGCAGCCGCTTTGGGCGAACATCATTCAACCTGCCGGACGGCAAAAACCTTTTCTTTGAGGCCTCCAATAGAAACAAGAAATCAATTACCATTGATTTTACCAAGGAAAAAGGAAGAGAGATTGCTTACCGCTTGATCCCTCAGTTTGATGTTTTTGTCACCAATCTTCGGCGAAAGACCGTCGAAAAAATGGAGATGACCTATCCCATACTCTCCGGGTTTAATCGCCGCTTGATCTATGCCTCTGTGTCGGCTTACGGAGACAAGGGCCCCTACAGGGATATCGGCGGTTTTGACTTTCAGGGCCAGGCAAGATCAGGGATCATGTTCAGCATGGGAGAACCGGATATGCCGCCTCTGCTTCTCCATTTCGGTCTTGTTGATCAGGCAACTGCCATTATGCTCAGCCAGGGGATATTAGCCGCCCTTTTTATGCGGGAGCGCACCGGCAAGGGTCAGGAGGTTAAGACGTCCATACTGGGAACTGCCCTGAACCTGGGCTATTTCAATTTTCTGAACGCCCTCTGGCTTAATCAGGATGTGCCCCGTCACCGCCGTATGGATACCGATCCCACCCGCAACTATTATCGTTGTCAGGACGGGAGGTGGATTGCCCTCACCCTCCAGCCGGGTGAGGACTGGAGCCGTTTCTGCCGGGTCATAAACCACCCGGAGCTGGAAAGCGAAGAGAGATTCGATACCCCCCAAAAGAGGGCTGAGGATTATTCACGAGACCTTATTTCTCTGCTGCAGGAGATTTTTTTAACCCGGGACAGGGATGATTGGCTGGAAATTTTTAAAGAAAATGACTTCATTGTCAGCCCCGTGAATCGCCCAATTGAGTTGGAGCATGAGATAAGGGAAAATTATCTGGCTGAACTTGATCATCCCACCCTTGGCAGGGTCAAGATGCCGGGTTTTCCTGTCCATTTCAGCGGCGCCCGGGCAGGAACAAGAAAAGCCGCCCCCCTCCCCCTGTTAGGGGAAGATACAGAAGAGGTGTTGAAGATGTTTGGTGGATACAGTGAACAGGAAATAGAAAAACTCATAAAGGAGGAGGTAATCTAAGATGGAAGATAAGATCTACGCGCCGGCTATGGAGCCTAGCAAGCAGTTGGAAAGGGATATGGACTGGGTAAAGGATGAGATTCTCCTGGAGAAGGATCCGGAGAGAAAGGTCGCCACAATTACTTTTAACCGTCCGGAGAAGTTGAACTCCACCCTGCGCAGCCACTACATTTACCTGGCGAAGATAATGCAGGAATTAAATTGGGACAACGATATAAAGGTGATTATCTTTAAAGGGGCGGGGCGATGTTTCGGCACCGGTCACGATGTCGTTGAACTGGGGACGATGCACGGTCATGACACAACGGGAAAAGCACGCCGCCCGGGACAAACGGAGAGACTGCTGGTGGATATGGGGCTGAAGGAATTGATCTTCGAGCCGCTGCACAGGTGCCTCAAGACCACCATTGCCCAGGTGCACAGCTACTGTTACGGTTACCACTTTCAGGTAGCCATGGCCTGTGATCTGGTGGTCTGCACCCCTGATGCCCGTTTTACCCACCCCGGTTTCAGGTATATCGGCCCCACCCTCGACCTGGCCTACTGGATGCAGCTCATGGGCATAAGAAAATTGAAGGAGATGGTCTTAACGGGGAAGGCATTTACCGCCGAGGAGGCATTAGAGTCCGGATTGGTAAACAAGGTGGTTCCTTATGATAAACTCGAGGAAGAAATAAATAAAATGGCATTAGCGGCAGCGTCTATGCCTCTGGACGGCATCGTGATGGGAAAGACTTTCCTGCAGGGGATTGTAGATGCCGCAGGCGTAGCTGCGGGAGAATATTTAGGCTACATGGGACATGCCATGCAGACCGCCATCCAATACAGGCAGGGAGAATTCAATTTACTCAAGGAAAGGAGAGACAAAGGAGTGAAGGGGGCGACGGTTACCAGGGACTCCCATTGGCCACCCGAGTTTGAATTGAGATAAATTCTCAGGTGTATAGGCTGAAGACTGAAGGCAGAAGGGCAATAATCATTATTCATGACACAACAACCTGTCAAGGTATCCAAATGATTTTAGCTTTGTGTGTTGGCACATGTTTTTCCCTTCAGTCTATCTACCTTCAGCCTTTATGCCTAAGTAGTTACGAATTGAGATAACCAAGGTGTCGGTTTTAGATTTACACATCCATACCACGATATCGGGCGATAGTCTTATCACCCCGGAGGTCCTTTTCAGGGAAGCTAAAAAAGCCGGCCTGGACGGGGTCTGCATTACGGAACACGGCTTCGAAAAGTCGCGGATAGCGGCGGATTTGTCACGTGAATATGGATTCCCCTTCTTTGCCGGCATGGAAGCGAGCACAGAACTGGGCGATATCCTGGTTTTCGGGATAGACAGTTATCCGAGGACGATTTCCCGGGCGAGGGAACTGAAAGAATTTGTGGAAAAGGGAGGCGGGGTGTTGGTTGCTGCGCATCCCTTCAGGAGTAATTTTAACCGGTCGTCTTCTACCCCTGCCGCTTCAGATATTGCTCTTAATCATAAATATCAGCTCCTCCGGCTGGTTGATGCGATGGAGGTGATTAACGGCTGGTCGTCGGAGGCGGAAGTCGTTCATTGTCAGAAAGTGAGCGAAGAACTTAGCTTGAACGGCACAGGAGGCAGTGACGCCCATATCCCCGTTCAAGTGGGGTGTTGTGTGACGATATTTGAGAATGTCATTAGGAGTGAAGAGGATCTGGTAGCGGAACTGAAACGGGGGAGATTTAGAGCCGAGGACCGCCGCCTGCCGGAACAGAAAGGTTCCCTGAACTGGTTTTGTCAGGCGTGATGATAGATCGGGTGCGAGTAAAGATATCCGTGGGTTAGAAATACTGTCGTTTGATAGCCTGTGGAGATACTATGCCACGGAGGAGGCTAAATACTACAACCAATCCTTCTGGGAAAAGAAGAAAACCGACCCCTTGAAGTACCGGAAAAAGGAGCTATTCCCGAGGATATATGAAGATAGTGGGCTTGATAAAACTCCGCAGACAACAGCGGTAGTAGAAAGGAGGTTCTAAATGTCAGTGATAATATATGAAAAGAAAGATAAGATCGCCTACATTACCCTTAACCGGCCTGGGACTATGAATGCTATCAACTCTGAAGTATTGAAAGAGTTAACCAAGGCATGGATGGATGTCAGAGATGATCCCGATATATGGGTGACAATTGTGACTGGAGCTGGAGATAGGGCTTTTTCCGCCGGGGCAGACTTAAAGGAGATAGCCAAATGGCAACTGGAGTCAGAGATGGAGGGACGTCCCCTTCGACCAGGCTGGTCTGAAATTTGTCCCATGAGGGGCTTGGAAGTCTGGAAACCATTCATTGCGGCTATTAATGGTGTAGCCACTGGTGGAGGTCTTGAGCTGGCTATGGCTTGTGATCTCAGGATTGCCGCAGACACTGCCCGTCTTGGCCTGATGGAGACGAAACAGAGTCTCATGCCTGGCTGGGGAGGTACCCAGAGATTGCCAAGACTTGTGCCCTTTGGTAAGGCCCTGGAGATACTGATGACTGGTGATTTTATTGATGCTAAAGAGGCCCTGCGTATCGGACTGGTCAATCAGGTAGTTCCCACGGGTGAGCTTTTGAATGCTGCCACCAATTTGGCAAACCGCCTCTGTGAGAATGGGCCTCTGGCAGTTCGGGCAGTCAAGGAGGCAGCTTATAGGGGAGTACGTATGACTCTGGACGAAGGATTAAAGCTGGAAAGCCTCATGATACAGAATCTGTTCCAAGCCGAAGATGTCAAAGAGGGCCCTCGCGCCTTTGCAGAGAAGAGGAAGCCGGTTTATAAGGGAAGGTAGGTTATTCAAGGAAGGAATACTTTAAGCTATCCTTATTCTTTTTTGGCCGGTGCCGGATTAATATAACCTGTAAGCAATGTCTTTGGTACGGCATCTTCCAGTTCTTCTATACTGAACATACCGTTTTCCACGGTTTTGAAGATCGTCCGAACCTCTATAGGTTCAGAATAAATAGAGACCCTCCCTTTTTCAACATGGAATATCTGACCATTAATGTTTGCCGCTGCATCGCTTGCTAAGTAAGCAACCATGGGCGGAACGAATTGCGGCCCAGGCATGTTCATGAAGCCATCGTACTGTTCCTTCGACATCAGGCCCGCCTCTAATCTTTTCTTTATTCCGGCCTTTACTTCTTCAGTCATGGTCATTCTTGTTGCCGCAATAGGTGCGATGCAGTTGACCGTTACACCATACCGGCCCATTTCCCGGGCAGTTGCCCTAGTCAGGCTGACTATACCCCCTTTGGCAGAAGCGTAGTTGGTCTGTCCTACCGAGCCTCGCCATGCATCAGAGGTAAAGTTTATAATCCTGCCGGAGCGTTGTTCTTTCATTTTTACACAGGCATGACGGCACACATTGAAGGTTCCCTTTAAATGAACGGAAATCACCGTATCCCAATCATCTTCGCTCATATTCCATATCATCCGCTCTCTGAGCACACCTGCGCAGTTTACCACAATGTCTAGCTTGCCGAAGTTATCCACACAGGCATTTATCATATCTTCGGCTGCCTTGAAATCGGTCACAGAATTAAAATTCGCGGCGGCCTGCCCGCCTTTTTCTTTAATCTCCACAACCACCTGTTCTGCAGGAGCAAGATCACTGCCGCTACCGTCCCTTGCCACTCCTGCATCTGCAACCAGTATACTGGCACCCTGCCCAGCCAGATATAACGCTGCTTCCCGGCCGATTCCCCTGCCGGCACCTGTCACCAATGCTGCCCTTCCTTTCAATTTTTCATTCATGATTTGGCTCCTTTGTCTTTATTATTACTGTTGCTTTTCCAGGAGTGGTTTTCTCACCCTTTTCGTTTTCTACCCAAACCTCACATTCTACGAAGTGTTCATCGTTTTCAACACCTTTATTGGTAACTTTCCCTTTACACCAGTGACTTACCTTTTCCTCAACAGGCTCGGTTAAGGATTTCATCATAATCGGATAGTCCATTGTACGAAACTGACAGGAGAATTTCCTCAAAAAGCCTTCTTCACCTATCCAATCGGTTAGCATCTGTACCAGCCAGGCACGTTTAAGCTGACCATGGACTATAGGTCTTCCTACGCCTTGGGACTCGGCAAAGGTAAATTCATAATGCAAAGGGTTAAAATCACCTGACGCACCTGCCCATTTCACCAGCATCTGTGAGGTAGCTGTTTTCGACAATGAAGGTATCTCAGTCCCTATTTCCACATCTTCCCAGTATAGTACTTTTCTTCTCATAGGATAATCACCTCCGCCTACCGTTTGCTCCAAAGGAAATTTTTCATTTTTCAGGACGAACTAAGCAGTTGATTTGTTGAGTTTGCTATCTATTGATTAATGTTTGGCAAGCTAATGCCACTAGGGTACCATGCTGGTTAGTGTAGGAGGTTTCGGTTACTGAGATTACAAGCGTTCCGCCCTTACTTTCCCGGGTGTATATGTCGGATATTTTTGCCACAGCAACAAGGGTGTCACCGAAACGCACGGGTTGGCAAAACTCAAATTCGATTCCACCGTCTACAATACGGGGATACCCCGCATTGATCAATGCCATAATTAATTCATCCCTGATTGCCGGTAAGAAAGGCATCGGTGAATCCCACTTTACAGGCCAGCCGAAAAACCCAGGCGGGGCAATGATTGAACCATACCTGGAATTTCTGGCATATTCATCGTCCCAATATAGAGGATTTTTATCCCCTACGGCATCGGCAAATTTTCTGATGGCCCCTCTTTCCACTTCAAGGATCATTGGTTGCCCTGACTTGCCTATGAGCTTGGTTACTTCTTCCGTAAGCACCAGATGTCCCTCCTCCTTATTTCACGTCTTGATTGCATGGATTCATAAATTCTGGAAGCATACACGAGAGCTTTGGAAAAGTAGAAAAGTGGAAGGGGCGGAAAACTGCGAACGGTTTGCCCAAAATAGCCCAGCACGTATTCCACATCGTGCCATGGCCTGTTCTTTTTCCCCATCAATGCACTGTGCCCGCAGTAAGCATATCCGTTCAGTTCTCCAATGTCAGAGACAATGCTGGCTCTAACAGGGTTCAAGTGTATATAGCGAACCAATTCCCTCAGATAGGCATCTTCCTGGCAGATAACGGATTTGTACCGATTCTGAAAAAGGTGACCATGGCGCTTGTGCCGGCGATTGAAACTAATCGCGTATCCGGTAAGCAGTCTTCTCATCAATCCAGCAACCGGCTCCGCCCCAGTGCGAAACAGAAAGTGAGCGTGGTTCGGTTCGGTATCAAAACCCACGCATAACACGCAGTTTTCGTATCCGGAAGAAGGATTGCGAGGTGCTCTATAAAGTCCTCGTAATCTTCCCGCTTCAGGAATATCTTGCGACGCTCTATCCCCTGGATCATGATGTGGTGCAAAACACCGGGCGCGTCAAGACGAGCTAATCTAGGCATGCACTCCTATATCCAACAAAAACCCTCCTATGTCAACTTACTTTCTTACCAGCGTCCCCCATTTCCACGCTTGCGGATCCAGTGCGCTCCCGGCGGATAGACCGTGACTGAACCGGCGGTGACGGTGAACAGTCGCTTCTGAATAGAAGAGTCAGCTCTCGTAGGCCAGATGCGGAGCGGATGTGGCTCTAACGACCGAACTCACCTGCCGACAACACTGCGGAGTACTAAACATTGAAAAACCACCTGCTTAAATGCAGGACAGAGCCTTTCAAAAATCGCCACGCTGTTGGCGGTCAGGTTGACCCCATGGTTAGGCGACTTTTCTATACAAGAAGCGACTTTTCCGACAAAATACCGGGATGACATCTATCTCAGATACCAGCCGTTTCTCTGTCGTCAAAAAGCGCCGATGCGATTATGCGCCCGCCGACATCAGTGCTCGCTCTGCAACTTCCGGAAGCTCGATAGATGCAAACATTGACGCAGGGTATAGATAGCCGTCAGGCTCTGACTTGTCCTCATCAATGACGCGGAACATATTGTGCGACTCCGCTTCTGCATCTGGCAGCGTACGGTATACTTTGCCCAGAAGCAGGCTTGCCGGATTGCTGTCGTTGTTGATACAAATCACAAAATTACTCATCGAATCACTCTCTTGATTTTGAAATCTTTACGGCCTATGCCGTGCACCTCAAACCAATGTATCTCGGCTTCACAAATTGTAGCGTCTGCTAATTTCACAGTTCCTATGCCCTTCATCTTCCGCCAGCGACCCTTGCCGTAAGTGCGCTCCAGATAGCGCCGGATGTACACTCCTCGGCTTTCTGCGATTGTCTCGATGTTGCTAATCTCGCCGAGTATCTCAAATTGTCTCATCATCCAACACCGCTAACGTCTGCAGCTCTATCCATGGCGTACTCAGGTCTTGTTCTCTTCAGATCCAAGATGGGCCGATTTCTTCTCTCTTATTGTGCCCCCTTCGCTTCTGAATGCCCGCCTAACGATTGAACTCAGCGGCGGGCCAACAACTTTGAGCTAAGGCCGCCACGTTTCTTCCCGTCCGCTGAAGTGACAGGTTCTGCCATGTCTATTAGGGTTTACCAAAGACTTTCAACATGCTGATAGTTTAAGATTCTTTTATCTTTTGTAAGAATCGTGGCATTCTCTTCTCGCGCCGTTGCCACAATTATCTGATCTGCCGGATCATCATGGAAAGGCTTTGGAAGTACTGTTGAGCGGTAGGCTATCATGGGTGTAAGATGGACAAATCTGAGTTTGGGCATTTCCAAGGCGGTATTGATCCACTCCTCTGGGTTGCAGGAAATACCAATCTTCCCTTTTTCCAAAAGCTTGCTGAATTCCCAAGGTGAAATTGCAGATAAGAGAAGCTCATCATATTCGTCTGCGTTTTCAATCAGTTTTGTGACTTTCCGCGACAAATTTTGAGGGCGCATGTTCCACCAAACCCAGGTATGTGTATCGAGCAGGTATTTCATTGACATGCTTCCCACAATCCTTCACCAAGCGGAGTGATTATATCCTTTTCGAAAACAAAAGCATCCGCAAGTTTGCCTGGTGTTGGCTTCATTACAGATTTGCGATAGGGAACCACTTGAGCAAGAGGCTTGCCTCTTTTCGTTATGACGACGGTTTCTTGGGATTTGGCGACATCGTTTAGTACCTTCAACGCATATGCCTTAAATTCACTAATGGCCATTGTCTTCATGTGACCACCCCCTTTTTAAGAATAAAATAGTCAATTAAAATAGTCATGTCAAGAAAAAATGTCAGAAATTATACGGAGCAGAATGACAAAGCTCACCTGCCGCTATGGAGCGCCAGCGTAATAGCGGTCAGGTGGAGTGATTGGGTATGCAAATGTTCATTCCTCTATTCTACCTACCACAACATAGGGACGAATCTTTTCAAGTTTTTTTGGACCAATCCCCTTCACTTTGATTAAACCATCTACGGTTTTATATGGACGGATGGCTATAATTCTTTCAGCAAGAATAGGGCTGATTCCATTGACAGACATAAGTTCTTCTTTGCTGGCAGTGTTTAGATCAAGTAAGCCTTGTGGGGATCGGGATTTTTTCACTTGACTCTGTAATTTCTTTAGTTCTTGATCCTCACTTCGTTGTTCTGCGCGGAATTCTGCAATCCGCTCTGGATCACTTTCTGACCAGATGCCGATACGTTTCAATACGGCCGAAGTCTCTAAATCGTGAAGTCTTTCGATCATTTCATTACGTGGTATACCATTGGGCGTTTCCCTGCCTATACCATAAGTACGAGCAAAGCCATTTTTAACGAGTAGACTCGCCAGGTCATTTCCGTCAGATGTAGTGATAAATCCATATATGCGGCCTTTGGCTGACCTTCCCAAGGCACTTGCAAAGACTGTATGAACAGTAAAAGGCTTAGCAAGGATACGTTCAACAAAAGTTTTTGCTTCGTTACCGAAATGAATAGTACGTGCTGCATCGGACAATCCAAAATATCGTGTTTGTTCCCGTACCCTTTGTGCATCGCTCTTGAAACTGATAGAAGTTTCAGGACAGTCAACAAAATAAAGCCTTACATGGAAAGATTTTCCATTAGATTCCACAAAGAAGCTATCCCCATCATTTGATGGATTGTTCACCAATCGAGCATTGGAAAACATCTGCAAATCAGTAGCATATAATGGAAAAATCCCTACAAAGATCAATACTGCTGTCAAGAGCAGAGTTCTGAAGAGTGATTTACTCAATCCATTCATAATGACTCGATATTGATTGTTTGCATAACATTTACATATAGAGCAATTTTGCCTGATATCCTGATATTGAACAGACAAACAGGCAAATTTGCTTGCTTTCAATGTTCAATATAGTATATTCTCTTTAATTGCAAAAAATACGATAATATAGGAAGAAAGCTATGTCAAGGAAGATTCTTGATGATATGCGCAATGTGATGCGGATCTGTAGGTTTGGAGACAGCCCATTTTGTTGCCAGGAAGGGCAAGAATGTGATGGTTGCAGAACAGTTCAAGAGTTTCGCAGCGGATATGGTGCCCACAAGCAGATTTTACCTGCGGACCAAGCTGGGGGACTTAAACGTTACTTTGATGAAACTCACAAAATTCCTAGTGCTTTGACTCATAAATAACTTTACCAAAAATGTCTCCCCTCCCTTGGTGGGAGGGGATTAAGGGGAGGGGGCAACATAGCGATTCTTCACCCCCACCCTGCCCCTCCCCCATCAAGGGGGAGG
>Ga0210017_1003614_pt1 | contig 12928 bp, 11 predicted proteins | sample CryGeyCG2014_020_FD_183966 | JGI IMG/M metagenome (GOLD analysis project Ga0210017, IMG submission 183966) | Groundwater microbial communities from aquifer - Crystal Geyser CG08_land_8/20/14_0.20 (SPAdes) (version 2) | ecosystem: Environmental > Aquatic > Deep subsurface > Groundwater | place... | reverse complement strand
AAATACTTGATGATATTGAGCAAGAAAAAAAATTGTTCCCAACTGCCATTCCAACTGAAATTAGAAACTTCTACGAAGATCAAATCAAAAAATTAGTTAGAAAACACTTTTTTGCTGACACTCCAGAGTTGCCTTCTAATTTTGAAGCCCTACACGATTTCTCAGATGCTGAAACTAATGAATTAAATGGTTTAGTAAACAACTTAAAACACACATTTAAAGAAGTGTTTACACGCTTGAATGATGAATATTCTCGTTCAAAAAATCAATTAGATTCAATCCGTAGAAAAATTAGAGATGCAGAAAAAGATGCAGAAGATGAATATATTTCTAATTTAAGAAGTGAGAAAGAAAGTCTAGACAAACGTGTTCTTTCTATCGAAAATGATATTTACGACTTTAAGGAAAAAATTGGCTCATTTAAAAATGACATAAAAACATTAAAACAACGTCAAGAAGAATTAAGAAAAAAAATTGATGATTCTAGAAAATACAGTGCAAAAGAAGAAAAAGCACAAGAGTTAATCAACAAACTTAGAACATTTATAAAATCTTTAAAAGAAGAAAAGAAAATCTCTTTAGAAAATGGAATATTGAGTGAGTTAAATATTTTGATGCACAAAAAAGGTTTTATCAAGAAAGTTGCGGTTGACATCAATCAAACTGGTGATGATGTGGACATTAATTTGTTCAACTCAAGAAATGAAAAAATTGATAAGGGATCACTTTCAATGGGTGAACGACAAATGTACGCCTCTGCATTATTGAAAGCCTTGGTCGATGAATCGGACATTGAATTTCCTGTCTTTATTGACTCACCAATGCAGAAATTCGATAAAGACCACGCTGAAAATGTAATAAAAGAATTTTATCCAAATGTTTCTAAGCAAGTGGTGCTTTTCCCATTGATTCATAAAGAATTGACAGAGAGTGAATTCAACTTGCTGAAACCAAAAATAAGCAAGGCATATTTGATACATAATTTTAGTTTGGACGCTTCAAAATTTGTTGAATCTGTTCCAGACCAATTAATAAAAACATACAACGAGCTTTATGCAGATTAATATAAGAACTTCAGAAGCCAATCAAGAAATTGTTAGAAAACTAACGAACAAACTTCCTGTTGGTACTAAAGAAAACGTAATTGCAAGAATTGCTTTGGGTTACTCTTTGCAAAATGGTAGAAAATTCAGTAATTCAGAATTCAATTTATACGATTCCAAAGGAAAAGAGTATAAAGAGCATATTTTATTTGATGCCAAATACAGAGATTTTTTTGTAGCCTTGATTTCGCAACATTATGGTATTTACAAAACCCACGAAAACATACCAAAATATATAAAACTGCATATCGACCATGGTTTGGAATTAATGGACAACTTGTTTAACAACAATAATAATTACACGTTTTTCGATTTCTTAATTGAGCATTTAGACAAGGGAATATCAATGCTTGACACGGTAACAGTTAGTTTAGATGCAGTAAGAAATAATAGTCAAAACATAGAGAAAACATTCTTTAAAGAACCTATTAAAATCAATGTTGGTAAAAATACTTCAACAAACGAAGATATTTTACTTGGTTTTAACGATACTAACATTTATAACAATTGCCATATTGCAGTTGCTGGAAGCTCAGGCACAGGGAAAACACAATTTGCTTTAGAATTATTAAACCAAATAAGCAACGAATCCAATCATCACGTTAGTTTCATTTACCTTGACTTTAAGGGTTTAAAAGATGATGATTTGAAATATTTTCAACCATTCTTTGATAAAACCAAGGCAACATTTGTTGATGCTCCAAATACGCCATTTCCAGTAAATCCGCTTTCATTTATTGACAGCATCAATGAAGTAAATAAGCAAATGGGCGTTGACAAATTTGTGGACATCATTTGTAAATATTCAAACATTGGAATCAAACAAAGAGGAATATTACGTGATGCAACATTAGAAGCCTTTTTGAGCAAAAAGCCAGGAGAATATCCAAGTTTCACCGAAATCAATGAAAAATTATTAGAAATAGTTGGCGACAAACGAGATACTTTAACTGAAATTATTAGAGAAATAAGCGAATACAAAATATTCAAAGAAGATAAGAAAAATACATTCTTAAACCAAAATCTATACCTTTCCTTATCAGGAGATTTGCCGAATTCTGTACGTTTTACCTCATTGTTTTTGATTATCAACTATATCTACAATACGTTTATGAATATGGACAGCACACCAACCGAAAACGGTTACAGAGGTATGCGTTACGTATTGTTGATTGATGAAGCACACGTAATTTTCAAAGAGAAAAAATATCAAGATATTCTTGAAAAAATCCTTCGTGAAATTCGTTCAAAAGGCGTTTCAGTAATTATGCTTTCACAAGGAATTGACGAGTTTAACCAATCCAATTTTGATTTTTCAAGTATGTGCGAAATGTCATTTCTATTGGATATTAAAGATAAAACAAACACAAAAGCCATTAATAAATTCCTTGGACTTAGCGACAAAGACGGAATCAAGGCAGCTAGAAGCCTTGAAAAAATTCAAAAAGGACAAGCTATTTCCAATATCAAGGAATTTACAAAAGGTGAGTTGTTTGAATTGAAACAATTTTATGCTAGTTAGTTATGAAGTTTAAATTTGCCATTATTAATACTGCTGAACGTGTGTTCTTAAATGATATTGAAGAGCATAATCACGATAATAATTCTTTATGGAAATTACCAAATCTTATTATTCCAATTGCGACTATTATACTTGCTTTAATTTGTTATTTAGCTTTTAGTGAAAACCGCTTCACGTCTATTAATTATTTTAATCTAATAATTAATGGTAGTTTGCCTTTAATTGCAATAAATCAGATTAGCTCAATTGGAGTTTATGTTTTTAAGTACAATAGTGAACAAGAAAAAAGATATGGTCATAATACCTTTATGTTGAGAACAAAATTATTTTGGCTTTCCATTTTTACGCTTGTTTTAGGGGTAATACTTTTTGCATTTCAAGTAATAACAAATCCTTTTGATAATTGGATTTTGCTAATTATTATGCTCATTTTTTCCTGGGGTTTAATATGGTTTTCATCATATGTTTCAAGAAGAGTTTACCTACTTCAAGAGAATTTTATTGCAGCAACTTATGACAGAGTAATTCTTGATGGTGTTGATGAACACGGTCAAAATTGGGGTCAAAATTAAAAAACATTTTATGGAATCAATTGTAGACAATAAAATTATTGGTTTTCCAATTATTCAAAATCAACAAGATTTTGTTATTGCAAAGTTTAATATCAAGCAAATCTTTTCATTTACAAAATATACTACTCGCATTTTAAACTCCTTTGATGAACAAGGCGAACCTATTTATAATGATGAAATACAAAGAGAAATTGAAAAGGCAAGGGTTGAAAAGATTGCTGATTTTTTGATTGAAGACCCTGAAGCTACTTTTCCGACCAATCTAGTTTTACACATACCAATTGAAGCAATTGAATCTCAAAATGAATTAATTAAAGAGCATATTAGTTTTGTTGAAATTAGATTAAAACAAAAAGTATTTGATGAATTAAAGAAAAACAAAGTTTTTATTACAATTATTGACGGACAACACAGGATAAGGGGTATTGAAATTGCATTGGGAAGAATAAAAAATGAAATAGAAACTTTATCTAAAACAATAAGAGGTAAGACGAGTAGCGAGTTCTTAGAAAAAAAATTGAAAGATAGAACCCAAAGGCTTAAAGATTTAGAAGATATTGAATTAGTTGTTTCTTTTTTTATTGATAAAACAATAGAGTATCAAGCAATGATTTTTTCGACAATTAATCGTACTCAAAAAAGAGTTTCTCAAAGTTTAGTTTACGACTTATTTGGTCTAAACACTGATGATTCACCACACAAAACTGCTATACAGGTTATTATTAGTTTAAATGGACACAAGAGTTCTCCATTTTATAAGAGAATCAAATTTTACGGTGGTGACTATTCTAGTGAGAACAGCCCTCCTCTCTCTCAGGCGACTATGGCTAAGTCAATTGTAAATTTAATTTCTGAAAATTTAAGGGAGTCTGAAAGAGATAGATATAAATCAAGGAAAGAATTAAATTCTAGAAGTGCAAGTTCAAATAAGTTTTTGCCATTTAGGAAATACTATGCAAACAATAAAGATAGTGTTATATCAGATATTATGTTCTATTTTTTCAGTTCTGTAAGAAATACATTTAAGGATGAAAATGGTAATTCATTATGGAATATTGAGCAATCAGGCAAACCTGAAAACATTCTACATACAACTGTTGGGTATGACAGTTTACTAAGGATTCTTGTAGAGATACTTCAAGAACAGAACATAGAAATAACAAGTACAGAACATTTTGAAAAGTATTTACAGAAGTGTAAAAGTTTAAAGCTAGATAATACAATTCGTTATCCGTTCAACAATAAAGGAAAGAAAATACTTTATTTAGATATGAGTTTGGCAATTTGGCCATACAACCCAAATAATAGTAAAGACAATAGACTAATTGAATTAAAAGAAATAACAGCAGACTAAAACCATCCACATTTCCAAATGTTAGAAACCATCTATAAAGTCAAGAAATATGAACGAAATAATTTGCCCCCATTGTAAAAAAGCATTTAAAGTTGACGAAGCAGGTTTTGCTGATATTCTTAAACAAGTTCGTGACCACCAATTTGAAGAAGAATTAAAAAATAGACTTGACTTAGCAGACAAGGATAAAGAAAGTGCTGTAAAGTTGGCGGAAGCAAACATTAAGAATGCTTTGCAAGAACAACTTAACAAAAAAGACAAGGAATTAGCTGAATTAAAAGCTAAATCCGACACTGAACTAGCAAAAAAATTAGCACAAAAAGAGACGGAAATCGCTGAAATGAAATCCAAACTTCAAAATGCGGAAACGGAGAAAAAACTTGAAGTCTCAGAAGCCGTTAAAAAAATAGAAAAAGAACGAGACAACTTGGCTAATGAATTAAAAACAAAAGAACTAGAGAAGAATAACCTAGAAAATTCTTTAAAGCAACAATTTACAACTGAGTTACTAAATAAAGACGCAATAATAAAATATAAGGATGATGAGATTGCTCGTGTCAAAGATATGAAGCTAAAGCTATCAACAAAAATGTTGGGAGAAACTCTTGAGCAACATTGTGAAATTGAATTCAATAAACTTCGTGCTACGGCTTTTCAAAATGCTTATTTCGAAAAAGACAATGATTCAAGTGGCGGGACTAAAGGTGACTTTATTTACAAAGAAACAGATGGTGAAGGAAATGAAATCATCTCGATAATGTTTGAAATGAAAAATGAGAATGATGCAACCGCTACAAAAAAAAGAAATGAAGATTTTTTCGCAAAACTTGACAAAGACAGAAAAGACAAAAATTGCGAATACGCTATTCTTGTGTCTCTTTTGGAATTAGAAAACGAATTCTATAATAGCGGAATTGTTGATGTTTCACATAGATTTGAAAAAATGTATGTTATACGACCTCAATATTTCATCCCAATAATTACTCTTCTTCGAAATGCTGCAATGAATTCATTAAAATACAAGCAAGAACTTAATTTAATAAGAAATCAAAATGTTGATATTACTAATTTTGAAGAAAAAATAAATACTTTCAAAGAAGGCTTTGCGAGAAATTATGAATTGGCAAGTCGTAAATTTAAAACCGCTATTGACGAGATTGATAAAACCATTGACCATTTGCAAAAAACAAAAGACGCATTATTATCCTCTGACTATAACCTACGTCTTGCAAACCAAAAAGCAGAGGATCTAACTATAAAGAAATTAACACACGGCAACCCGACAATGAAAGCCAAATTTGATGAATTAAATAAAGAATAGAAAAATCCAAACATAAAGCCATACACATTGCCAAGCCGCACCAGCCAACGCAAATCCAAAGATTGGCAAAGAGTGTATCTGTCCAACCGCACGACCAAAAAGACCAACAAACTAGCGGTCGAAAAAGAACACCGAAGCGGTAACATCACCTATACGCAAGAAGTGGTTTTGTTCTTCGTAGGATAGGAAAGTGTTAAATTTAATGTTCAGTTCTTCGTAGGAAGTTTTGGAGTAAAATCCCTGCCTGTGGGTAGCTGAGAACCATTAAACAATGAGTTATTTCTTTAAAAAAATCAGTGCCGTTTTTTTGAAAACATCTTCCATTGGTTCAAACTCAAAACACAAAGCATTCTTGATTTTAGCTGCGCTATAATAGGTTTTTTGTTGTGAAGCTATTGCAGTTTCTTTGTTAAATAAGGCGGGTTTATTGGTTATAAAACTTTTAATTGTATCTAAGCGCCAAACCAAGGCGCTAAGCCATTTGGTCACTTTAATAGTTGGTTTTTTTACATTTAAAGCGTCGGCAATTGTGTCAAAAACTTGTTTAAAATTCAAATTTTCACTCACCAAAATATAGCGTTCTAAACTCAAATTACTTTCCATTAAGGCAATCATCGCTTTTGCCACATCGTTTACCCCAACAAAACCGGTAACACCAAGGGTATAAAATTGAAATCCTTTGTAAATGTTCGTAAATAATTGTCCCGAACCCGATTCCCAAAAACCAGGTCCAATAATCACTCCGGGGTTTACAATAACAACTTCTAAACCTTCCTGCGAACCGCGCCAAACCTCTTGTTCTGCCCCATATTTTGTAATGGCATAGCATTTATTTTCGGAGCCACTCCATTCATTTTCTTCGGTAACATCGCCTGTTTTTGGTGCATCTTCTAGGGTGGCGATGGAGCTAACATAACAAAACTTTTTTATCTTAAAATCAAGACTCAGGTTAATCATATTTGCCGTTCCGGTGATGTTGGTTTTGCGCATTTGTTTATAATCATCGGGGTTAAAAGAAATGATAGCTGCACAATGGTAAACCAAATCAACCTCTGCAAAAGCAAGCGTTAATGCGGGTAAATCTTCAATGCGGGCTTCAATCCATTCAATTTTATTAAACAAACTTTCGGGTTTATCACTATAAAATGAAAAAACAGCTTTTGTGCGGTTTATAGATGCTAAAGTTCTATAAATAGCACGAATTTTTTTGTGTTTTAACGCTAGTTGGTAAAGCAAGTGCGCGCCAACTAATCCTGTACCACCAGTAACTAATATCATAAAGCTAAAATAAAGAATTATCTCAATAAATAGGGCTATTTAACCTTTGATTTTTATCTTTGCGCAAATTGTAAAACCATGAACAATAATTTTGTAGAAGAACTACGCTGGCGCGGATTAATTCAAGATATCATTCCCGGAACTGAAGAACAATTAACCAAAGAGCCTACCAAGGCTTACATTGGTTTTGACCCAACGGGCGAATCCTTACACATTGGCAGTTTGGTACAAATCATTTTGTTGGTGCATTTTCAAAAATTTGGACACACGCCCATTGCATTGGTTGGTGGCGCTACAGGCATGATTGGCGACCCGAGTGGAAAATCGGCAGAGCGCAATCTACTCGACGAAACAACCTTGCAAAAAAACCTTAATGGGATAAAAAAACAACTCGAAAAATTTTTAGATTTTAATGCCAATAGTCCGAATGCCGCTAAAATGGTAAACAATTATGATTGGACTAAAAACATGACCTTAATTGATTTTGTTAGAGATATTGGCAAACATTTAACCGTGAATTACATGATGGCTAAAGATTCGGTTAAAAAGCGCTTAACAGATGAGTCTGGCGAAGGCATGTCGTTTACCGAATTTACTTACCAATTGTTTCAAGGATTTGATTTTTTACACCTATATCAAGCCGAAAATTGCAAAATGCAAATGGGCGGTTCAGACCAATGGGGAAACATAACTACCGGTACCGAACTCATTCGCCGCAAATTAGGCGGTAAAGCTTTTGCGTTGACCTGCCCTTTAATTACAAAAGCCGATGGTACAAAATTCGGCAAAACCGAAGGTGGTAATGTGTGGCTTGACCCAAAAAGAACTTCGCCCTATAAATTTTACCAATATTGGCTTAATGCCTCTGATGCTGATGCCGAAAACTACATTAAAATATTTACCTTTTTAAATAAGGAAACAATTGACAATTTAACTTTAGCACACCGTGCCGAACCTCATTTGCGCTTGTTGCAAAAACGCATTGCTCAAGAAGTAACCACTTTAGTTCACAACGAAGCTGACTACCAAAATGCGGTAAAAGCCTCGCTCATATTGTTTGGAAATTCAACCTCTGCCGATTTAAAAACCCTTGACGAACAAACCTTTTTAGATGTTTTTGAAGGTGTGCCGCAAGCCGAAATCGACCAAAGTCAAATCACACAAGGATTCGATGTGATTAGCGCCTTTACTACCAATGGATTTTTAGCCTCAAATAGCGAAGTGCGCCGTGCCTTAAAAGAAAATTCCCTATCGGTAAACAAAGAAAAAATTACCGAAGATTTTAAAATTGATAAAAACCAACTCATCAACAATAAATTCGTGTTGCTTCAACGTGGCAAAAAAAACTATTTTGTGCTAAGGGTGGTTTAAAGTTTTTATCCCACCAACAAATTACAACCTCTAATATCGCTGTTATCAAAGCGTCCTAAAATTTCAAAGGTCCCATTTGTGTAGATTTTGCCTAAATCTTGGGTGGCAATAAAGGCGCACGAATTGAGGTTTGCTAAATCAATTACATTGATACCACCCGCTTGTCCTATTGGTAAAAAACTAAAGGCGTCTTCGGTATCGCGAATGCTAATTTTCATCCAAGGTGGGGTGTTAAAAAAGCCAGCTCCTTTTGAATACGCTTGACTCAGCAACTCGGTCATTCCGTATTCAGAATGAATTTTAGAAACGCCAAAACCCAAACAAAGTTGTTGGTGTAGCGCTGCTCTAATCAATTCTTTCCGCCTTCCTTTCATACCACCGGTTTCCATTATGATTGTATTTTTTAAATGAAAGTTGTGTTTTTCAATGAGGTCTAAAAGTGCAAACGAAACGCCAATTAGCATAACTTTTTCACCTTTTTGATCGAGTGCTATTAAGGTTTTGGCTAAATCATCCAAGTTGTTGAGATAAAATCCGCTTTTTGGTTTACGCGATTTTTTTATTAAATCGGCTACCATATAAATCAATGAAGAACCATTTCGCTCAAGATACGAAGGCAATAGCGCCAAAATGGTATAGTCGGTAATGTTGCCATAAAAATATTGAAACCCTTTTAAATAGCTGGTTTCATAGAGCGATAAATCACTTACAAAATGCTTGCTTTGTTGCATTCCCGTAGTTCCACTGCTTAAAAAAGTTTCTTGAATGGGTTTGTCAACCGATAAAATGCGATGGGTTTTAAAAAATTGAATGGGTAAAAAAGGAATGGCTTTTAGGCTTGAAACCTTTTGATAATCAAAATTTAAATAATTTAAAAAAGCGCGATAAACCGCATTATTTTCAGCTTGAAATTTAAATACTGCTAAAGCCGATAATTCAAATTCGGATGGGTTTTTTATTTTAAATAGCGAGGCTGAATTTATCATTTAAGCTTGATTTCAAGGCAAAAGTAAACCAATTTTTAGAAAAGTTTTTATGATTTTTGCAAGGGGAATAGAAAGGTGTTTTGTTAAATTAGGCTTATGATTGCTTTTTTAGCGGTTTAAATTGTTGTAATTTTGCCACTCTAAAAGTTATAGAAAATGAACGCCGAAAATTTAAAAATTGACATCAGCAAAGCCTTAAAAACATTGGGAATTAACGCCGAAAATGCGGGAAATTCAACCGGGCAAAATAGTTTTGGCTCCGGCAAAAGCATCGCCTCTTATTCGCCTGTTGACGGTGCTTTAATAGGCAAAGTGAGCACAGCCACTCAAAACGATTACAACAAGGTAAGTCAAACTGCTAGCGAAGCATTTAAAACTTTTAGGCAAATTCCCGCGCCAAAACGCGGCGAATTGGTGCGTCAGTTTGGCGAACAATTAAGAATATTAAAAAATCCCTTAGGGCAATTGGTGTCTTATGAAATGGGAAAATCACTTCAAGAAGGTTTAGGCGAGGTTCAAGAAATGATTGACATCTGTGATTTTGCCGTAGGTTTATCGCGACAATTACACGGATTAACGATGCATTCTGAGCGACCAAGTCACCGCATGTATGACCAATACCATCCACTTGGCGTTGTTGGTATTATATCGGCATTTAATTTTCCGGTGGCTGTTTGGGCATGGAATACGGCTCTAGCTTGGGTTTGTGGCGATGTTTGCATTTGGAAACCTTCAGAAAAAGCCCCTTTATGCGGAGTTGCTTGTCAAAATATTATTAAAAAAGTCTTAAAAGAAAACAATATGCCCGAAGGCGTTTCGTGCTTAATCAATGGCGATTTTAACATTGGCGCCATGATGACAAACGACAAAAACGTGGCTTTAATTTCGGCAACAGGTTCTATTAGGATGGGTAAAATTGTGGCACAAGCTGTAGCACAGCGTTTAGGTAGAAGCTTGTTGGAGTTGGGTGGCAATAATGCGATTATTGTAACGCCTAGTGCCGATTTAGAAATGACCATTGTAGGCGCATTGTTTGGTGCTGTTGGAACTGCCGGACAACGCTGTACCTCTACCAGACGTTTAATTATCCACGAAAGTGTTTACAATCAGGTGAAAGATAAATTAGTAAGCGCTTATGGGCAATTGCGCATTGGCAATCCGCTTGACGAAAATAATCATATCGGACCACTAATTGATAAAGAGGCCGTTGCAATTTACCTTTCAGCAATTGAAAAGGTAAAACAACAAGGTGGAACAATGCTCGTAGAAGGAAAGGTTTTACACGGAAAGGGCTATGAAAGTGGCTGTTATGTTTCGCCTTCAATTGCAGAGGTAGAAAACCATTACGAGGTGGTTCAAAATGAAACGTTTGCACCCCTACTATATTTAATAAAATATGCTGGCGAACTTAGCAACGCCATTGCGCTACAAAATGGTGTTGTTCAAGGTTTATCATCGGCTATTATGACTACCAACATGCGCGAATCGGAATTATTCCTATCGCAGGCGGGTTCCGATTGTGGCATTGCCAACGTAAATATCGGCACTTCAGGAGCCGAAATCGGGGGTGCTTTTGGGGGAGAAAAAGAAACCGGAGGTGGACGCGAATCAGGCTCCGATGCTTGGAAAGCCTATATGCGCCGTCAAACCAATACCATTAACTATTCAACCAGTTTGCCTTTAGCACAAGGCATTAAATTCGACTTTTAGTATTCAATAGAGCGCCGATTATTTGACGGTATTATATTTTTATTATATTTGACGGGTTTATAAAAATTTTATGGCATTTACAAGACTGCAAATTGCTTTTATAGGAGTCGTTTGTTTTTTAGCGATTAAAAGTAGCGCTCAAAATGCCGCTATTTGGATAGCACCAGATAAAGCCAAATCCTTGGTAAATCCAATAAAAGCGAGTGATTACGACTATTCTATAGAAGAAGGTAAATATCAATATACTTCAAATTGTGCATCCTGCCACGGCGAATTAGGTTTAGGTGATGGAGAAAAAGCCAAAAAGTTTAACCCACCACCAATAGATTTTACCTCAAAGCGCTTTCAATCTCAAACAGATGGCGAACTTTTTTGGAAGATAAACGAAGGTCGGGGTAAAATGCCAAAATATAAAAATGAATTTTCAGAAGACGACATTTGGTTTATGGTAAACTATATTAGAACCCTTACTAAAAAATAATTTTTTCAGGATGTAATGTTGTTTTTGGATTGCGACTAAGTTTTTCAATAATAATTTTATTCATGAAAAAATCAATCTTAATTGTTGTTATTTCGCTCGTGTTTATGAGCTTTAAACTCCTAGAACAAGAGCCTTGGAAAGCGCCAGAATCTGCAAAGGCACTTAAAAATCCGGTAACTGAAAAAAAATTCAAAGCATCTGCCAAAACAGGTGAAGCAACGTTTAACAAATTTTGTGTTGTTTGTCATGGGCCCAAAGGAATGGGTGACGGACCCGGTGGAAAAGCTTTAACGCCAAAACCTGCAAATTTAACTTCTGCACGCGTTCAAGCCCAGCAAGATGGCGAACTTTTTTGGAAAATAACAAATGGCAGAGGGCCTATGATTAAATGGGGCCCCATTATAAAAGAATCAGATCGTTGGGATTTGGTTAACTACATTAGAACACTTAAAAAATAACTTAAAACAACAAATCTTATGAAAATTAAATTATCAATTGCCTTATTAGTTTTAGCAGTGAGCTTTATTGGCTTAAGTGCTTTTAAATCACCTGCTAATGATTACAAACCCTTAGAAAAATACAATCTTGGCAACCCTTGGGACGGCTATAAATCTTGGTATAAAATAACCAAAGACGCTGCAAATACAGGAGATCCAACAGGGTTTTTATCAAATAAACACAGCGGGTCAAAAGCATTTAGAGAAATTTACATTAACAGTGTTGGTGAAGGCACGCAACAAGGACACGCCCCTTATAAATATGCCGAAGGAACCATTTTAGTTAAAGAAACTTTTAAAGACAAAGCTGCTTATGATAAAGGTGATAAATTTATCTTAACCGTGATGATTAAACAAAAAGAAGGCTCATCTCCAGAAACAGGCGATTGGGGTTTTGTTATGGGTGCTGGTGGTGCAATTAGTACCGGAACTTCTAAATGGGCTAAGTTTTGCAGCAATTGCCACGTTTATGCCGCAAGTAATGATTACGTGTTTATGAATGCAGATTTTATGGCTACCAAAAAATAAATTTTACTACTAACTATTAAAATTTAAAAAGGGTTCAGAAGTATTTCTGAACCCTTTTATGGTTAATGAGATTAACCAAATTAACTAACCAAACCTAACTTATCTTCAATTTTTTATTTCAAGTTTTATAAAACACGCTATTCTCAATATCTAAAACTTTAGTTTTTTATCGAATGCGTTAACAACATAAATCAACATCCGTGCC
>Ga0210017_1003609_pt1 | contig 12933 bp, 8 predicted proteins | sample CryGeyCG2014_020_FD_183966 | JGI IMG/M metagenome (GOLD analysis project Ga0210017, IMG submission 183966) | Groundwater microbial communities from aquifer - Crystal Geyser CG08_land_8/20/14_0.20 (SPAdes) (version 2) | ecosystem: Environmental > Aquatic > Deep subsurface > Groundwater | place... | reverse complement strand
AAAATTTCGACAGGATAAAAAAGCGAAAATCCGCTATTGTCGTAAAGACGGCATTTTGAAAAACCGGTGGCGCCAATTAAGTTTGGTATTATTTTTTGACGAAACAGGAATTGCAATGAAAATTGTCAACAACCGAAAGGAAAACAGATGAGTGGAATCAAGATCGTAGTCGGCGTGGATATTGGAGGAACAAATACTGGATTCGGTCTGGTTGAGCCAAGCGGAAAAATACTTGCAAAAGGCGCGATGCCGACCCATGCGGAACAGCCTGCCGAAGACTTTTTTCGGAGGCTTTTTGAGGAAATTGATTTGCTCTTTCGTGAAAATCCCGAACGGTTCGAAGTGTGTGGTGTCGGAATCGGTGCTCCGAATGCCAATTACTATACTGGCAGGATTGAGAATCCACCGAATTTGAGTTGGAAAGTCGTCGATGTCGTTGCAATCGTGAAAAAATATTTAGACGTTCCGGTCGCTCTCACGAACGACGCCAATGCGGCGGCGCTTGGCGAAATGCAGTTCGGGAATGCGCGCGGCATGAAAAATTTTGTCGAGATCACACTTGGAACCGGTCTCGGAAGCGGAATCATTGTCAATGGCGAACTCGTCTATGGACACGACGGCTTTGCGGGTGAAATGGGACATCTGATGATCGAACGAGACGGTCGCGCCTGTGGTTGCGGCAAGCGCGGCTGTTTTGAAGCCTATGTGTCAGCAACGGGACTTGCAAGAACTGCCATCGAATTATTGGTAACGGAAACCGACAAAAGTTCGCTTAGGGCGATCCCAACTCAACAAATTACCTCAAAATCGGTCTATGAAGCCGCAATTTCCGGCGACGTGATCGCTCAAAAAGCATTTGAAATTACCGGTAGATTGCTTGGAGAAACGCTTGCTAACACCGTCGAATATCTCAGTCCGGAAGCGATTTTCCTGTTTGGAGGAATGGCGGCGGCTGGCGATTTGATCTTTAAACCGGCGAAGGAACACATGGAGAAAAACCTGTTGCCAATTTTCAGGAATAAGGTCAAAATCCTTCCTTCTGGGTTAGCGGAAAATGAAGCGGCGATTCTCGGAGCCGGGGCGCTGATCTGGCACGAACTGAGCAAAAACGTCTGAAGGTTTTTGAATTGTTATCATTTTGATAAGTGCCTGTTGCAATACTAAATTTATGGAAGTATATTCTGTTGATATGAAATCTTACGACCTGATTGTCAGACTAATTATGAAATGAATAAAACAAATCTTAGCGGGAAATATGTACTTTTTTTTACCTTGTTCACTTTATCTTTGGTTTTGGTTTTGATTTTTAATCTATTTACAATGAATCGGCAAAATAACCGCCTGAAAGAACCGACGAAGATCTATTTTGTTGATAATATGTCTTCGGCGCATTTGGAAATCATTCGCCGCTTCAACGAAAAAAACAAAAACGAGATCGAGATCGTTCCAATTAATCTTCCTTTCACCAAGTTTTCGACGAATGAACGGAAAGAACTGATTGCCCGGTCATTGAGAGATCGCGATAGCCGTATCGATATCTTTGCCGTTGATCAGATTTGGGCGCCGCGTTTTGCGAAATGGGGTGAACCGCTGGCGAAATATTTTTCACAAAAAAATCTCTCTAATCTGATTCGTCCGGCGCTTTCGACCTGTTATTTCAATCAAATGCTTGTTGGGGTTCCGCTCTACATAGATTTGGGCGTTTTGTATTACCGGCGCGATCTTCTGAGGAGGTTCACGGACGAAAAACACTTTGAGGCGAGATTGAAGCAATCAATAACGTGGGAAGAAATGATCGAACTGTCACGAAAATATGGCGTTGATGGGAATTTCTACCTATTTCAAGGCGATAGTTATGAAGGGCTAATCTGCAACTATTTCGAGATTTTCTTTGCTTTGGGCGGAAACATTCATAATGGAAATATGCTTCGTTTCAATACCAAAGAAGGGCGAAAAAGCGCCGCGTTTATGGTGGACTTGATTCACAAATATCGTTTATCTCCAATTGAAGTGACGACATTTAACGAGCAGGATTCTTATTTCTGGGCGCTCAAACATGACGCGCCATTTTTCAGAGGCTGGTCGAGTTTTTTAAAAGATATGAAAGTTCCAGATTCCGATTCAGCCAAGGTTCAACTTCTCGGTATGGCCTGTTTGCCTCATTTCGACGGTCGGCAACCGGTCACGGTTTTCGGTGGCTGGAATCTGATGATTTCCAAACATTCGACAAAAAAAATGGAAGCGGTTAAATTTCTGGAGTTTGTTCTATCCAAAGAATCCCAAGAAACGCTTCTGCGCTACTCCGGATATCTGCCCATTCGTCAGGATATTTACGATGATCCGGAGATTCTGAAGGGATTTCCTTATCTCGTGGAAATCAAACAGATGATGCATTACGGCGTCCACCGACCTCCACTGGCGGATTATACCAAGATATCTGACATTTTATCGTTTCATCTTGGAAAAGCACTAAAGGGCGAGATAAACGTAAAGACCGCCTTGGAAGAGGTGGATAAAACCATCGAATCCAAGCAACATTTTATTAAATAAACTATACGATCGATGAACCGCGTTCTGAACCGATTGCAACGTTACCGATTTGAAGTCCGGCATTTTATCATTTTCTTTATCGTTCTGGCAACATTCCAGCTTTTTCTTTCGTATCTGCATAAAGTTTCCAGCCGGAACCTCATTGAACAGAGCATGAGCCTATACCGGAAAGATTCGGCGGTTCGCCTCGCTAATCTGACGACGACGTCGCTCGAACTTATCGTCGAACAGAGTCTCACGAATCCCGTTCAAACCAAAGCCAATTCACGAAAAATCATTCAGGTGTTCAACATCATCATGAATCAACAGACGCTTCAGCAGAATGTGGACCAACTATGCGTCGTTTTCAGTTTCGGCGGGAAGCCGTTCATCATCGATCAGGGCGAAGAACTTTATGCATTGTTATTTCACGACCAGATTCCGGATCAGAAACATAAATCAGTCTATGCCGAAGCGATCCGGCGTTACAGGGAAGCGAAGGATGAATTATTGCAGACTGAGCAGATCAATTGTACTTGGGACAATGTTCAATCGTTTCATGTGTTGGTTCCTTTTGTGCTGAGAGGCGAATTCGAAGGTGTCGTTTATATGAAGATATCGCCCGACCTGAGCAAGATTGTCCGGGAAATTTCAACCGTTTATGACGAGACAAGCATCGTTTTCACTGCGTTGATTTTGTTTGGTTTGTTGGCAATGTTTTACATTACGTCCTACACCGTCAAAGAACGCGATCATGCACAGGAACTTCTGTTTAAGGAACGGGAAGATCAGATCAAGAGCGACATCGAACACCAGAAAGAGGCGCTCTTCACCAAACGTATTTATCACGCGCATCACAAAGCGGAAAAGATCATGGGATTTATTAAGGAGGAAATCCGAAACTTGTCGGAAATGAACATCTCCGCCTTCAAACATGTCGCCACGAAATACTCGAATTTTATCTCACGGGTCATCTATGATATGAAGTGGTTTGAACCGCCGATCCATGCGACACGCAACCCGATTTTCAGTACGGATATCAATCAGGTGATTCATTTTTTAGTCGAATACGTTTTCCAGCGCGTCTATGAAAAAAACAGTGCCTGTGAGTTCAAACTCGAACTCGATCCGGCGCTTCCGCCGGTTCAGATCAACGAATATGTGATCTGGGAAATTCTCGAACCGCTGATTCAGAACTGTGTCGATCATAATCAGGGGCAAAATGTCATCATTACAATTCAAACGAAATATGAGCCGTCGGAAGAGCGTTCAACGATTCATATTCGCGATAATGGAAAAGGAATCGACTCGGATCTACTCGCTTTCAATGAAGAAAGTGTCCGGAAAATTTTTCTGGAAAATACGTCAACCCGGGAGAATAGTATCAACTCCGGATACGGTTGTTACATTGCTTATGAATTGAGTGTCAATCGCTGTGGTTGGTCGTTAGACGTTCAAAATGCGGAAACAGGCGGCGCCGTTGTCGTCATTACCGTTCCAAATGGATAATTCTAAACCTTAGTCGCATGAAGCCGATTGGAGAATCAAGATGATTAAAAATACCATCCGCCTGCTGTTAATCGAAGACGAAGCGTTTGATGTGCGGCGGATACAAAACACGCTCAAACCGTACGAGAGAATCATCATTTCGGATATCGTTTCCAGCGGGGGCGACGCGCTGAAACTGATCGCTCAAAATGATTATGATGTTGTGGTGATGGATTTTCAGATCGCGGGCGGCATTATGGGTGAGGAATTGATTCGGGAAATCCGGAAACTTAACGCCACGGTTCAGATTATCGCCATCACCAAGATGACGATTTACCAGACCAATTTTGACTTTGCGAACCGGCTAATCCGCGCTGGAGCATTTTGGTTTTGCACGAAGTATCCGGTCGATATTGAAAATTTTATCTATCAGCCGACGGACTTCATCCTGAGCATTGTCAATGCTTACGAAAAACGCCGGTTGGAAATCGACCGGGAACACTCGAAAAACAAGTTGAGTCGGACGGTCAGCGATATTTTATCGCGGAAAGTCATCATTGGTGTATCATCGGCAATTCAGGAACTTCGGGAGCAGATACGCAAATACGCCGATGCCAATGCAAATGTGTTGATCTACGGAAAATCCGGAACGGGTAAGGAACTTGTGGCGACGAATATTCACTATTTAAGCAGTCGCAAACTCGAGAACTTTGTGCCAATTAACTGCGGTGGCATTCCGCGTGAACTGATCGAAAGTGAATTGTTCGGATTCGAGAAAGGATCATTTACCGGTGCGCAAGACAGTCGGTCGGGTCTTTTTGAACAGGCGAACAATGGAACGATTTTTTTAGATGAAGTCAGTGAGTTCCCGCTCTCGGCGCAGTCAAAACTTCTGCGCGTTTTGCAGGACGGACAAATTGAAAAGATCGGTAGAAAACAACGTTACGAGGTCGATGTCCGCGTCATTTCCGCCACGAATAAAGACCTTGAGAAAATGGTCAGCGACAAGGAATTTCGCGAAGACCTTTTTTATCGGTTGAACGTACTTCAAATTTACGTCCCAACGCTTCAGGAACGACCGGAAGATATTCCGGTTCTCGCCGACCATTATCTCCGGCGGTACTGCCACGGTTTGGGGCGAGCGGTTCCGGAATTTGAGCCCGGTGTGATGGATGTGCTGACCGATTTTTCGTGGCCGGGAAACGTCCGGCAACTTCAGAATACGCTTCAACGTATGATTTTTCTCAGTAGCGAAGAATCTATCTCGAAGAAAACGGTATTGGTATCAATCGGTGCAAAAAATTTCCAACCGGATATGCGGGTAACCTATCGGTTTGATAAAAATCAAATCTTGCCGCTGACAGAAATCGAACGGCAGTTCCGGAAAAATTATATGCAGTTCGTTCGCGAAAATAGCAAAACGGATGCTGAGGCCGCTAAAAAACTTGGACTCGCTCCACCGAATTATTATCGTATTTCTAAGGAATTGGGAATGAAATGACAGAGATGAATCCACAAGACGTCTGGTCGTTTCTAAAATAATAACTCGTTCTTATCGTTTTGATAACCAAGTGGATGGTTTTTGTTGTGCCCGGCTAATCGAACACTCTGGATGCAATTTTAAATGTGGTTGGCTTAGTTGTTGCCATTTTTTTAAATGAGATGTATAACCGATCTACCCGGAGAAAATGTTGCTGAAATACCTGACGAATCTCGATGTTTTGTTGCTATTTTTGTATTTTGCAGGCACGATGCTTGTCGGGCTCTATTTTTCCCATAGGGAGCAGACGAGTTCTGATTATTTTTTAGCGGGTAGAAACGTCGGCTGGCTTGCTATCGGTTGTTCGCTGTTTGCGACGAATATTTCGAGCGAGCATTTCATTGGCTTGGCAGGTGCGGGAGCGAGTAGCGGTATGGCTGTCGGGCATTTTGAATGGATGGCGTGCTTTTTTGTTTTGCTTTTAGGTTGGGTATTTGCGCCACTGTATCTAAAATCTGGTGTTTATACAATGCCGGAATTTCTTGAACTTCGCTACAACCGTTCCTGCCGGATTTATCTGACGACAATCTCAATTATTGCTTACATCATGACCAAGATTTCCGTGACTCTTTATGCGGGCGGATTGCTTTTGAATCAAATTCTCGGTTGGGATATGGTGACGTCGGCTTGTGTGATGGTGATTCTGACGGGAATCTATACGATTGCGGGAGGCTTTGGGGCAGTGGTTTACACCGAAATTGTTCAAACGGTCGTTCTTATTAGTGGCGCATTGCTCCTGACTGTATTTGGATTAAATGAGGTCGGTGGATTATCCGGTTTGAAAACTGCATTGCCTGCCGATTTTTTCCAAATGTTCAAACCGGCGAGCCATCCGGATTTTCCGTGGACGGGAATTATTTTCGGCGCTCCGATCCTTGCTGTCTGGTATTGGTGCACCGATCAGGTGATTGTTCAGCGTGTGCTGAGCGCCCGGGATATCAATAATGCTCGGACTGGGACAATTCTTGCTGGATTTCTGAAAATATTGCCGGTTTTTCTGTTGATTTTGCCGGGCATGATTGCACTGGCGCTCTTTCCCGGAATCAAAGGTGATGAGGCGTATCCGACACTTGTAATTAGTCATTTATTGCCGTCGGGCGTGCGCGGTATTGTCATCGCCGGACTTCTGGCGGCGATGATGTCGTCGCTTTCCAGTACATTCAACAGCAGTTCGACGCTGATCACAATGGATCTCTACAAACAAATTCGTCCGATGGCAACGGAGCGCCAGCTTGTTCTCATGGGACGATTGGCGACAACACTTTTGGTTGTTATCGGCATACTTTGGATTCCGCTGATTCGAAGCATCAGCCCGCATTTGTTCATTTACCTTCAGAGTTTGCAGGCATATATCAGTCCGCCGATCGCCGCTGTTTTCTTATTTGGTATTTTGTGGAAACGTGCAAATGGGAAAGCGGCTTTTTCTGCGCTGATTATTGGTGCGGCGTTTGGCGCATTTCGCCTCGTTCTGGAGATCATTCTAAAGACCGGTATTTGGGATTCTGCCTTTTTACGTTGGTATGCCGGGATGAACTATCTGCATTTCGCCATTTTACTTTTTGCTATTTCCTCCGCGGTCATCGTTTTTGTAAGTCTGGTGACTGTTCGCGAAAAAGACAATAAACGGATTGCTTTTCTATCTTCCGGAAATTTGCACAGCAAACTGTTCAATTGTCGCGAGACGACGAATCCTTATTGGAATAAAATCAACATTGGTCTTTCAATCGTTTTGGCGTTGGCCGTTCTTTCGCTGTGGGGAATGTTTTTCTAAAATTGATATGAATTGATAAGAGGAGTCGATGATGAGAATTCTACGTACGATTTTCTGTGTCCTTTTTCCGGGTTTGCTTTTGTTTGCTGGAATGCCAAATAAATCCGAAATGGCAGTGGAAAAACGTGTCGCCGATTTGCTGTCCCGGATGACTCTCGAAGAGAAGATCGGACAGATGACACAGGTGGCGATTCAGGTCGTTTCCCGAACACGCGGAGATGAGAAGTGGAAACACGAACTCGATTCGGCCAAATTAGACGAGGCGATTACCCAATATCAGGTCGGCTCTATTTTAAATGTCTGGGATGCGGCACATTCGCTCGATTACTGGCGCGAAGTTATCACTCGGATTCAGGATGTTGCGACTCAGAAAACCCGCTTGAAAATTCCAATATTATACGGCATCGATGCAATTCATGGTGCGAATTATACGCTCGGCGCAACGATCTTTCCACAGAATCTGGCGATGGCGGCGACATGGAATCCGGAATTGGTAAGAAAATGCGCCGAAATTACGGCCGTCGAAGTTCTTGCTAGCGGAATTCCCTGGAATTTCAATCCGGTGCTCGATATAGGTCGCCAGCCATTATGGCCTCGTCTATTTGAAACGTTTGGCGAAGACGTTTATTTAGCAAAAACGCTCGGCGCGGAATATGTTAAGGGCAATCAGGGCGACGATCTTGCGAATCCAGAGCGCATCGCCGCCTGCGCCAAACATTATCTTGGGTACAGTTTTCCGCGAACCGGCAAAGACCGAACGCCTGCATGGATTTCCGACATCGATCTTCGCGAGTACTTTCTTCCTACATTCAAAGCCGCAATAGATGCGGGCATTGCGACGTTGATGGTGAACAGTTCCGAGATCAATGGAACTCCCGTTCATTCGTCCTATTACCTGTTGACGACTTTATTGAGAGACGAATTGGGCTTCAAAGGTGTCGTAGTATCTGATTGGCAGGACATTAACAATCTTTTTCTGCGCGAAAAAGTCGCCGCTGACCAGAAAGAGGCGGTGAAAATGGCAGTATTGGCAGGAATCGACATGAGCATGGTTCCTTACGATTATAGCTTTTATGATAATCTGCTTGAATTGGTCAAAGAAGGCGAAGTCCCAGAGAGCCGTATTGACGAGGCTGTCAGCCGTATTCTTCGATTGAAATTGGACTTAGGACTCTTTGAAAACCCGTATCCTGATCCGTCGCTCGCGTCCAAATTCGCCACGCCGCAATCTACTATTTTAAATCAGCAAGCGGCTTGTGAGGCGATAACTCTCTTAAAAAACGACGAAAAAACCTTACCGCTCTCAAAGAATGTGAAAGTTTTAGTAACCGGGCCAACGGCGGATAAACTCTCGGTTTTGAACGGCGGCTGGACGATTACGTGGCAGGGAAATGCCGAGTCGTTGTATCCGAAAGACAAGCCGACGATTCTGCGATCAATTCAGCAAAAGATTGGCGCGGACAATGTCAGTTATGCCGCAGGGGTTGATTTTGATAAAGAAATTGACATTCAAGCTGCTGTAAAGTTGGCGAAGAAGGCAGACGCCGCCGTCATCTGCATCGGCGAACCTGCTTATTGCGAAACGCCGGGAAATATTAATGATTTGACAATGAGTGAACCGCAATTGAAACTCGTCGAGGCGGTGAAAAAGACGGGCGTTCCGGTAATTTTGATTTTGGCGGAAGGTCGGCCGCGAATTATCAATCGTGTCGTTGATAAAGCCGATGCAATCCTGATGGCGTATCTTCCCGGAATGGAAGGCGGTTCGGCTGTCGTCGATATTCTATTTGGAGATGTCAATCCTAGCGGAAAATTGCCGATTTCATACCCGAGATTTCCGAATTGCCTGATGACTTATGATTATAAGTACAGTGAGATTTCTGACGTGAATCGCTACGATGTACAATTTCCGTTCGGATTTGGTTTGAGTTATACGAATTTCCATTATTCCGACTTGCGTTTGGATAAGACAGCCGTTGGAAAAGGTGAAAAAGTGACGGTTAGCGTGAAAGTGCAAAATACCGGCAAAGTAGCCGGGAAAGAAACGGTTCAGTTATATTTAAGCGATCTGGTGGCATCCGTAACTCCCTCGGTTAGAAAAGTCGAGGGATTTTCGAAAATAGATCTGCGACCGGGTGAAAGTAAGGTAGTGAAATTCGTCATCGGTCCGGATGAAATGTCCTTCATCGGCAGAGACGCCAAACGAATCGTCGAACCGGGTGATTTCGAAGTAACGGTTGCGGATTTGAAAGCGAAATTTCGTCTGACCTCGAATTGACCTGAAAGGTGCGGAATAGGAGTAAAACGAAAGGATGATTCAACTAAAATCCGCATCGAAAATCAGGATTGGAATCGTTCTGACCGCCGCTCTATCGGGCACTCCGAATGCACAAGGAATTCTGATCAATGAAATCATGTCATCGAATGCTTCGGCGGTTGCCGATGAAGACGGTGATTTTTCCGACTGGATTGAATTGATCAATCCAACCGGCGCGCCAATCGATCTAACCCATTACCGCATCACTGACAAAGAATTGATCCCGAATAAGTGGGTTTTTCCACATCTCGAATTGAGAGCAGGTGGACACTTGCTAATCTTTGCATCGGATAAAAACCGCAAACCGGAAGTCACTCACTGGGAAACGATTATCAATCGTGGAGATGTATGGAAATATTTTATTGGAACGGCGGAACCGCCTGTGAATTGGCGCGACAAGTCGTTCGATGATTCCGGATGGTTTTCTGGAGCAACGGGAATCGGTTTCGGCGATGATGACGATGCGACGTTGGTTCCAACGGGAACTCAATCGGTTTATTTGCGAAAAAAATTTTACATTTCAGAAGTTGCAAATATTCGAGCCGCATTGCTTCATGTTGACTTTGATGACGGTTTCATTGCGTGGTTAAACGGCGTTGAAATCGCACGCTCCAATGTTGCAATCGTGTCGCCGTTGCATAATCAATCGGCAGATTCCGCCAAAGAGGCGAAGATCTTTTTAGGCGGGTTTCCCGATTGCTTTACTATTGAGAAATTCGATTCGGTCGTTGTTGAAGGCGAAAATGTTCTTGCGATTTTGGTCTTGAATTACGGGCAATATTCTTCCGATATGACAGCGATACCCTTTCTGACGCTCGGAATGAATCATCTGCCGGAGAACCCGACGGGAATTCCTGAGATATTGCAAATTCCCACATCGAATTTGCATCTGAATTTTAAGATCAGTTCCGGAGGAGAAACGATTTTACTGACAGATTCGCTGGGACAAATGGTTGATCGCGTTCAATTGGGTGAGATTCCGACGGATATATCCTATGGGCGATATCCGGATGCCGGACCTGAGTGGAAATTTTTTTCAACATCAACTCCCGGTTCGGTCAACAACACAAATGCTTATGCAGGAATCGTCACCCCGCCGGTTTTTTCCTTCAAGGGCGGTTGGTATTCTGACCCATTCGACGCCATACTGAACGCGCAGGATGAAACAGTCGTACACTTTACGACAGACGGTTCCGAGCCGACCGAAACTTCTGAAACGTACCGAAATCCGATCCCGATTACACGAACCACTGTGCTCCGGGCAAAAGCTTTTCGTTCCGGCTGGATGACTGGACAAAGCGTGACTCACAGTTATTTTTTAGACGCGCCGCATGATCTGCCGGTTATCTCGATTTCAACTAATCCTGAAAATCTTTGGGACGCAGATAGCGGGATATACGTGATGGGCAAGAATGCGTCGTCTGAAAACCCGTATTTTGGCGCAAATTTCTGGCAGGATTGGGAACGTCCGGTTAATGTAGAGATGTTTGAAAATACCGGAACGCCTGCTTTTAACATCGATGCGGGCGTGAAAATTTTCGGCCAATGGAGCCGCGCATTTCCCCAAAAATCGCTGGTTGTTTTCGCGCGCAGTGAATACGGATACGGAAAGATTTCTTACAAAATTTTTCCCGACAGATCGAGTAACTCTTTCGAATCGGTATTAATTAGAAATTCCGGGAATGATTGGGGCTATACGATGTTTCGTGATGGATTGATGCAAGGCTTGGCGGAGGGAATGAACCTCGAATTGCAGGCGTATCGACCAGTGGCTGTATATTTGAACGGTGAGTACTGGGGATTGCAGAATCTTCGCGAAAAAGTGGACGAGAATTATCTCGCCGAGCATTTTGACGTTGACCCTAGTGATGTCGATATTCTGGAAAATAATGGAGTCGTGAACGAAGGCGAGGCTTCCGAATGGCTGGAACTTGTCGATTTTTACACAAATCATGATTTGAGCGTTCAGGAAAATTATCAGTATGTCGCAGACCGTATCGACATCGACAACTATATTAACTATAATGTTGCGGAAATCTACATCGATAATCGTGACTGGCCGGGGAACAATGTCAAGTTCTGGCGACATCGATCAACAAATGGGAAATGGCGCTGGGTTATGTTCGATACCGATTTTGGATTTGGCCTATATGATGCCAACGCTTACCGATTCAATACGCTCGAATACGCATTGGCAACGGACGGACCCGAATGGCCAAATCCGCCGTGGTCAACACTTCTGCTACGGAAGCTGGTGGAGAACGAGGAGTTCCGATTAAAGTTTATCAATCGGTTTGCTGATTGTTTAAACACGCGTTTCAGCCCGGCTGTTGTCATCACTCAATGGGAAATAAAGCGTCATGTGATCGAATTGGAGATGGGCCGGTTTTATGAACGCTGGAAAGCCGGTCTGTTTTGGACGTCTATCAATGACTGGTATCGAAATACCGAAGTCTTGAGGATTTTTGGGCAAAATCGTTCCGTTTATGTTTTTAGCCATTTGCTTCGCCAGTTCAACCTGACGCGCGTCGTTCGATTTCAGGTACAAAAATCTGCTGTAAACGCCGGTCTCGTGAAAGTGAATTCCGTCAGTGTTGCCGACTCGGTATGGTCGGGACTCTATTTTGCCGGGGTTCCGATCGTCTTAAAGGCTGTGGCGAATACAGGTTATTGGTTCCAAGAGTGGAGTATTAACGGTTATATGGTCCGTGATGGTTCGGTTGAATTGGATGTCGATACGGTTAGTGTCGTAAAAGCGGTTTTTGTGCCAGAAAATTCCAAAATGATTAATAATCCATCCGTTTCTCCTACGTGTTTCGCCGTTGGACGGAATTATCCCAATCCGTTCAATGGTTGGACAGTCATTCCGATTGACATTCTTGAAAGAGATGCGGTAACGATAACGATCATCGATTTAAATGGACGGTTGGTTGCCGATTTATTCGACGGATTTCTTATGCCAGGAAGACATCAGTTTCAGTGGAAACCAAAAGAACGGATCGGTTCGGGTGTCTATTTCTGTCGGGTTGCTATAAGGAACGGTGGAATTAAGACGTCAAAAATGATTTTTATTAAATGAACATTCAAGGAAAAAAACAGAGTTCTTGGTGAATTATTAAATAAATAAGAAAATGGTTATTAAGATGATAACAAAGCTAAAACATAACCGGGACGCATGGTTTTATCGGAGTGGAAAGTATCAGAAAGCGGGTTGGAAATCGATTGGCTTGGTTTTTGTTATTTGATATTTTAATGAACGTTCGATTATCGGATTGGAAAAATGAAAGA
>Ga0210017_1003607_pt1 | contig 12935 bp, 12 predicted proteins | sample CryGeyCG2014_020_FD_183966 | JGI IMG/M metagenome (GOLD analysis project Ga0210017, IMG submission 183966) | Groundwater microbial communities from aquifer - Crystal Geyser CG08_land_8/20/14_0.20 (SPAdes) (version 2) | ecosystem: Environmental > Aquatic > Deep subsurface > Groundwater | place... | reverse complement strand
GATGTTATTTTCAATAAAAATCTTGTTGACGGCACGATTTATCCGTCGTTGGTGGAATCGTCTTTTGGTTGGCATATTATCAAAAAAATTCAAGTTCGCGGAGAGGGAGACGATCAAGAATTCAAAAGCGCGCATATTCTTTTTGCCAAACAAACCCAACCGGAACCGCAAAAAGAATTTGTTTCTACTGGTCTAACGGGAAAAAATTTGAAAAACGCCAAAGTGGAACTTCAAAATCAGGGATTGGCGGAACCGCAAGTGGGATTGAAATTTGATGATGAAGGCGCTAAACTTTTTGCCGAGATTACCAAGAGAAACCTGAAAAAACAAGTGGCTATTTATTTGGACGGAGAAATCATCAGCGCTCCGACAGTTCAAGCGGAAATTACCAATGGAGAAGCGGTTATAACGGGAAATTTTACTCTTGAAGACGCTAAAAATTTGGTTAAAAATCTTAATGAAGGCGCTCTTCCTGTTCCAATAAGCCTTGTTTCTCAAAATAGTGTAGAGGCATCGCTAGGAGAAATTTCTTTGCGAGAAAGTATGAAAGCCGGAGCAATGGGGCTGGGAGTAATTTTGATTTTTATGATTTTTTATTATCGTTATTTAGGATTAGTAGCCTCTTTCTCTCTTTTGATTTATACCGCTCTAATGGTGACAATTTTCAAACTTTCCGTTCTGACTCCGTGGGGAATTACTTTCACCCTTTCGGGAATTGCCGGTTTCATTCTTTCTATTGGAATGGCGGTAGACGCGAACATTCTCATATTTGAAAGGACCAAAGAAGAATTAGCTTCCGGGAGAAATGTTTTGGGGTCAATCAGGCAAGGTTTTGAAAGAGCTTGGCCAAGTATTCGGGACGGTAATTTTTCCACCATCATAACATCACTCATTCTTATTTGGGTGGGGACCGGATTTGTCAAAGGATTTGCCGTTGTTTTGATTATTGGCGTAATTGTTTCTTGTTCACTGCAATTGTGATCACTAAAACAATTTTGAATTTCACTTTGAGAGAATGGGCGGAAAAAAGAGTGTGGTTGATTGTTCCTAGCCATCAAAAAAATTCGGAAAAATAATATTTATAAAAAAACAGTCTATGCTTCAAATCATAAACAAAAGAAAATATTTTTATTTTATTTCGGCGACTCTAGTAATTTCCGGTTTGGGAGCGATTTTTATTTGGGGAATGAATTTTGGAATAGATTTTACCGGTGGAACCGAGATGAAAATTGAATTTTCTCAAAATATTCCAAAAAAAAATGTAATAGAAAAAAAGTTGAAAGAGTTGAATTTAGTTGGTTTTTCTCTAAAGAAAGGTGAGAAAAATTTGATAATTTTACAATATGAAAAATCCGATGATGATATAAATAGAAAAGTTTTTGAAAAAATAAAAGAAATTGATTCTAATGCCAAACAGCTCAGTGTCAATTTTATTGGCACCTCCGTTTCTAGTCGACTCAAAACTAACGCAGTGGAAGCTATTATGTTGTCTATTTTGGGGATTGCTATTTATATCTCTGTGGCTTTTAGAAAAGTTTCTCGTCCGGTTTCTTCTTGGAAATACGGGCTTGGAGCTATAATTGCTTTGGCTCACGATGTGATTATCACCGCCGGGATTTTTTCTTTTCTTGGTCATTTTTACGGGGTAAAAACAGATGTAGCTTTTGTGGCAGCCCTTTTAACTATTTTAGGTTACAGTGTTAATGATACAATTGTGGTTTATGACAGAATCAGAGAAAATATTCTTCGTTCCGGGATAAAAGATGAATTTGAAAGTGTGATAAATCGTTCTCTTAATGAAACTTTGGCGCGTTCCATTAATACTTCTTTTACGGTTATCATAGTTTTAGTTTTTTTGATTATTTTCGGTAGCGAAGCAATCCGCTATTTCTCTTTGGCGCTTTTAATCGGAGTTTCTTTCGGAACTTATTCTTCTATTTTTGTCGCATCAGCCTTGATTGCAACTATTTATAAATTTCAAATTAATCGTAAATAAAATCAAAAATAACAAAAATTTATGTGGAATATATTTAGAAAAAAAAGTAAAAATACTAAAAATGACAATGACCAAAAAGATAAAAATCGCAATAATGATGAGAAAAAAGGAGAAAATTCTCAAAAAGAATCTATAAAGATGGGGATGTTGGAACGAATCGCTATGAAAAGAATGGAAAAAATGAGTCCTCAGGAAAGAGAAAAAATGGCGAGAGAATTTTTTGATCCTAAAAATAAAGATAAAATGGAAAAAGTTTTGAAATATCTGAAATCTTCTGGAAAAGTTACGGATGAACAAATTGATCAAGCCAGAAAAAGAATGGGATTTTGATTTTTTTAAAACATATTGGCTAAAAAAGAAATTATTTGTTATTATAGTCTTATTCTTATGAGAACAAAAAAAAGTCGAAAAGTTATCCAAAAAATTTGGTTAATCATATCCATCCTAGCGGTTTTGGCGATGGTTGCTTTTACTATTTCTCCAATGTTAATGCTTTAAGATGGAATATTTTTTAAAAAAAGCAATCAAATTTTTTTGCTAGTGTTTAATCGCGATAACGCAAAAAAACAAAAAAATGAGAGAAAAAAGACAGAGTGAATCGTTTTTTTGGCTGATTAGGGGCATCATTGTTTTATTGGCGCTTACAGTTTTTTTGTTTGGTTATGCATTTTCAAAAGAGCTAAAAAAAAAGAAAAAGATTAGAGAAGAAATTTTGTCTCTTCAGGAAGAAGCGCAGAAAGTGGAAAGGGAAAATATGGAGATAAAAAAAAGAATTTCTTATCTTGGTAGCAAGGATTTTCAGGAAATTGAAGCGAAAGAAAGACTCAATCTTCAAAATCCCGGAGAAAAAATGGTAGTGATTTCTCCCAGCCCAATTTCTAAAGATGAAAAAGAAGCTGTCTATTCTTCCGAAAAGGATAAACCGATAATAGAAGAATCTCCAAAAGATTATAGAAATAATTTTCAAAAATGGTGGGACTATTTTTTCAAGTAAAAAATAACAAATGAATTCCAAAAAAGAAAAAACGTCAAAAAAATTAAAAAAAAAGAAAGAAGAAAAAAAAGTGAAATGGATAACAATTATTGAAGCTGTTTTTTTGTTATTAATGGTGTATATTTTTGTTGCAGGAATCGGCATTTATTTTTTTGGTTTGGGAAATAATATTTTTATCACTCAAACAGCTAAAATAATTCCTTATCCGGTGGCCAAAGCGGAAAAAAAGATAATTACTTTTGACAAAATGAAAAGTCAATTGGCTTCCGTTAAACTTTTTTATAAAAAACAAGATTTTTCCGATTTGGGAATGAGAGTTGATTTTTCCACTAAAGACGGGGGGAAAAGACTTATGATAAAAGAAAAGAATATCCTTAATAAGTTAATTGAAAACGGGATAATAGAATCGGAAGCCAACGCACGCGGGATAAAATTAACTTCTTCAATGATTGATCAAGAAGTAGATAGAAAAATAAAAGAATACGGGGCAGGAGACAACTTAGAAGAAGAATTAAAAGAATTATATGGATGGGATATGAAAAGTTTCAAGGAAAATATAGTGAAGCCGGATATATATAAGGAAAAATTATTTGAAAAATTAAAAGAAAGCGATGAGTCCTACAAAAAAAATAAAGAGAGAATTAAAATAGCGGAAAATGATTTACAAACAGGGAAAAGTTTTCAAGAGGTGGCGAAAAAATATTCAGAAGGAAAAAGTTCAAAAGAAGGCGGAGAAATGGGATGGTTTCGTGTTGATCAGATGATTCCGGAAGTAACTTTAGCGGTTTTTTCTTTGGAAAAAGGAAAAATAAGTCCGATAGTGGAAAGCTCTCTCGGTTTTCATATTCTGAAACTGGATGATCAAAAAGAAGAGGAAGGAGTCAAAATGTTCAAGGTCAGTCAAGTTTTTTTAAGAAACAAGTCATTTCCTCAGTGGCTTTCGGAAATGGAAAGAAATGCCGATATTAAAATTTTTTTGAAAGAATTTAAGTGGAATTCTGAGAAAGAAAGGGTGGAATTTGTTCAGGAAGATATGCGAAAATTTGAAGAAGAACTTTTGAAAAACAATCCTAACGACATTTCAGTTATGTTTTAATAAATAATAAACAAGAAAATGGCTAAACCAAAAGTAGACGAAGAACTTTGTATCGGTTGTGGAACCTGTGAATCTCTTTGTCCTAAAGTTTTCAAAATGAAAGACGGGAAATCCAGTGTTATCGCCGAAGATTGCGGGGATTGCAATTGCCAAGAAGTGATTGACAGTTGTCCGGCATCGGCAATTTCTATGGAATAATTTAAAATTTATTTTACATTCCTGTGAAATAATTTTTTGGGTTTGTCTGTATTAGAGAAGGAAGAAAATTCTTTTTCAAATTGTTTTTTTGAAAAAGATTTTTCGCTTGAATAAAAAATTAAATAAAACTAAATAAAAATATGGAAGAAAAAAAAGATTTAGATCAATTGGAAAAAGAAATTATTGAAATAGACAATGAAAAAAAGCAAGAAATGTTTGGAAAAATGAACAAAAAAAATAGTCTTATTTTGATTAGTTTATTTTTCATTTTGACCGTTTTTTTGTCTTCCGGTTTTGGAGCTTTGTTCGGTTTTTTAGCGGCTCATTCAAACGGGAATGTCTTTTCTGCGATTAAAAAGGGGGACTGGATAAAAGATTTTTCTAATATGGAAAAAAATGGTTTATCTTCGGAACAAGCGGAAACTGTCAAACAAAAAATAATTCAAGAGGATTCTGCGACTATTGATGTGGTCAAAAAAACTGCTCCAGCAGTAGTAAGCATAATTATCAGCAAAGATATTCCCCTAATGCGAGATTATTTTGGTTTTCCCGGCTTTTTTGGCGATCCTTTTGGTTTTGAAGAACCTAGAAAAAACAATCAAGATAATCCTGAACGAGAAAAACAAAAAATCGGAGGAGGAACAGGATTTTTTATAGCTGAAGACGGAATGATTGTTACTAATCGTCATGTAGTGGAAGACGCTGAAGCAGAATATACAGTTTTAACTGAAGATGGAAAAGAACATCCTGCTAAAATTTTGGCGATTGATCCGATAAATGATTTGGCGGTCATTAAGATAGATGGCAATGGATATCCGATTCTTTCTTTAGGCGATTCAAGTAGTTTGCAAACCGGACAAACGGTTATTGCTATCGGAAATTCTTTGGGAGAATTTTCCAATACTGTTAGTCGGGGAATTATATCGGGGTTGAAAAGAAACTTAACTGCCGGAAGCGATTATTCAGGAGAATCGGAAAAACTTACCGATATTATTCAAACTGACGCAGCGATAAATCAAGGAAATTCAGGAGGACCTCTTTTGAATATAGAAGGAGAAGTTATTGGGATAAATGTGGCTATTGCGCAAGGAGCGCAAAATATAGGGTTTGCCATTCCGTCCAATCAAATTAAAAGAGTAGCTGATCAGGTTAAAGAAACTGGAAGAATATCCGTTCCTTTCATTGGTGTGCGTTATATCCCTATAAATAAAACTATTCAAAAAGAAAATAATTTGCCTTATAATTATGGAGATTTGATTATGCGGGGAAATAAAGTTACTGATTTTGCGGTTATTCCCGGATCTCCAGCGGATAAAGCGGGACTAGTTGAAAATGATATTATTTTAGAAATTGAAGGGCAAAAAATTGATGAAGGAAAAAATCCCAAAAGTTTGACCGATATAATAACTTCTTACAAAGTAGGAGATGAGATAACGCTTAAAATTTGGCATAAGGGACAAGAAAAAGAAGTGCCATTAGTGTTAGAAGAAAGAAAATAATTAAAATCAGATATTTTTTTTATTCTTTTTTTATGGATTTTGGAAAGCTAACAATCAAATCTCAAGAAGCATTGAGAAATTCTCAAGAAATGGCGATTGCTAAAAATAATAATCAAGTGGATGTTTTTCATTTGTTATATTTTTTGATTCTTCAAAAAGAATCTGCCGTTTCTTTAATCTTGAAAAAAATGGAACAAGATCCCTTGATTATTTTGAAAGAATTGGATAAAAAAATAAATGAGATTCCAAAAAATTTACAACCCGATTCCGGACAACTTTTTATTTCTTCCGAAATGATAATGACTTTGAATTTGGCTGAACAAGAATCTAAAAAAATTGGGGATGAATATATTTCTACGGAGCATCTTTTTTTGGCTCTTCTTTTCGGAAAAAACAAAGCAAGATTTTTTTTGGAAGAGAAAAATTTAAATTATGAAAAAGTTTTGAAGATTTTATCTCAAGTCAGGGGAGGGCAAAAAGTGGACAGTCTAGATCCGGAAAGCAAATTTCAGGCGATAAAAAAATACGCTATCAATTTAACCGACTTAGCCAAAGAAAAAAAATTGGATCCGATTGTCGGAAGAGACGATGAGATTAGACGTTTGATGCAAGTTATTTCCCGTCGCACTAAAAATAACCCGGTGCTTATAGGAGAAGCTGGGACTGGGAAAACAGCCATCGTGGAAGGTTTGGCGCAAAGAATTGAAGCGGGCGATGTGCCGGAAACTATCAAGAATAAAATTTTGATTTCTCTTGATTTAGGATCGCTTTTGGCGGGAACCAAATTCCGGGGAGAATTTGAAGAAAGATTGAAGGCTATTATCAGTGAAATTGACCGCGCGGAAGGGAAAATTATTCTTTTTATAGATGAACTGCATACTTTGGTGGGCACAGGTGCGATTGAAGGATCGCTGGATGCGTCAAATATGTTGAAACCGGCTTTAGCTAGAGGAAGATTGAGAATGATTGGTGCCACAACTACTAGAGAATACCAAAAATATATTGAAAAGGACGCTGCTCTTGAAAGAAGATTTCAACCGATTATGATTGGAGAACCGACAACGGAAGACACAGTGGCTATTTTGAGAGGACTAAAAGAAAAATACGAGGTTCATCATGGAGTCAAAATTACAGAGGCCGCTATTCAAGAAGCGGTCAGACTTTCCGATCGCTATATAACCGATCGTTTCTTGCCTGATAAAGCAGTGGATTTAATTGATGAAGCGTCTAGCACGCTTAGGATGGAGATTGATTCTATGCCGGCGGAAATTGACACGACAGAAAGATTACTTCGCCGAATGGAAATTGAAAAAAAAGCGTTGGAAAAAGAAAATAGAACGGAATCAAAGAAGAGAGTTCGCGAGATAAAGAAAAAAATGGCGGAGATCAAAGAAAATTCTCAAAAGATAATGCTTCAGTGGAGAGCGGAGAAAGAACTTATCACCAAAATTCGGAAATTTTCGGCAGAGATTGAAAAAATGAAATTGGAATCCGAAATTGCGGAAAGAAAATTGGAATTGGAAAAAGTGGCGGAAATAAGATATGGAAAAATTCCGGTGTTGGAAAAAAGAGTCAAAGAAGAAAAAAATAAATTGGATAAAATTCAAAGTCGTAGTCCTATTCTCAAAGAAGAAGTGACAGAAGAAGACATTGCTAAAGTTGTTTCTCGCTGGACGGGAATTCCGGTTTTTAAAATGCTTCAAGACGAATCAAAAAAACTTTTGAATATGGAGGAATCTTTAGAAAAAAGAGTGGTAGGTCAAAAAGAAGCTATAAAAGCTATTTCTAAAGCCATAAGAAGATCTCGAGCGGGAATTTCTGAAATCAAACGCCCCATCGGATCTTTTATTTTTCTTGGTCCTACGGGAGTGGGAAAAACCGAATTAGCTAAAACTTTGGCGGAATTTTTGTTTAATGACGAATCTTCAATAATCAGAGTGGATATGAGTGAATATACGGAAGGCCACAGCGTTTCCAAAATAATCGGTTCTCCTCCTGGATATGTCGGGTATGAAGAAGGCGGACAATTGACGGAGCTGGTAAGAAAAAAACCTTATAGCGTTATTCTTTTTGATGAAATTGAAAAAGCGCATCCTCAAATTTTCAATATTATGCTTCAAATTTTGGATGAAGGAAATTTAACCGATTCCAAAGGAAGAAAGGTCAATTTCAAAAATACAGTTCTGATTTTAACTTCTAATATTGGTTCGGATATAATTTATAAATCCGGATTAGGTTTTAAAGAATCCAAGGATAAAGAAATTTTAAATGAAGAAGATATGAAAGAAAAAGTGATTGGTTCGCTCCGAGAAATTTTCAAACCGGAATTTTTGAATCGTTTGGACGAAATAATAATTTTTCATCCGATTAATAAGTCAATGTTGGCTCAAATTGTGAATTTACAATTTGAAATAATCAAAAAGAGATTATCGCTTAGAAACATAAAAATTTCTCTTACTGTTTCGGCAAAAAAATATCTTAGTGAAAAAGGATTTGATCCGATTTATGGAGTGCGTCCGTTAAAAAGAGTGATTCAAAATGATATTATGGATGAGTTGGCGTTAGAAATAATTGAAGGAAAAATCAGAAATGGAAGTAATGTGAAAGTTGACACGGAGAAAAATGAGTCCAAAATTGTTTTAAGGTATATTTGATAATTTTTTTGAGATTAGAATATGTTTCTGAAATTGCGACCTCTTTTTTATAGCCTTATTTTTTTAGGCGGTTTGGAATTGATTGTTTTTTTTCATCGTCATGTTTTGATTATTTTGCTTTTTTTGATGTTTTTTTCTTTTTTTCAAGGGCATTGGATGGGCAGAAAATGGAGTTTTTCTGTTTTGCCGGTTCTTTTTTCCATTTCTTCAGGAGTGCTTCTTTATCTCATAACATTGAGTTTTGAACAACAAATTTTTATATTGTTAGCTTTTTTGATGTATTATCTTTCTCTTTTTGGCGCTTATCGTTTAGGGCAATATGATGGGGATAAAACCGCCAGTGGAATGAATATGTCTTCCGCAATGTCCACTCTTTTTTTTGTCTTTTCAAGCTCTTTTGGAATTTATCTGAATTTTTTGGTTCCTCTTTATTGGTTGATTTTAACTTATCTGATAGCGACACTTTTAGTAAGCTATCAATATCTGATTATTATTAAAAAGGAGGATAAAAAAATTGTTTGGATATACAGTTTTCTTTTGGCATTGGTAATGGGGGAGGTCATTTGGGTTTTGAGTTTTTGGCCTTTTGGATATTTGACTGTGGGCACAGTTGCTCTTATAATCTACTATATAGAGTGGGATCTCATCAGAAGTTATTTTTTGGAAAATTTAAGCCGAAAAAAAATGGCGACTAATTTTGTTTTTTTCTCTACTATGATTGCTTTAATTTTAACAAGTTCCAAATGGTTGCCTTCCTTATAGAATAGATAATAAAAAATTCCCAAAATAAGGTATTTTTTTGAAAAATATGCTAAAAAAATTTTTGTTTCTTTTTTCTATTGTGATTATCTCTGGTTTGAGCGGAATAATCGCTGAAAAGTATTTGTTTCCTCGTTTAGCCTCTTCTGATTTTTTTTCTCGATATAAGTTTTTTCAAAAATCGGTGGAAAATGTAACGGTGATAAACAAAACGGAACAAGTCTACATTAAAGAAGATTCTTCAGTCAGAAAAATTTCCGATTCAGTTGCTTCTTCGGTGGTGGGGATTATCCCTATAAGTAGTCAGTTAGACGAAAAAACAATTTCTTTCAAAAAAGGAACAGGAGTAATCGTTACCAGCGATGGGATAATTATGACTTTTGCTTCCGCTGTCGGTTTGGATACTTTGGATATTGACAAAGCAAAAGAAAAAATAACAAAAAAATATAAAGTTGTGATTGCCGGCAATAATGTTTATGAAGCGGAATTTTTAGGTATGGATTCTTGGAGCAATTTAGTTTTTTTCAAAATCAATGCCAGTAATTTGCCAGCAATTTCCTTTGGAAATTCAGCTGATTATAAACCGGGAGAAAAAATAATTATGTTAGGAGAAAGTTTTTCTCAAGAGGAAAAGTGTTTTTCCTCCGGGCTTTTGAGCGGGATTAACCCGACTTATAATATCTCTGAAAAATCTCTGGCAGTGGCGGAAAAATTAGAAGGTGTTTTTGAAGTTGATTTTCCCAAAAGTGAAAATTTTTTGGGCGCTCCAGCAGTGGATTATTCTGGACAAACTTTGGGAATTTTGGGAGAAACCGAAAAAAATAGAAAAAAAGAATTTTTTCTTATTCCTTCTCAAAAAGTGAAATTGGTTATAGATAAAGTCATTGCCAAAAAAATGGAAGAAAATCCGCAGTTGGGAATTTATTACATTTCGCTTTCTAAAGATTATGCCATTTCCAATGAATTAAAAAACGAAAATGGAGCTCTAATTTTTTCTCCTTCCGGTCAACAGGGTTTGGCAATTTTAGAAGGAACACCAGCACAAAAGGCCGGATTAAAGTTGGGAGATATAATTGTCAAAGTAGGCGAGACAATCATAGATCTTCAAAATAATTTATCCGGAATTTTATATCAATATAGAAAAGGGGATCAAGTGGAGTTTACTGTTTTGAGAAATGACGCAGAAATGAAAATAATGGTAATTTTATAAAAAATTTAATCGGATTTTTTGGTTTTCTTTATCTCGGGACAATATTTTCAATTAAAACTAAAATTAAAAAAAATTCAAAAAGCTTTTTTAGATAAGCTTTTTTATTTTAAAAAATTTTACACTCAACTCAGCCAATACAATTTTAAAAATACTTATAAGACTTTAAACTGTTAAAATAAAAATATAGACACTAAAATTTAATTCTTATCATTTTCATAGAATGTACTGCAAGACTTGACAAAATTGATATAAAGTGCTAGTTTTGAATGTTAATTTTTTATTTATTAAGGAATAAAATTATGTTTGATTTTAAAAGCAAAAAGACGATGAAAAAAAGCTTAGTATCGGTAATAATGCTTTTTATTTTCTTACCGTTTTTCGTTTTTTCCAGTCATAGTGGAGATATTTATGTCAATGCTAAAGCCAGCGGGACTCAGAATGGCTCCAAAAGTCATCCCTTCAGAACAATCAATCAAGCTTTGGAAAAAGCCGATTCGGGAGATAAAATTCATGTCGCACAAGGAGAATATGAAGAAAATATAACTCTAAAGAAAAATATCAAACTTTACGGCGAAGATAAAAATAATACCATTATCAAAGCAAAAAAAGATAAGTGGTCAACGGTTTTTGTTGAAAATGATTCTAAAATTGACAATTTTACCATCAAGGGAGGAGAAAATGGAATTTGGGTGGAAAGAAAAGCGGAATTTTCCGTTTCCAATTGTATTTTGAAAAGCAACAATCAAGACGGAATCGCGATAGAAGGAGATGAAAAAGCAAAAGATTCCAGAAAAGTTTCCATCTCAAAAACCGAGATAAAATATAACGGAATTTCGGGAATATACGTGCAAAGACCGCGAAGAGTTATTGTTACCGATAGCGAGATAAGAGACAATGCAAAAAATGGAATCAGTTTAAGCGCCGGAACAAGCGCTTGGTTGGAAGGAAATTTAATCAAAAATAACGGAGCAAGCGGATTGAAAATTGATATTGGAGGAGTGGATATTTGGAGCAAGAAAAATTCTTTTCGCCAAAATGCTCAATCCGGAATAGAAATCAGTTATTTTGGCGGAGATGGAAAAGTGAATGTCTCCAAATCAAAATTTGTGGCAAACGGATCCTACGCTATTTCCAGAATTCAAAGAAATATTCTTTCTGCCAGATTTTCTGCTTGGAAAAATAATTTGATTGTGGAAGAAAATAACAAATTTTTGGAATCGCAAAAAGGAGAAATTTCCGATATTTTGAATAAACTACCTCGCAGCAAGCTGACGAAGTATTAGTTGCCTTCGAACAGCCTGAGTTGATTTGTTAATATTTTTCTATATTTATAGTCTGAACCCTGATTCTTTACATATTCGGCGATGGCTGTTTCGGTGTTTCGCTGACTGACTGTGTTGATGTAATAGCCCTTTGTCCAAAACTGTCCTCCCCAGAGCATCCTTTTCACTTCCGGCTTCCGCTTGAATATTTCTCTCGCTGTGATGCTTTTGGTTATCTTGGCTAGATTGGTTGGACTGATCATCGGAACGCTTTGGATGAGAAAATGCACATGGTCTTTATCTACTCCGATTTCGAGAAAAAAGATGTCATATCTTGCTTGGATTTCTTGACAGATGGTCTTAATTTCTTCCTCCACTCCTGCGATATCGTGAAAGACTGTTCGTCTATACTTCGCAGGGCACACTAGGTGGTGAATTAGGAGCGATACATTGTGGGATTTTGTGATATGCTCTGACATAATCCCATAGTAGCATCGCTGCCTCCCGAAGCAAAGCTTCGGAGAAAATTTAACTCATTTTACAGTAAAAAATTAAATTTTGATTATGCAAGAAAATTTTTTGAAAGTGATTAAGAAAAATTGGGAAATAATTTTAATCTTTCCTTTAATATTGGGTTTTTTATCTTTTTCTATTTCCGCTTTTTTGCCGGTTAGATACTCTTCCGAAGTAAAAATTTTGGTTATTCAAAAACAACCTAATGATAAGGTGGATGCCTTTTCCGCTGCTAAATCGGCTGAATATTTGGGAGATGTTTTGTCACGAATGATCTATGTGGATTCTTTCATTGACGATGTCAAAAATTCCTCTCTCGATATCAAATGGAATTTTTCTTCAAGTTCGGAAAAAAGAAAAAAAGAATGGGCAAAAGAAATTGATATCAAAAAAATCAATAATACCGGAATTTTGGAAATTAAAGTTTTAGATCGTTCCAAAGCAGAAGCCAAAAAAATTTCCGAAGCCATCGCCAATAATTTTATAAATAACGGGAAAAAATATCACGGCGGAGGAGATAATGTGGAGATAAAATTGATTGATGGTCCGATTGTTTCCGATTTTCAAGCTTCTCCCAATATCTTACTCAACATTATATTTGCTTTTGCGATCGGACTGATTGGATCATTAAGCTGGGCATACTATCATAATTTCAGCAGAATCGTTTTAGAAAAAGAAGATAAAAAAAATTATCTTAATGATAAAATAAATTTTTTTCGTTAAAGATTTTTTAAGAAAAAAAGATTATTATATA
>Ga0210017_1003605_pt1 | contig 12936 bp, 12 predicted proteins | sample CryGeyCG2014_020_FD_183966 | JGI IMG/M metagenome (GOLD analysis project Ga0210017, IMG submission 183966) | Groundwater microbial communities from aquifer - Crystal Geyser CG08_land_8/20/14_0.20 (SPAdes) (version 2) | ecosystem: Environmental > Aquatic > Deep subsurface > Groundwater | place... | reverse complement strand
AAGACAGAGGCCGATGGTTCGATTCCATCCACGCGCACCAGAGTAGGGGACGGGCGCATAGCTCAGTGGTAGAGCGTTTGCATGACACGCAAAAGGCCCGAGGTTCAATCCCTCGTGCGCCCACACAGTGCTTAATCTGAAGGTGCTATACGAAGATGAAAATTTCTTGGCGGTGAACAAGCCTGCGGGCGTTTTAGTGCACGCTGTAAATGCAAAGCGCAAATCGCAAAGCGCAAAGCGTGAAAAAGAAACAATCATTGACTGGCTCCTTGAAAACCGGCCAGAAGTTAAAGGAGTGGGAGACCTGCCTGCCGGCAGGCAGGCGATCCAAACCCGTCCCGGCATTGTGCATCGCCTGGATCGCGATACGTCCGGCGTACTCTTAATTGCGAAAACCCAAAAGTATTTTGAATATCTAAAATCGCTCTTTCAAAATCACGAGGTTAAAAAAACTTATCTTGCGTTGGTTCGCGGCCGCGTGCGTCTAGAGACGGGAAGAATAGATAAACCAATCGGTTTGAAGAGTGGGAGCGTAAAACATACCGTCTCGCATGTAAAGGCGAAGATGATCAAAAACGCCGTGACCAACTACCGGGTCAAAAAATATATAAAAGCCGGCTCTGAGGAGCAAACTTTTCTGGAAGTCACGCCGGAAACCGGACGAACGCACCAAATCAGGGTACATCTGGCTTCAATCGGCCACCCGGTGGTAGGAGACAAACTCTACGGCGGCAAGAGCACGAAATCCGGCGAGCCGTTTTATCTTCACGCTTACGCCGTCGAATTTCCGGTTTCGCCCGGCCGGATGATTCGTATCGAGGCCGATCCGCCCGAGGGATTAGCCGATAAACTAAAATAACCTCTTCTTATTCTTAGCATCCCAGTATACTATAATACTGATCAGTGTTATAGTATACTTGCGGGTGAGTAATATTATGATTGATCATAATGGATCTTGACGTTGCCTTGGGGTACGATTAGACTTCACTCCGATGATAGATAAAGAAATTCTGGTGAAAATAAAGTCCGGCAGCCGAGTTAAAGTCCACGAAAAGAGCGGCAGTACTTTTGAGGGTATTGTTATCGCCCGCAAGCATGGCGAGGAGCCAGGCGCGACAATGACTGTCCGCGCCGTTGTAGCCGATGTTGGCGTTGAGAAAGTTTATCCGGTCCATTCGCCGACTATAGAGAAAGTTGAAGTGCTAAGTTCCCCTAAGAAGGTGCACCGTTCCAAGTTGTATTACCTCCGCAACCTTTCGGCGAAGAAAACCCGCCAGAAACTCGGGAGCCGGGGGAACAGTTAGGGGGTAATGACTAGGGTATAGCCAATAGGGTACGAATTTACTCAATCTTTTAAATTTTCTCTAAACCCTATACCCTAAACTCTAGACCCTTGTCAGGGGGTCCAGGTGGCGAAATTGGTACACGCGTGCGTTCGAGGTGCGCATGCCGCAAGGCTTGCGGGTTCAAATCCCGCCCTGGGCACAAGTAATTACAAGGTACCAAAAACCCTCCGACATAGGTCGGAGGGTTTTTGGTTAGAGTATCTCGATCCGTGTGCGAGCCACCCCGAACCGTAGCGCCTTTTGGGTATCGTTGAACCAAACGTCGATGGAGTTTCCTTGGTGCCTCTTATTCATGCGGTCTTCGACTGTAAAGACCTGGTCCCCGAAAAGTTCAGGGATCCTTACTTTTGTTCCGAAGGGCAGCCAGTTCACGGCCACGGTTCCTTCGTGTACTCGAGTACCGGAGGCGGTTGTAAACGGAGTATCGTCCGTTTCCCGCATCCGGCTGGAATAGCCCGTAACCACCACATTCACCCACTTATTGGAAGTAATAGGGGAGTTGGCGACAGCTGCGTCCTGGTATTGCGGCTGGATTTCAGGTTCAACCGCGCCATGGATAACCCCGACTTTTAAGGTTCCCGATACGACCAAAAGAGCCGCTAGAAGTATCTGTTTGCTCATTTTGGGCACTAAAAACTCCCTTCCGGGAATTTATTTTGTGCAGGCACATCTTACCCCTAGGGGGTATAATTGTCAATGTAAACGATGCTTGAACATTATACGACAGCAATCGCGTTGGGGGTCGAGCCCCGCGGTGAAGTTGACGCCGCTGTGACACTCTATACCAAGGATTTTGGTAAGCTCACAGCCAAAACGAAGAGTCTTAGGAAGATCACCTCTAAGTTGGCTGGGCATCTTATGCCGGGCAATTTGGTTCAGGTGAGGTTAATTGAACACGGCGACGGGAACGGCCTGCAGATTTTGGACGCCCTCTCTGAAAAGCCCAAAGGCAGCCCGGATGACCTATTCCGTTTTCTAAACTTCCTTGTAAAAACGACTCCGACTGCTTTACCCGATCCAGGCTTGTGGTATGAGGCCGAACGGGCGGTCAAAGAAGGCGACTTCACCCCAAAACATTACCGCCGCATGCTCGCCGAACTCGGATTGGCTTCCGGGGCGCTTAGCTGTGACGATTGCGCTAGCAGGAACGTTGCTTACTTCGTGCCTGGGGAGGTAATATTTTTATGCGCGAACTCAATGCGGAAACTGAACGTTTCTGAAGACGATGCTATTAGAATCTAAAGCCAGGAATCCAAGAGTTATTTGGATAACAGTCATCGCAATCCTGATTATCGGAGCCGCCACTTTTTATTTCTGGGGTAGATTATCCTCGCAGGATATTTCGCTCGGGGCACAAGTCTCGCCGCAGACAGTTACAGTGGGGATGCCGTTTGCGGTCACGGTTAACTTGAGCAACAACTCTAGCAACGATTTGGGCGATGTGAACCTCTCGCTCGACTTGCCGGACTCGGTGCGGCCCGTTGGTGGGGGAAGCCGCGCTATTGAGACTAAAAGTGCCGGTGATATAAGCCGCGGCGGTTTCCACCAAGAGACCTTCCAACTGATTGCGCTGCCCTTGCAAGGAGGCGCTGAAAGGACGTTTAACGTGACGGCTTCTTACACTATCGGATCCATAACCGCGCGCTTCGATAAAACTTCTAAGGTTGATATAAATGTCCAAGATCTGCCACTGACTTTAGAGCTCACTGCTCCGGATAAGGTTTTCTCCGGAGAAGAGTTCGAGGTGACGGCGGCATACGGTCGCGATGCCTCTTCAAACATCACCAGCGATTTGCCTTTACTATCGTTGCGTTTTGATTACCCCGGCACTTTTGCGCTTACATCATCCGACCCGCAGGCCACCGGGACCGGGAGTAACATATGGCCGATTGCCGCGATGAAGGGCGGCGATATAGGGAAAGCCATTGTCCGCGGCAAGGTAAGTCTGCCGGATCAGGCGGCGTTTAATATGACCGCGGATCTCGTGGCCAGCATCCTCGGCAATGATTATGTTGTGCTCTCTAAGTCTGCGCAGGTTTCGGTTTCACCCTCTCCTCTGGCTTTCAATGTGTCGGTTGGTGATGGCAGCCGCGCTGTTTTTCAGCCCGGCGAGACGCTTAACTATATTTTAAGTTACAAGAATAACACCGCAGTTGCATTACAAAGCATCGTGATTAAAGCTAGTCTGAACGGCGAGATGTTGGACTTAAACTCACTCAAAACGAATGGCGCGCGCTTTAGTTCTTACGGCGATACTCTCACTTGGGACGCTAGCGGCGTTCCAGCACTCGCTTCCTTGGCGGCAGGGGTGGACGGTAATGTAACATTTTCCGTGAATCTTAAAAGCATTTATCCCATTCGCCGTCTGAACGACAAAAACTTCTCGGTAAAAGTTGATGCTAGGATTGAATCGCCGACCGTACCTTACCTCATCGCTGCTAACAGTACGGTGAACACCAGCGCCCTAATCGTAAAAGTTGCCGGACAGGTTGCCGTCGCGGCGCTCGGTTATTTCCGCGATGCGCCTTCAGGTTTGCTTAACAATGGCCCGTGGCCGCCAAAGGTCGGCGTTCCAACTGATTTTACTATTCATTGGAAGCTCACAGACTACTCCACTGACCTTGCTAGTGTAGAGGTCAGAGTTAAACTTGCCGACAACGTTAAGTTTACGGGCCAGGTTAAGGCAAACACGAGCGCGATGCCGCGATTTGATTCGTCAACGAATGAAGTGGTGTGGGATGTTGGCCAGGTGCCGGCGACAAGCGGGATTCTGACTGATGCGCCGGAAGCGATTTTCCAAGTTGAAGCGACACCGCAGGAATCGGATATCGGTAAATATATGAATCTCTTGATGCCCACGGGCGTTAAGGCGCAGGACAGTTTCACAAATCAACCGCTTACGGCCGGGGGCGATGCAATTTCCACCCGTCTTCCGTCCGATCCGACTGTGGGCCAAAACGACGGTCTAGTTGTAAACTAGAACCTATCTCAACCGAGAGCTATTATTGAGATAGGTTCTAAGAATGGCTACAAACCCCGAATTGATGGAAAAATTAGTGAGCTTGTGCAAAAGGCGCGCCGCCCCGATAAATCGGGGCGAGCCTCGCCTTTTGTAACAAGCATTGATTAACTTGAGGAATGGAAATAAAAGACAATAACTTAATGGAGAAAATAGTGTCCCTGGCAAAAAGGCGGGGTTTTGTTTTCCCCGGCTCGGAAATCTACGGCGGTCTGGGGAGCACCTACGACTACGGCCCGCTCGGAGTTGAGCTTAAAAATAACATCAAGCGTGAGTGGTGGAATTATTTTATTCACCAGCGCAACGATATGGTGGGGCTGGACGGCGGAATTCTATTAAGTCCGAAAGTTTGGGAGGCGAGCGGCCACGTCAAAAATTTCAAGGATGCGCTGGTAGAGTGCAAAAAATGTCACCACCGCTTTCGGCCGGATAAGCTCCGACGCCCTGAAGAGGTCGGAGCCCCGACCAATGCGTCGAGGCTCCGACGCCCTGAAGAGGTCGGAGCCCCGACCAATGCGTCGAGGCTGAAAGATCCGTCGAAATGTCCCGACTGTGGCGGGGAGTTTACGGAAGCCAAGCTTTTTAGCGGGATGTTCAAGACTGTGATTGGTCCTATAGAAAAGGAGGGCGTTACAACCTATCTCCGGCCCGAGACGGCGCAGGCCATCTTCGCCGACTATAAAAATATTCTCTCTTCCGGCTCGAGGAAAATCCCGTTCGGCGTCGGCCAGATTGGCAAAGCTTTCAGGAACGAAGTGACGACCGGTAACTTTATTTTCCGCACGCTTGAATTCGAGCAGATGGAAATAGAATATTTCATCTCGCCGGATGATGATTGGCAGAAAATTTTCAAAGGCTGGGTGGATTATATCCACGGTTTCATGGATGTCGTCGGCTTGGAACGCAAGAGACTTTTCGACCATGAGATCCCCGATGCCGAACGCGCCTTTTACTCCAAACGGACTATTGATATGGAATACGAATTCCCGTTCGGTCAGGACGAACTTTGGGCCGTTGCTTACCGCACTGATTACGACCTCTCAAAGCACCAGGAATATTCCGGCGTGAATATGGAGTATCTCGACGACCGGACCGGTAAAAAGTACATTCCCCACGTTATAGAGCCGACCTTCGGAGTTGACCGCACTATCCTTGCTATCTTGAGCACAGCCTACAGCGAGGAAGGCGACCGGACGGTTTTGAAACTCAAACCCAACATAGCCCCTTATAAAGCCGCCGTTTTTCCGCTTTTAGCCAACAAACCGGATTTGGTGAACCTTGCTAAAAAAATCTACGGCGACCTTAAGAAATCCTTTTATGTCGCCTGGGATGACCGCGGGAATATCGGCAAACGTTACTATTCGCAGGACGAAATCGGCACACCCTATTGCATCACAGTTGATTTTGATTCGCTGGAAAGCGATGACGTCACGGTCCGCGACCGCGACACGATGAAACAGAAGCGCGTGGCTATCAAAGAGCTGGCTCCATACTTGGAGGAATATTGCAGCCGCTCCTAGGGGTAGAGTAGAATTAAAGTCAAGATGGATCATCTCCGCCTCGAAATCAGCTGGGGGAGTTTGTGGAGGATCGTTGCAATCACGGTTCTGCTCGCGCTCTTGTTCACCGTCCGTGAAACAATTATCATCCTTTCCCTCGCTATTCTAATTTCTTCGGCATTGGACCCAGCCGTGGAAAAGCTGGAAAAGTGGCATATCCCGCGCATTTTAGGAACTATCATCATATTTTTAGCCGGGCTGATATTCCTCGCGCTCCTCATATATACTATCGTGCCGCTTTCAATTCTGGAATTTAGGAGTCTCTTCACCAACTTGGGCGGTGTGGTTGGCCAACTCTTGGGCTCGGCGGTGCCGGACACAGTGGTGAACACGATTGTCCCGCGCCTGGACAATATCGCGAACCTCCTTCTCTCCGGGAGCACTTCATTTGTAGATGTCGTGAGCAAAATATTGGGCGGCGCCACATTTTTCTTGACCACGCTCGTTCTGTCTTTCTATCTTACGGCCAGTCGTGACGGCGTCGGCAAGTTCTTGCGGGCGATCCTGCCGAGCAGTCTGGAAGATAACGTCCTTGCGCTTTACTATCGCTCAAAGCGTCAGGTCGGCCGTTGGATGCAAGGTCAGATTGTTTTGTGTATGCTCGTTGCCGTTGCTGTGTTCTTTGGCCTGTGGTTCCTAGGAGTAAAGTACGCTCTACTACTGGCTATCTTAGCAGGCTTGTTCGAAATCGTACCTCTCGTCGGCCCCATTTTCGCGGGAGCGCTGTCGGTCGCTGTGGCCTTGAGCGACTCAAGTGGTCTTGCCATTTCAACCTTGATCTTCTTTGTGGTGATGCAGCAAATTGAAGGCCATGTGCTCGTGCCGCTCGTGATGCGCCGGGCGGTTGACGTTCACCCCGTTGTCGTCATTGCGGCTTTGTTGGGAGGATATCAGCTTGCCGGCATCCCGGGAATACTTTTGGCAGTTCCGGCGGCAGTCGTGTTCCAAGAAGTCGTGAATGAATGGGTGGCCAGGAAAGCCAGAAACCGTGAAACTCTCGAAATCTAAAAAATTTTATATTACCACTCCGATCTATTACGTGAACGATCGGCCGCACATCGGACACGCCTATACCACCATAGCGGCGGATATGCTTGCCCGCTATCACCGGTTACAGGGCGACGAAGTTACTTTTCTCACTGGTACGGATGAGAATGCGCAGAAGACAGTTGATGCGGCAGCGAAGAGCGGCGAGAATGTAAAGGCATACACCGACCGTTTAGCGGACATTTGGAAGTCAACTTGGGATAAACTCGACATCAGCAACACGGATTTTATAAGGACAACAGAAGAGCGTCACATTCGCGTTGTGCAGGAAATTTGGAAACGCATTTGGGATAACGGCGATATTTACAAAGGTAAATATGAAGGCCTTTATTGCAATGGTCACGAGGCCTTTATGAAGGAAACCGATTTGGTTGACGGTATATGTCCTGACCACAAAACTAAACCCGAGTGGATTGTAGAAGAAAACTACTTCTTCAACCTAAAAAAGTACGAGAAGGATCTACTTAAATTTTATGAGGATAACCCGGACTTCGTTACTCCCGTAAACCGACTCAACGAGGTAAAAAGTTTCGTTCAACAAGGTCTGGAAAATATAAGTGTCTCTAGGGAAAAGCAAAAGTGGGGGATTCCTGTACCAAGCGACCCAAAGCACGTTATATATGTTTGGTTCGACGCATTAATTAATTACATTTCTGCGGTCGGGATAGATGGGTGGATAGAACATCCGGCTGACATTCATACGGTAGGGAAAGATATCATCCGTTTCCACGCCGTGATCTGGCCGGCGATGCTCTTGTCCGCCAAACTTCCGCTACCCAGACAAATAATGACCAATGGATTTTTCACGATTGACGGAATAAAAATTTCTAAGTCGCTCGGCAACGCCATTGATCCGGTGGAATTGGTAGATAAGTATGGAGTTGATGCGTTAAGGTATTTCCTTCTTAGGGAGATTCCTTATGGCGAGGACGGCGATTTCTCCGAAACTAAATTTAGAGAAAGGTATAATGGCGAACTTGCTAACGGATTGGGTAATTTCGCGGCGCGTGTGCTTACGCTCGCGTGTAAATATGATAACCTTCCCCGGTTGTTAAATTTGCCGACTGTTCTGAGCGAAAGTCTAGCTAAAACCCGCCAGCTTGTTGCGCGGCATATGGATAGGTTCAAATTCCATGAAACCTTGGAAGAGATTTGGGAGCTTGTCTCCATCGGCGATGCTTATATGGACTCTCAAAAACCTTGGGAGAAGGGAGATCACCGAAATACTGTCGCTGAGCTCACGATCTTTCTGCTTAATATTGGAGAGATACTAGAGCCATTTCTACCGAGCACAGCAGAAGAAATAGAAAAGTGCATTACACTAACTGACCCAGTAATTAAAGTTCAAAAAGGCAAGATTCTTTTCCCTCGCCTTTGATGCCGTGCCTTGTTGACGTACATACACACGTCCAATTTGCCGCCTACGCCTCGGATTATAGAGAGGTTGTGAGACGCGCTCTGGACGACGGTACCTGGCTAGTTAATATAGGGACCCAACGAGATACCTCGGCCAAGGCGGTTGAAATCGCCGAAGGGTATCCCGAAGGGGTCTACGCGGCAATCGGTTTGCATCCCGTCCACACCGAAAAGTCTTTTCGCGACGCGGAGGAGCTTGGTGCCGCCCCGCAGAAGCTGGGCGAGCCTCGCCTCGACTTTGTGTCGAGGCGGGAGGAATTTTATCACGATTACTACCTGAAACTCGGCCGCAACAATAAAGTAGTCGCGGTGGGCGAATGCGGTTTGGATTATTACCATTTGGGTGAAGAGAGCAAAGCCAGGCAGGAAAAAGCACTAGTGATGCAGATTGAAGCGGCTAAAGAACTTGGGAAGCCCTTAATGATTCATTGTAGGAACGCCTTTCCCGACTTAATAAAAATTTTCAAGCGGGAATCGGCCAAACTTTTAAACCCGAGCCCCGGCATAATACATTTTTTTACCGGCACAACTGATGATGCGGCGGCGCTTAAAGAAATGGGATTCTATTTCTCATTCGGCGGAGTCACGACTTTCGCGCGCGATTACGACGAGGCGATAAAGTTGATAGGGCTGGATCGCATACTTTTGGAAACCGACGCGCCTTACGTTTCGCCGGTTCCTTACCGTGGGAAGCGGAACGAACCGGCTTACGTTAGATACGTCCCCGGAGCGATAGCAAACGTCCTGGGACTTGATTCGGATACAGTCGCGGAGGCCACTACGGCTAACGCGATGCGCGTGTTGAGACTTAAGCCGAAGAGCGTGTAGGATTATAAGAATGTACCCGTTCTCAAAAATCGAGAAAAAGTGGCAGAAGAAATGGCTTGCTTCCGGTATCTACGAGCCGGACCTAAAGCGCGCCAAAAAGCCGTTCTATAACCTGATGATGTTCCCTTACCCGTCGGCCGAGGGGCTGCACGTGGGGAATATGTACGCATTCACCGGCACGGACGTTTACGGCCGGATGAAACGTATGCAGGGTTACGATGTTTTTGAACCGATCGGGCTGGATGGTTTCGGTATTCACTCCGAAAATTATGCGCTGAAAGTAGGAACGCATCCGGCGAAGCAGGCAGAAATCTCCGAAAAACGATTTTACAAGCAGCTTGAGTCCATCGGCAACGGTTTTGCTTGGCGGGAAAAACTGGAGACATATGATCCGGCGTATTACAGATGGACGCAGTGGATATTTATCCAGCTGTTCAAAAGCGGACTGGCCTACCGGAAAAAGCAGGCGGTCAATTGGTGTCCTTCCTGTAAGACGGTTCTAGCAGATGAGCAGGTAATCGCGGGAGAATGCGAACGCTGTAGCAGCATAGTCGTCAAAAAAGAATTAGAGCAGTGGTTTCTCAGAATTACCGCTTACGCCGAAAAATTATTGAAGAATTTGGACAAAATTGATTGGTCTGAAAAAGTGAAAATCGCCCAGCGGAACTGGATTGGGAAATCCGAAGGCGCATTGGTCAAATTCCAGATATCAAATTTCCAATATCAAATTGAAGTATTCACAACCAGGCCAGACACGCTCTTCGGCGCTACTTATATGGTATTAGCTCCGGAGCACCCGCTGATAGATAAACTCAAGGTACAAATCTCCAATTTTAGGGAAGTTGAGAAATACATAAAGAAGGCGCGCTTGAAATCAGAGTCCGGCCGTATTGCGGAGCAAAAAGAAAAAACAGGCGTCGAGCTTAAGGGGATCAATGCTGTGAATCCCGCAACCGGCGGCAAGATTACGGTGTGGGTAGCGGATTATGTAGTGATGGGTTATGGCACTGGTGCGATTATGGCGGTGCCGGCGCACGACGAGCGCGATTTTGAGTTTGCGAAGAAGTTTGGGCTGCCCGTCGTTCAAGTAATCAGGCCGCCTGTGCTCATCGCTCCGCCTGTGAATGCGCAAACGATCGCGAGCGGAGGGCAAGCGGAAATTGGTATTGAGAGCGAGTGTTGGACAGGAGATGGGATGCTCATGAATTCCGGAAAATTCAATGGAATGGATTCTGAGGAAACAAAATCAAAAATTGTCGAGTTCGCCGGCGGCAAACTTAAAAGCACTTACCACCTCCGCGACTGGCTGATTTCGAGGCAACGCTACTGGGGGCCGCCGATCCCGATGATCTTCTGCGAAAAATGTGCCGCAGCCGGTAAAGGCGAAAGAGAAGATATGCCCGGCTGGTACACAGTTCCAGAGAAAGACATGCCTGTTAAACTGCCTTACGTCAAGGATTTCCGTCCGACCGGCACCGATCATTCACCGCTTGCAACGGTTGAGAGCTTCTATAAAGTCCGTTGCCCCAAATGCAAATTCTGGGCTCACCGCGAGACCGATGTTTCAGATACCTTTCTGGACTCTGCCTGGTATTATCTTCGTTTCCCTTCAATCAAGGAGAAAACGAAACCGTGGAACACAGTGACAACCAAAAAATGGCTACCGGTCAACATCTATATTGGTGGCGTGGAACATAGCGTGCTCCATCTTCTATATGTGCGATTCGTCGCGATGGCACTCCATGACGCCGGCCTTATCTCGTTTGAAGAGCCATTCCCGAAATTCCGCGCTCACGGCTTGATCATCAAAGATGGCGCGAAAATGTCCAAGTCCAAAGGCAATGTCGTGAATCCGGACGAGTATATCAAGAACTTCGGAGCCGACGCTCTGCGGATGTATCTTATGTTCCTTGGGCCATTCGAGGACGGGGGAGATTTCGGGGATACCGGCATTCAAGGGATAACGAGATTCCTTAACCGCGTCTGGGCTTTCAGTAAAAAGACAAAATTTAACAAGAACGGTAACGGGACAGTAGAGCGTGCGCTACACCGGACCATTAAAAAAGTAACAGAGGACATTGAGAACTTGGGTTACAACACCGCCATCTCGGCGCTGATGATCCTTCTGCATGATTTTGAGGATAACGCCGCGTCGGTTTCCAGAGCGCAGTTCGGAATATTTCTTGAACTTTTGGCTCCGTTTGCGCCGCACATTACCGAGGAACTTTGGGATACGTTGGTTGATGCTAAAGGTTCGGTGCATACCGCGCCATGGCCTAAATACGACGCCGGTCTTATGGTCGAGAATTTTGTGGATCTGGTGGTGCAGGTGAACGGTAAATTCCGAATGGTTATACGGACACACCGCGGGGTCAGCCAGAATGAGGCCGAACGATTAGCTCTCGCCGAGCCGAGGCTGCGGGTTGTCTTAGACAATAAGCGTTTCAAGAGAGTAATATTCGTCCGCGACCGCCTAATAAATTTCGTGATATGAGCCACGCTAAGCAATTAATCCTACCCTACCCGAATCACGATCGGGTCCAGCTCTTGAATAGCGCCGGCGTTGTTATTGACGAATATATTTACTAGATTTGCATTGGCGGAGACGGGAGGATTCGAACCTCCGAGGCCATTTCTGACCTACCTGTTTTCAAGACAGGCGCTTTCAACCGCTCAGCCACGTCTCCATTCGATACTCTAGAATCATACTTTATTTATCCGTGGAATAAAGTAAAATGTGGGGAGTTCCGGTGTTTTAACACCGGTAAAGGTCGCCAACAACTAGAAAATTATGATGTATTGGAACAATTTTTACTCGCCGTGGATGTCCTTCGGCCAATTTGGTTCAGGAAAGTTTCGCTTACGAAGAATCAGCAACTGCGAATAGCACGCCGCCAACGTGCGATTATCAAAAATGCACAGCGCCTCGCAGTCTCCTCACGTAAGGAAAAACGCGCGCAAAAGCTTAAGGCCTTTGAAAAATCTGCCAAGCACTTCCGCCGGTATTTGCACAATAAACAAGTTGCGAAACTGATTCTCGCGACGCTCTACCTCGGCGAAGGTGCAAAAACAAACCGTGGTTCTCTCATGTTCGGTAACTCTGATCCAGAAATCATTAAATTATTCTTAAGCCTGTTTCGTTTTGTTTTTCCCGTAGACGATAGGAAATTTCGTTGTACGCTACAGGGACGGGCAGATCAGAATATTAAATTTCTCGAAAGATTTTGGTCAGGCACGACAGGGATACCCTTACGTCAGTTTTATAAAGCAAGAATTGATCCAAGAACGATAAATAAGCACTCACGCAAGCAGGACTACAAAGGCGTCTGCCGCATTGATTATTTTTCAGCTGATATCTACAATGAGTTGAAAATAATAGGTCATACTATTGCTTCGGGCCGGTAGCTCAATTGGTAGAGCGCTACTATGGCATAGTAGAGGCAACGGGTTCGAATCCCGTCCGGTCCACACGAATTTTCTCCGAGCGTAGCGAGGCAAGAAAATTCAGTGCCCCGATGTTAAATCGGGGCTACCAACTATGAATCAGATCGGTATTTATGTTCTCGAAAGTACTAGAAACGGTGGATTCTATATCGGTAGCACGAATGGTATGGAAAGGCGTTTGAAGGGGCCCGTAGCTTAGTTGGCAGAGCGCCTCGTTTGCAACGAGGAGGTCACCGGTTCGAATCCGGTCGGGTCCACACTTTCGGATAAGTCAAGG
>Ga0210017_1003602_pt1 | contig 12939 bp, 11 predicted proteins | sample CryGeyCG2014_020_FD_183966 | JGI IMG/M metagenome (GOLD analysis project Ga0210017, IMG submission 183966) | Groundwater microbial communities from aquifer - Crystal Geyser CG08_land_8/20/14_0.20 (SPAdes) (version 2) | ecosystem: Environmental > Aquatic > Deep subsurface > Groundwater | place... | reverse complement strand
AATCAATCCTGATGATGGTCATTCGGTAGTGGTAGCTGCTGACCATGGAGGAGTCTCTGACCCTACCTTCAATGTTCTTGAGCTTAAAAGCATCTTAAAGAGTGTTATCCAGGGTAGACCCGATGCTGTTCTCCTCACACCAGGACAGGCAGTTAGATTGGGATATATGCTTAAAGGCAGAGATTCTCCAGCTTTAATTATAAGGTGTGACTGGATGAATTATCAAAGATTGGGCTCTACTAATGTAGCTAACTGCTTACCAGTGCAAAAATTAAAGAGAGTAGCTACGGCAAAAGCTAAGGATGCTCTCTTATTGGGAGCCTCAGCAATAACTATCTATTTCTTCTTTGGTTATGATGATGACCTGGAGGCTGATAACCTACAATCCTGTGCTACCTTTGCTCAGGAATGTGAGGCTCTTGGACTACCCTGCATCATTGAACCTATTGCCGTAGGAGGGCTGGTAAGTGGGAAGAATATTACTGAGCTCTTAAAAGTCTCGGCCCGAATAGCAGTTGAGATTGGTGCCGATGCCTTGAAAATTCCATACACTGGTGATGTAAAGACTTTCTCAGAGTTAGTAAAGCTCGCTGGAGTGCCGGTATTGATGCTTGGAGGAGCTAAATCGGAGAAGATAAAGGATGCCTTGGAAATAGTAGAAGAAGCTCTTCAGGCTGGAGCAGCTGGGGTAGTCTTTGGGAGAAATGTCACCAAAGCTAAAGACCCCGAAAAGATGGTTAGAGACATTTGGGCGGTGGTTCATCAAGGGAAGAAAATCTCCGAATTATTTCCTTTAGAATTAAGAGGAAAAATTAAACTTAAAGTAGAGCCCACAAAATGTACTGGCTGTCATTATTGTGAGCTAATTTGCAACTACCAACATCAAGGGTCCTATGGATTATCTTTTGCTCTTCTAAGGTCTGAGGTAAAAGGGGAAACTTATAAACCAATTGTTTGCACTCTTTGCGGCAAGTGTATAGAGGCTTGTCCTCAGGGGGCTTTATATTTTCACCAAAGATACGGATACCTACAACTTAACTCTAAACTTTGTGATGGATGCAAGGAATGTCTAGAAGCTTGTCCTCTAAATCTCATTAAATTTGATCAAAAGCCTATATTTTGTGACTTTTGCGCCGGGGACCCCCAGTGTGTCAAGTGGTGCCCCCAGGGAGCAATAATGATTGAGAGCTGGGAGTAGAGATGGAATTAACTTATTCAATAACTACTAAAAAGAAGACTTTTGATTTGATTAAGCCCGTCTACTTACTTTATGGTAAGGAGGACCTTTTAAAAGAAGAGATATTAAGTAAGATAATCTCATCTGCTCTTGAGCCTTCTTCAAAAGATTTTAATTTAGATTCATTGGAAGGGGAAGAACTGGATGGAGATATTCTCTTAAATCTACTAAATACTCTCCCCCTTATAGGGAAAAGAAGGGTAGTAGTAGTTAAGAAGAGCAACAGATTAAAGAAAGAGGTAAGAGTTAAGTTGCTTGAGTATCTTAAGAATCCATCTTTATCAACTTGCTTGGTTCTTTTCTCTTCAGGAGCAAAAAGGGACAGCTCAGGCCGGATGGTAATTATAAGCCCCAGTATTGACCAAGCTATTAGAAAGAAGGGAGAGCTAATAAAGTGTTCTTTCTCCTCAGATTACGAGCTGTCTTCTTGGATAAAGAATAAAGTAATAAGGTCAGGTAAAAAGATTGACCCCACAGCTCTACCTTACCTTATTAGCTTGGTAGGCACAGACCTCCGCTTGCTCTCTATGGAGATAGAGAAGATTATAACTTATCTTGGAGAAGGGGCAAATATTTCTAAAGCAGAAGTAGAAACGGTAGTAGTTCCCCGGACAGAGAGTAATATCTTTAGTTTAATTGATGCTCTGGGAGTAAAGGGAAGAGATAAAGCCTTAGGGTTCCTCTCCTCTCTTCTTAGGGCTGAAGAGAAACCATCTCAGATACTCTTTATGATTGCCCGGCAGTTTAGACTTATCTGGCAGGCAAAGGTTTTAGGCAACCAGGGTTACCTCTCAGGAGACTATTATGCTACAAGTAAAGAATTGAAGATGATACCTCAAGAAGTAAAAGATATCTTACCTTCTGAGAAAAGTATTTTGCATCAGCCTACCTATATAATAAGTAAATGCATTAAGCAGGCTCATTACTTCTCTCAGGAGAGGCTTTGCTTAGTAATTAAGCAACTTTTAACTACCGACTTGACTCTAAAAAACATTAAAGGAGAAAAAGAGAAAGGGCTTTCCTTGGAACTTTTAGTTCTGGATTTATGCTCAGAGGAGAGAAGGTAGAATAAAGAAGTGTCAAAGTGTCAAAGTATCAGAGTGTCAGTCAGATGTCAGATGATAGAAAAACTAACAACTAACTATGGACTATGGACTAAAAAGTAGGAGTGCCTTCAGGCACGATTATATCGGGCATAAATGCCCTCCTACCAAGTGGACTATGGACTAAAGGGGGGGATACAAATGGTACCTAAAAGACTTTTCTTAACCCGGGGGATGGGTAAGCATAAAGAAAGACTGACCTCTTTTGAAATAGCCCTCAGAGCAGCCGGGATTGAAGATTTTAATTTAGTGCGGGTATCTTCTATCATCCCTCCTCATTGTAAGATTGTCTCCCGTAAGAAGGGATTAAGTGAACTGAGGAGTGGAGAAATAGTTTACTGTGTTTTAAGTGACCTGGCTAGTTGTGAACCTAATCGCCTCTTGGCTGCTTCCATTGGTGTTGCTATTCCTGCCAATCGTTCTCTTTATGGATATATCAGTGAACACCATGCCTTTGGACAAACGGAATCTGCGGCTGGAGACTATGCGGAAGACTTGGCCGCCTCAATGCTCGCCTCTACCCTGGGGATTGAATATAACGAAGATGTAAAGTGGGATACTCGTAAAGAGATTTGGAAAATGAACGGTAAGATAGTTACTACCAGAAACATTACTCAGTCAGCCCTAGTGGATAAGGGAGGCTTGTGGACTACTACCCTGGCTGCTGCCGTCTTTGTGCCCTAGCCCTAAAAAATTAGAAATAAAATACACATACTATAAAATATCAAAAATAAAAATGCAAAATGACAGAGTAAAAATCAAAAACGGAAAGAAGGCAAAAGATGTTTTTACATTCGGGGCACCCACGAAGTGGGTCGTGTCATTTTGATTCCTGAGCCTGTCAGGAACAGGCTTTTGCATTTTGATTTTAAGTTGGTTTGTGTTTTCTCTACTTGGTATTTTATATTTGATTTTGAAATCTGGTTTGTGTTTTTGATTTTCTTAATTGTCCGGAACCTAGTACCAAGTATCCAGCATCCAGGATCAAGGATAGGGAGATGAAAGATGTCCAGATTTTTAAAGAGGAAGGTTGAGCCTTTCAAGATAATAAAAGAAAAAGAATCTTTATCTAATCTATTAAAAGGAATGGAAAAGACTGGCTTTCAGGGTAAGAATTTAGGCAAAGCATATGAGATCTGGAAGATGATGTTCAAAGGCAAGACTACTATTTTTTTAGGCTTGGCGGGAGCTCTAATTCCTGCCGGGATGCGAAGAATCTTCGTCTATTTAATTGAAAATCGTCTAATTGATTGCTTAGTCTCAACTGGAGCAAATCTCTTTCATGACTGCCACGAGAGCTTGGGTTACTTTCACTGGCAGGGAGATGATAAGGTAGATGACCAGGAACTAAAGAGAGCTAATATAGATCGGATTTATGATGTCTTTGCCTCCGAGTTAGAATTTCGCCATACTCAAGAATTTATTACTAAATTTGCTACTAATTTAAAAAGGGATAAGACTTATAATACAAGGGAATTCCTTTATTTATTAGGTAAACATTTAATGAAATATTCTCGTACTGCTGGCATACTAACCTCAGCAGCAAAATCTAATCTCCCTATTTATTGCCCGGCTATTGCTGATTCATCTATCGGACTTGCCCTATGTGATGCTCACTATGAAAAAGAGAAGTTAATCTCCTTTGACATACTGCGGGATATAGAGGAGACCAGAGAAATTGTCCGCAAGTCCAAAAAGACCGGAGTCATTTACTTAGGCGGAGGCACTCCCAAAAACTTTATTCAACAAGCAGCCTTAGTCTTCGCCTCGGATGTAGGCCAAGACTTCTCTCACAAATTCGCTATTCAAATAACTACTGATCTGCCCCAATGGGGAGGGCTTTCTGGCTGCACTTTTGAAGAGGCAAAATCCTGGGGAAAGATTGCCCCCCAGGCTTCTCAGGTAACTGTGAATTGTGAAGCAACTATTGCCTTACCCATCCTGGTTAGTGCTTTAGCCGAAGCTAAAAAAGGGAGACCCCGAGAAAAGATTCCTTATTTTAAGTGGAAGGGGGAAGGTTTGGAGATTAGTTATAGGTAATGCCACATTTGGTGGAAATCCAAAATCCAAATACTACCAAATCCAAAATCCATCCTCCGTAGCAGTAGCCTGCTACTGCGGAGGACGGGCAAATCCAAAATCCCAATGACCAAGTAGAAAATCCAAAATCCAAATACTACCAAATCCAAAACAAATCCAAAATCCAAATCTAACCATATAAAACGACATAAAGAAGTGGACATAATTGTAGGGGTTTGATTTATCAAACCCGCAATTGACGGGCGTCATAAATGTCGCCCCTACAGCCGGGTAGAAGGAAAACTAACATCTATTAAGCATCCAGTATCCAGTATCCAGCATCCAGCATCCAGTATCCAGCATCGAGATAGAAGGTAGGGAAAATGCCCAAAAAAGTTAAGGGAGAACGGCCTTTTAATTTTGGCTGCCTTCCTCTAAAGTATTCATATGAAGAAGCAAAGGTGGTCATCTTACCCATCCCTTATGAATTGACTACTACCTATAAGCCAGGAACAAGAGAGGCTCCTCTTCTAATTATTCAGGCTTCCCGTTATTTAGAACTTTATGATCAGGAATTGGAATATGAACCTTATAAGGTGGGTATTTATACTCAGGAGGAGTTAGAATTCTCAGTAAAGGACCCAAAGAAGCCAATTAACCAAATTAAAGAAGCAGTTAAAAAAATAATCGGTAAGTCAAAATTCCCGGTAATCATCGGTGGAGAACATACCATCTCTTTAGGGGTAGTTTTAGCCCTTAAGGAAAAGTATCCTCACCTTTCCGTCTTACAATTAGATGCCCATCCTGATTTGTATGATACCTATCAGGAGACAAAGTACAGTCACGCCACGGTCATGCGCCGAATTAAGGAAGTCTGTCCAATCTGCCAGGCAGGAATTAGAACCTTAAGCTTAAAGGAGGCAACCTACCTCAAGAGTCAAAAAGAGAGTGCTCTTTTTACCGCCCGGGAGATGATTAAGTCAGAGAAAACCTTTCAAGAGATAACTAATTCATTAAGTAATGAGGTCTATATAACTATTGATTTAGATGTCTTTGACCCCTCCCTTATGCCGGCAGTGGGGACACCTGAACCAGGAGGTCTCTTCTGGTATGATCTGCTTAGCCTTTTGAAAATAGTATTTGCTCAAAAGAATGTAGTAGGTTTTGATTTAGTAGAGCTTTGTCCACTTCCGGGAATGGTTGCTCCTGACTTTTTAGCCGCGAAACTAATTTATAAATTGATTGGATACAAGTTCGCAAAAAGCAGTCCGCAGCCGACGGTCAATAGTCCATAGAGGACAGAAGACGGAAGACAGAAGACAGAAATCTGACTTCTGACCTCTGACCTCTGACTTCTGATTGATACTTTGACACTTTGACACTTTTTTCAGACAACTAACAACTAAAGATGAGGCAATAGCCAATAGCCAATAGGGAAAACTAACATCTAACACCTAACACCTAACACCTGAAAAGGGGGGCAGGGATGAACTTAAATGTCAGGCAGGTTCAGATTCCCCAAGTTAAACAAATACCTAAATTAATGGGAAGATTAAAATTAACGAATTTTATAAAATTGTCCGAAACTGATTTTACCCAGTTTATTAAAAAGATAGAAGATGACCCTTTATTTAAAAGATTAATCTATCCTGAGAACAAAAAGGAAAAGATTATAAGTCTTAAGAGATTTAGCCGAGCCGGCTTATCAGAAAGTTTTTATCAGGTGAAGGAAGAGAGGCTCGCGGATAAAAGTTCACCTGATGTAGAATCCTTAATAAGATCTCAGAAAGAGACTATTCCTTTAATTAAAAGACTGGGGGTAGACAAATTCAAGCATTATTTCCTTTATAATGAAGAGGAGTTACCCTTAGAGAAAATAGCCCTTAGGTCTGAGCTAAGTATCGAGGAAGTAAAGAAAATAAATAACTTTATCGACCAATTCTCAATCTCAACTGAGTTCTTTTATCCTTCAACAAAAGTAAGTGAAGGTGAAATTCACTACTCTAAGATCGGAGCAATTGTTAAAGACACTTCCGGGTTTAGATTTGATTTTTTTTCTCCTAATCTTGCCCGGGGAAAATATCTAATAAATTATGAAAGATTAGAAAGATTAAAGAAGGAAGGAAACTACTCTAAGGAAGAGATAAGAAGAATGGGTAAACTTCTTAAAGATTTGGAACTAATTAATACCCGAAAGACTACAATCCATCAAGTAATTGAAAAGATAATTAAGGTTCAGGCAGGCTATTTAAGCTCAGGCAAGTCTGAGGACCTTATCCCTTTTAGTCAGAAAGAGTTAGCCCAAAGACTAAACTTAGACCCCAGTTTAGTCTCTCGGGCAATATCCTCGCGGAGTATTGATGTCCCTTCGGGCAAAGAAGAAGCAATCAAATATCTCCTTCCTAGTAAAAAGAAAGTAAGAAAGTATAAAATTCTTGAAATTATCAAGGACAAAGATAAATCTCATACTGATGAGAAGATAAGAGATGAGTTAAAGAGGAGATTTGGTATTACCATATCCCGCCGCTCAGTAGCCAGTTGTCGAAAAGAGTTAAAGATACCTTCCAGTTTCAACCACCAATAAATTGGGCCGGCAGGAGGAAGACTTTATGTTTGATGTGATTTGTCTGGGAATTTTAGTAGTAGATGTCCTTGCTAAACCTTTAAAGTCCTGGCCAGATAAAGGAGGACTGGTCTTAATTGATGAGTTAGAGTTGCATGCTGGTGGCTGTGCGGCAAATACCGGGACTGCTCTGGGCAAAATGGGGATAAAGACCGGGATAATTGGTAAAGTAGGAGATGATGCTTACGGCAACTTTTTAATCTCTCAAATGGAAAGGTATAATTTAGACCTAAGAGGAGTAGTAAGAGACCCTCATGTGGCTACCTCCGCTACTTTAGTTCTGGTTAGCCCGGATGGAGAAAGAAGTTTCATCCATTACCTGGGAGCAAATGGAGAATTTAAAGAGTCAGAGGTAGATTCAAGGTTAATTAAAGATTGTAAGATCTTACATATAGCTGGCTCTTTTCTAATGCCCAAACTTGATGGAAAACCAACGGCTAATATCTTAAGAAAAGCTAAAGAAGCCGGAGTTATTACTTCTTTAGACACAGCTTGGGATGAAAAGAACAGGTGGATGAAGATTTTAAAGCCTTGTCTACCTTATCTTGATATATTCCTGCCGAGTATTAAAGAGGCAGAGAAGTTGACTAATAAAAAGAAAAAAGAAGATATAGCTGAAGACTTACTTGCTCTGGGAATAAAGGTTGTTGGATTAAAGGCGGGAGAGAGAGGAAGTTATTTTAGAACCAAGGACGAATCTTTCTTCATCCCTCCCTATAAGGTTACAGTGAAAGATACTACCGGGGCTGGTGATTGCTTTGTAGCTGGATTTTTAGCTGGGCAGGTCTTTGGCTGGGACCTGAAACGGTGTGGCCAGTTTGCTAATGCTTTAGGTGCCCAGTGTGTTCAGTCCTTAGGAGCAACAAGTGGGATAAAGAGTCAAAAAGAGATGATTGAATTTATGGAAAAACAAGATTAACCACGAATGAACACGAATGGACACAAACAAAAATTAACCACAGAAAAGTAGAGGCGACTCTCGTAGAGGCGACTCTTTAGAGTCGCTGAAACAAAGTCGCTGAAACAAAGCAGGACTAAAGTCCTGCCTCTACCCTGATAATTTGTGACCATTAGTGGCTAAATCCTTACTTTTAGGTAAAATAATGTTGACAAAACCTAAGATATATGCTACACTAATTGACGGAATTTGAATTAGTTGAGTGGGTAAGGAGTTTAACGAAAAAAGGTGGAGGGAGATCTTAAGGTGAAATTTTCTATTTGCAATGAACTATTTGAAGATTGGAAATTAGAAGAGATATTCAGAAAGGTTAAAGAGATTGGTTATCAGGGAATTGAGCTTGCTCCTTTTACTTTAGCTGATACGGTAAAGGAGATCTCTAAAGAGAAGAGAAGAGAAATTAAGGGATTGGCAGAAGACTTCGAATTAGAGATTGTTGGTCTGCACTGGCTCTTAGTCAAACCAGAAGGATTACACATAAGTCACCCTGAAAAAAAGATAAGAGAGAAGACTAGGGATTACCTCAAGCAGTTAATTGAATTGTGTGCTGATTTAGGAGGGAAAGTTTTGGTCTTTGGCTCACCCAATCAACGTTCTGTCCTAAAAGGGGTGACTTATCAAAGAGCCTGGGAGTGGACTAAAGAGGTATTCTTAGATTGCCTGGACCTATCTTCTCAGTCTGAGGTTACCTTATGTATGGAGCCACTCTATAGAGCAAGTACTAATTTTATCAATACTGCCAAAGAAGCAATGAAGTTCATAAAAGAGATTAATCATCCTAACCTCAGGCTAATCCTGGATGTTTACAGTATGAGCGACGAAGAAATGCCTCCGGGAAAGATAATTAGAAGCGCAAGAGAGCTTCTTTTCCATTTTCATGCTAACGATGATAATAAGAGAGGACCAGGATTTGGGAAAGCTAACTACAAAAAGATATTTTCCGCCCTTAAAGAGATAGATTATAAGGGATACCTTTCAGTAGAGGTCTTTGATTTTACACCGGATCCGGTAACTATTGCTGAGGAAAGCTTTTCTTATTTAAGCCGAAAGGAATACGAAACCACAGGTGAACCCCTGATTTAATCAGGGGTGAACACTAAGAAATAAAACCACGAATGAACACGAATGAAAACAAATAAACCACAGGTGAACTGAGAAATAAAACCACAGATTAACACAGATAAACACAGAAAAATAAACCACGAATGAACACGAATGAAAACAAATAAACCACAGGTGAACACAGAATCCAAATGAAATCCAAAATCCAAATACTACCAAATCCAAAACAAATCCAAAATCCCAATAACAACTAAGAACTAACCTGTTAACCACAAATTAACACAGATTAACACAGATAAATGGAACCACGAATGAACACGAATAAACACAAAACCATAAAGGCACAGAGATAATAAAAAGCAAGATGAAGATTAAAATCTTATCCGGAAAGCACAAGAGGGAATCTTGTCCAGTAAGCATTGCCTTAGACTTTCCTCCGGGAAAAGCTCTCTCTTTATTTGAATTAAAGGGAAGGGAAGTTCCCTGCCAGCAGGAAAGTAATCCCCGGGGAAAAGGGGTAATTCTATCCTTTATAGTCAATAATATAATTCCAGCCGGAGAGAAAACCTACCAGATAGTCTCCTCTCCCCCATCTTCAAGCTTCCCTCAGGTTACTCTTAAAGAGAGTCCCAAGAAGGAGATTGAGGTTAAGATAAAGGGTAAACTTTTTACTAAATATCAGTTCAGTAAAGAGATTAAGAAACCTTATCTTTATCCAATAGTTGGTCCATTTTCAAGACCTTTAACCGATAATGGTCCCTCTGACCATATCCACCACCGCTCTTTATGGCTTGCTCACGGAGAAGTAAATAGAGCTGACCTCTGGAGTGAAGAAAAGGGAAGTGGGAGGATGGTTCATCAGAAGTTTAAAGAGTTAAAAGAAGGCTTAGTCTATGCAAAACTTTGGGCTTTAAATAATTGGGTTGATAATAAGGGAAGGAAAATATTATCAGAAGAAAGGTGTTTTAAGATTTACAATCTGCCTCTGTTGAAGAAAATTATAGATATAGAGATAATCTTAAGAGCAGGTGATAAGAAGGTAATCCTCGGCCCGACCAAGGAAGCTGGCTCTTTAGCGGTTAGAGTAGCACCTTCAATGACCGGAAAAGAAGGGGGAAAGATTGAAAATTCTTACGGAGGGAGAGGAGAGAAAGAAACCTGGGGAAAGAGAGCCCACTGGTGTGATTATTCGGGAATAGTAGATGAAAGGGAGGTTGGAATTGCCATCTTTGACCACCCCCAGAACTGGTATTATCCAAGTTTCTGGCATGTCCGAGATTATGGCTTAATGGCAGTCAACAGTTTTTACTTCAGTGGAGAGAGCTATAAAATTTTGCCCAAGCAGGAATTAAAATTTCTATACCGAGTATATATTCATCCAGGCGGAGCTAAAGAAGGAGAAGTCCAGGAAGGATACCTTAACTACATTCATCCCCCCTTAATTAAGATTGAGTAGTAAAAGTTGAAAAACCTTGACAAAATTATGAAAATGTGGTATAGTGAAGCAAATCCGGGTGCTCTACTTTTTCTTCCGTAGGAATAAAATTGTTGTCACTAGCATTTTCATAAAGAAATCAACCAAAATTTATTCTACAGAAATTAGGAAAGCAAAGAAACTCAGAGAAGACTTCATATCAAGGAGTAAAAAAGATGGATGATCTCAATAAATTGATTATAAAGATAGAAAATGAATCTTCCGGATTTAAAGAGAAGGTTAAAAAACGCTCGCAAGAGATTCAGATTGCCCATCGGTTAAGATTAACCCGAGAGTCTTTAAATCTTACCCAGAAAAATGTGGCAGAAAAATGGAATATTAGTCGACAGGCCATTTCTAAAATTGAAAATGCTAAAGATGACCATCTCTCCTTGCATACATTAAATAAATATGCAAGAATATTAGGTTACCACTTGAAGATAAAGCTTGTTGGGTTAGATAAACAGGCAAATATTGGCTAACAACAAATTTGCAATTCTGCTTTGCTCCTCTAAATTTTTAATTTCCTTGAGTCAAGCCTTTTATTCTTTTCTTAGCTTTCTCCTCTTCTGGGTCTATTTCTAATACTTTCTTGTAAGCCCTTATTGCCTCATCTTTAAATCCTGTTTCTTCATAACTTAATCCTAAATAATAGTAAGCGTCTAAATACTTATCATCTATAGCTACAGCCTGCTTGAATTCAACTATAGCCTTTTCTAATTCCTTTTTCTTACGATAGGCTAATCCTAAATTATAGTGAGACAAAGAAGAAAAGGGGTCAATCTCAATTGCTTCTTTTAACAAAGATACAGCCGCATCAAACAAATCTTTCTTTAGGTAGGTGATTGAAAGCAAATTATAGACAGCAATATTGGAGGGGTCAAGAGCTCTTGCTTCTTGAAAGAAGCTTATAGCTTGGCCAAGATTGCCTTCTTTATAAGCAATTATCCCCGCTGTAATCTTTCCCTCCAGAGGGGATTCTTTCCTCTTTTTCTTTTCCTCTTCCTCAACATCCTCCTCATAAATAATCTTTGAGATTGGAGTAGAGGAAAGAATATAACCAAATTCAAACTCTGGCTCATGATAAGGAGGAATAGACCTATCTACCGAGAAGACATTATATAAGTTAATCTTAATCCATTTAGTCTGGGGGGTAATTATTCTGGGAAAATAGACCTTCCCCGAGACCTTATGGTAGATTGGCTCATCCAACTCCTTAGAATACTTTACTGGTTTATACTCCTTGCCTTTATCATCTATTAAGACTATATTCTTGGAAAAAGGCTTTAGAAGTAAGTAGGAATAAGCACGGGTCTCATCAATAATCTCTAAATTAAAGCAAAGGTTGCTCTTGAGCTGGTAATCGTCCAAAAACTTTTGCCAGAGATCTTCTTTTTCACCCTCAGTTAATAACTTATTTACTGTCTGGATGTCCAGATAAGATTTCAAAAGTTCCACTGTCTCAAAAGTAAGAGTTGCTTTCACATAACCAAAGGTTAACTCATCAAGTCTCCTTTTTTCTTCTAAAGTAAGGTCTCTCCTTCTTATCTCTAGCGGGAATTTTTTCTTGCTCTTTTGCCACCTACTTAAACACTTCTTATATTCCTCCCCTTCAGAAGAAGACAAGGCTTGCGAGACAAAGAAAGAGAGAAGTATTAATAAAAAGATTATTAATCTCTTACCTTTCAACTTATTCTCCTTTTGCTTCGCCTCCTGAGCCTGTCAGGAGCAGGCTTCGGGCTCGCAATGACATTTGTTGGTCATTGGGATTTTGGATTTGTTTTGGATTTGGTAGTATTTGGATTTTGGATTTTCTACTTGGTCATTGGGATTTTGGATTTGTTTTGGATTTGGTAGTATTTGGATTTTGGATTTTCTACTTGGTCATTGGGATTTTAGATTTTGGATTTTTTGTTTTCATACTCTTCAAGCGTCTTTAAGAAGCTCCTTGCTTCTTGGTTCTCTGGCTCTAACTCTATTACTTTCCTGTAGTAATAAATAGACTTCTTAAGCAAACTATGGTCATGACCCTTAATCTTCCAAGAATTAACCCATCTTTCTGCCAAGTCAAGACCAAGAAAGAGATAAGGGGCAGCAAAATTTGGATCCAGATTAATTGCTTTTTTAAAATTTACCTCAGCCTCCCCTCCCCTCCCCTCCCTTTCCCAGGAAAGCCCAAGGTAAAGATGAATAAGTTCATTATCAGGACTCAATGTCTTTGCCCGCACAAACTCATCTATTGCTTGCTTAAATTTACCTCTTTTAAAAAGAGCAAGTCCCTTTTTAAAGTAGTTCTCTGAAGGAGTAGAAAATCTTCTTGCCATCTCTTCCCTCAACTTTTAACTTTTAACTCTTAACTCTCAACTACCTGTCAAGTCATTTAAATAGGTAACCCAACTACAGGTTGCCTGCTCGGTCAGGATTTGTTCTCCTGACCGTTTCAATGTAGAGGCAGGACTTTAG
>Ga0210017_1003599_pt1 | contig 12943 bp, 9 predicted proteins | sample CryGeyCG2014_020_FD_183966 | JGI IMG/M metagenome (GOLD analysis project Ga0210017, IMG submission 183966) | Groundwater microbial communities from aquifer - Crystal Geyser CG08_land_8/20/14_0.20 (SPAdes) (version 2) | ecosystem: Environmental > Aquatic > Deep subsurface > Groundwater | place... | reverse complement strand
GCGTCATCAGAAAAGTGACGCTTGCAACCACGATGTCGCCGGGCATTGCGGTGAGCGTGTGATTTCATAGTGTCAAAATAAAATGATAAAAGAGAAAGATAAAAGATAAAAGATAAAAATGAAATTAAGATCCGAAAAAGTAAAATGGCTGGAAACGAGAGATAAATTCATTAAGGAAAATGCATCTTTTATTTTCACCGATTTTCAGGGATTATCCGTGAAAGAAATGACTGATTTAAGGCAGTGTCTGAGGCAAATAGGTGCCCGCGCCGAAGTTGTTAAAAACCGCCTTTTTAAGAGAGTGATGGAAAGCGAGTGGAAAAATATTTCTGCTTTTTTCGCGGGGCCGACGGCGGTTATATATTTCCCCGTCGATTCGATCGGCGAGGTTTGCAAAGCGCTTTCCGGGTTCGCCAAGGCGAATGAGCATTTTAAGATTAAAGGGGGCTTCCTCCGTCCGGAAAGAGTGCTAACGGATAAGAATCTGGCCGAAATAGCGAGCATTCCCGACAGGAATACGCTCTTGGCGTCTTTCGCAAGGGCTCTCCAGTCGCCGCTTTATAATTTTACGAGCGTCTGTAAGATGCTTTTATCCGGGATTGTTTTTGCGTTGAACGATCTGGCGAAGAAGAAAGTGGAAAGTGTGTAGGGCAAGGCTTTCAGCCTTGCGAAGTTCAAAGTTCAAAAGGGGGATATAATGGGACTCAGCAAAGAAGAAATTATTGATGGGATTTCACGGATGACGGTTATGGAACTCAACGATCTTGTAAAAGCCATTGAAGAGAAATTCGGTGTAAGCGCTCAAATGGCGGCTCCTCAGGTTGTCGCTGCGCAGGCGAACGTCTCCGGCAATGAAGCCGAAAAAACGGAATTTGACGTTATCCTGAAGACCGTCGGCGAGAAGAAAATTCAGGTCATTAAAGCGGTCAGGGAAGTGACGTCTCTGGGCTTGAAGGAAGCGAAAGACCTTGTTGATGCCGCTCCAAAGAAAGTGGCGGAGGCCCTGCCAAAGAGCAAAGCGGAGGAAATAAAAGCAAAACTTGAAGAAGTCGGAGCGACCTGCGAGCTGGCATGAGAGAAGTCAGATTAGAAAGGGTTCCGGGAAAGGAGTTTTTTTCTTCCGTTCATTTTCTGGATATACAGACAAAATCTTATGAGGATTTTCTGCAGAAAGATGTAAAACCCGAAGAAAGAAAGAACACAGGTCTTGAGGGCGCATTCAGGGATATTTTTCCGATAACTTCCGCAAACGGACGGATGGAGTTGGAATATGTAAGCTATTCTGCGGGAGCGCCGAACACGACGGAAGAAAACGCCAGAAAAAAAGAAATCACCTACTCCGTGCCAGTAAAAGCGAAGGTGCGTCTGAAAAAATACGGCGACAGCGGTTCCGCTCCCCATATATTTGATAAGGAAATTAATTTCTTCAATGTTCCTTATATGACCGAAAGCGGTTCTTTCATCATAAACGGCAATGACAGGGTGGTTGTCAGCCAACTTCATCGCTCGCCCGGGGTTATTTTTGAAGAAGGCGAAAAAAATGAAATAACAAACAGGGGTTTCCAGAAATATAATGCCAGAATTATACCGTATAGGGGCGCATGGGTGGAGTTTGAGTTTGATTATGAGAATGTCCTGTATGTCGTTATTGACAGAAGAAAAAGATTTCCCGTCACGGTTATGTTGAGGGCTTTAGGTCTTGAAACCAACGAACAGATTATAAATGTATTTTATGAAACTGAAGAAGTCCCTTTGGACAGTATAAACCTTGAGTCGCCTGAAAAGAGTTATCTTGCCGTTTCTTTAAAGGATGCGGATGGAAAAGAAAAGCATTCGGCCGGCTCGGAGGTGACGCGGGAAGTCCTTGCAGGCGCGCGGGAGTCGGGGTTAAAGATACTAAAAATCATCACAAAAGAATCGTTTGCGAGAAATGTGGCAATAATAGAAACGCTGAAAAAGGATAATATCCAGACTCAAAAACAGGCAGTGCTGGAGTTTTTTAAAAAATTGAGGATTCAGGAATTTACAAGCGAGGCCACGGCTAAAGAATTTTTTGAAACCCTTCTTTTTAAGACGACAAAACGCTATGATCTCTCGTTTGTAGGCAGATACAAGATAAACGCGCGTTTGGAGAAGATCTTTGAAAGAATGAAACTTGAGGTGCCTTCTTTGTCAAGAAGAACGCTTTGCTATGCGGACATACTTGCGACAATTTACAATATTATCGCGCTCAATCATAAAATGGAGACAAAAGTCGACGACATCGATCATTTGGGCAACAGGCGTGTGAGGTCGGTGGGAGAACTCCTCCAAAACCAGATAAAAATAGGGCTGAGCAATATGTCGAGGGTCACGCGCGAGAAAATGAATATGAAGCAGGACATTAAAAACCCGCAGGAGTTGATAAACACGACATCGGTGATTACGGCAATAAATAAATTCTTCGCCATGTCGCAGTTGTCGCAGTTTCTTGATGAGACCTCGCCGATTTCGGAACTCACGCATAAAAGGCGTCTGTCGGCTATCGGTCCCGGCGGTCTCAACAGAAAACGGGCCGGCTTTGAAGTGAGGGATGTCCACAATTCGCATTACGGCAAAATTTGCCCCATTGAGACGCCGGAGGGCCAGAATATCGGTCTCATCGTATCTCCCTCGGTTTACTCAAAAGTCAACCAATACGGTTTGCTTGAGACGCCTTACAGGAAAGTCGAAGACGGAACGCTCTCTTCAAAAATAGAATATATGACGGCTTATGAGGAAGAAAAATATACCATAGGTCCGGCGACCGTAAAGACGGACGAAAGCGGGAAAATCACGGAGGATACGGTAATGGTGCGTCGCGGCGGAGAGTTTTTTTTCACCGAGCCGAAAAAATTAGAATACATTGATGTCTCATCAAACCAGATTCTGGGGCCCTCGGCGGGGCTCATACCTTTTATAGAACATGACGACGCAAACAGAGCCCTGATGGGAGCGAACATGCAAAGACAGGCGGTTCCGCTTCTTTCTACGGAAGCGCCTATTGTTGCGACGGGTCTTGAGAGAAAGATTGCCCGCGACAGCCACGCTCTTCTCACCGCTAAAAATGACGGCGAGGTTGTGAGCGTTCAGTCGGACAGGATAATCATACGCCGTGATGACGGTGAATACGACATATACAATCTAAAAAAATTCGCGAGAACAAACCAGAATACGTGCCAGAATTTTTCTCCTATGGTTCAAAGCGGCCAGAATGTGAGGAAGGGCTCTCCCATTACGAAAGGATGCGCCACATCTGACGGGCTTCTCGCGCTGGGAAAGAATGTGCTTGTGGCTTTCCTTTCGTGGGAAGGATACAATTATGAAGACGCCATTATAATAAGCGAACGTCTGGTAAAAGAGGATGTGTTCACTTCAATTCACATAACCCGCCACGAAATCGAAGTGCATTCCGGCAGCGCCGCCGAGCGTGAGGAGGAAATAACCAGGGATATACCGGGCGCTTCTCCGAACCAAATAGCGAATTTAGATTCCAGCGGTATTGTCGCGGAAGGCACCTACGTTACCCCCGGAAATGTACTTGTCGGCAAAGTTGTGCCCGAAGAGGAGTCATACGTTCCGCATGCTATATTGCTCAGAAGTATTTTCGGAGATAAAGGAAGACGTTTCAAAGATGTTTCACTGATGGTTCCTCCTGGCGTTCGCGGAACTGTTATCGGCGTTGAAGTTTTAGAAAGGAAGTCAAAACTTTCCAAAGCGGAGATACTCAAGAAAATTAAGGATATCAGCGACAGGTTCAAGGATCTTTCTACGGAACTTCGTGGTATGAAAGCGAGAGAACTGAAAGATTCGGATAAGAAACTCGCCGAAAAGAAAATTAGCGAAAACGCCCAAAAAAAAGAAATGCAAAAAATAAATGATTTTTACGATTTTGAGCTAAAACTGCTGAAAGAAAAAAAGGACTCGGCGTTGAGCGACGCCAAGGGCTCAATTGAACTTCCTCCGGGTGTTTATAAGAAAGTGAAAGTTTATATTGCCACGAGGCGCAAGATAGCCATCGGCGACAAGATGGCCGGTCGTCATGGAAACAAGGGAGTTGTGTCAATCATACTTCCGGTTGAGGACATGCCTTATCTTTCCGACGGCACTCCGATTGATATGATGTTAAGCCCTTTGAGCGTTCCCTCAAGAATGAATATAGGACAGATATTAGAAACGATTCTTGGGTTTGCAGGCGTTAAGCAGAATGTTAGATTCATCTGCCCCTCGTTTAATAGTCCCGAATACGACAAGGGTATTAGTGAAAATCTCAAAAAGTTCCATCTTCCGGATGAAGCATCTTTTCAGCTTTTTGATGGACGCACAGGGAGCCCCTTTATGGAAAAGGTGACAATCGGGTATCCTTATATACTTAAGCTTGTTCATATGGCGGAGGACAAAATTCATGCCCGTTCCACCGGACACTATTCAATGGTTACCAGGCAGCCCGTTGGAGGGAAGTCCCTTATGGGAGGGCAGAGGTTTGGAGAAATGGAGGTCTGGGCTATAGAAGGATACGGGGCGGCGTATCTGCTCAGAGAGTTTCTGACGATTAAAAGCGATGATGTGAAAAGCAGACAGAAATTTCTTGAAACGATTATCGGCGACGACCGCGAGAAGGAAGCAAAGGAAAAGGAAAAAGATAGACCTTTTATTGCGCCGCAGCCCCCGGAATCTTTCCAGGTGCTTATGAGAGAACTTCAGTCAATGGGTTTTAAAGTGGAGCTGCTTAAAAAAGGCCGGAAAAAATGAAAAAAAACGTTAAAGACGAACTGGACTTCGCAAATTTTGATACGATAAAAATTTCACTTGCCTCGCCGCAAACGATAAGAAGATGGTCATACGGCGAAGTAAAAAAAGGCGATACAATTAACTATAGAACTTTCAGGCCCGAGAGAGACGGTCTTTTCTGCGAGGCTGTTTTTGGCCCGACCAAGGACTACGAGTGCCAGTGCGGAAAATACAAGTTCAGGAAACATGCCGGAATTGTCTGCGAGCGCTGCGGCGTTGAGGTGACCGAATCCGAACAGCGCCGTCACAGGATGGGCCATATTGATCTTGCCGTGCCTGTGGCGCATGTGTGGTATTTGAGAAAAACTCCGTCAAGAATAGGCGTTTTGCTCGGAATGAAAGTGACCGATCTTGAAAAAGTCGCCTATTATGCCAATTACATAGTGACCGATTCTGGTACGACGCCTCTCAAAAAACAGCAACTCCTCACCATTGACGATTATGCGCGTTTGAGAAAACTTTACGGCGTCAGGTTTAAAGCCGGCATAGGCGCCTCGGCAATCAGGAAACTTCTAAAAGAAGTTGATGTCGAATCAAGAATCAAGGAACTCAAGAAGAAACTAAAAAACGAAAAGACCGCTGTCGGTATATCCAGAATTGACAAGCATCTTAAAATTGCGGAAAGTTTTCATTATTCAGATAACAAACCAGAATCAATGATATTGACGGTGCTTCCGGTTCTTCCTCCCGGTCTTCGACCTCTCGTTCCTCTCGAAAGCGGAAGGTTTGCTTCCTCTGACCTGAACGATCTCTACCGCCGCATAATAAACAGAAATAACAGGTTAAAGCACATAAAAGAGTTGAGGGCTCCGGAGGTTGTCGTGAATAACGAGAAAAGGCTGCTCCAGGAAGCCATTGATGCTCTTATAGAAAACGGAATCCGCGGTAAAACAATTACTTCCTCTTCCGGCCGGGCGCTCAAATCGCTTGCTGATATAACAAAGGGCAAGAGAGGCAGGTTCAGGCAGAATCTTCTCGGAAAGAGAGTTGATTTTTCCGGACGGGCGGTGATTGTGGTGGGGCCCCAACTCAGGATTGACCAATGCGGCGTGCCGAAAGACATGGCGGTCGAGCTTTTTAAGCCGTTTATAATCAGAGAACTCCGCAAGCAGGGACTCGCTTTGCACATTAAAGACGCCAACAGAGTTATACGGGAACAGTCGGGTCTTGTTTTTGATATTCTTGAGAAAATAATGAAAACTTATCCTGTAATACTTAACCGGGCGCCGACTCTCCATAGGCTGAGCATTCAGGCGTTTTATCCCGTTCTTGTGGAAGGAAACGCCATTCAACTTCACCCGCTTGTTTGCGCGCCTTTTAATGCCGATTTTGACGGCGACCAGATGGCGCTTCACATTCCCCTCACTCCCGAGGCGCGTATGGAGGTTATGTCGCTTCTCGTTTCAACCAAAAACTTTTTTTCTCCCGCCAGCGGCAATATGATGGATACGCCTTCTCAGGATATGGTTTTGGGTATAGCGTATCTTACGAAAGTCAAAGATGGCGAAAAAGGCGAGGGCAAAATATTCACGGATATTTCGGAGGCAATAAGGGCTTTCAGGTTTGATGTTATTGACCTTCACGCAAAAATAAAAGTGGCGGGCCTCAATACAATCGTTGAAAAAGACGAAAATGGAAAAGTTATAGGACCTTTCGGATGGAAGGACTACACAACGGCTGGCAGGATAATTTTCAATGACACACTGCCCGCCGGTATCAGCCCGATTGCCGAGGATATGACAAAAAACAAAATCCACAGCCTGATTATGAAAATACATGAAGCCAGGAACAATTCGGAACTCACCGAGTTTCTGGACAGAATTAAGACGCTGGGTTTTCATTACGCGACGATTTCCGGAAGTTCCATTGCCATAAGCGACTTAATACAATGCACGGGAAAAGACAAAGTGATAAATGAGGCAAAAGACAAGGTCTTGAAATTTGAAAAGAGCTATCAGGCCGGTATAATGAGCAAACAGGAAAGGTATAACAGGATTATTTCCCTCTGGCAGGATACGAGCGACTTTCTTGCAGATTCCGTCTTTAACGATATGGCAAAGCAGGAAAAAAGAATTTACAAAGCAAGCGAGCCGCGTTTTAATTCGCTTTATATTATGGCATCGTCAGGTGCGAGAGGATCCAGAACGCAGGTGCGGCAGCTTGTCGCCATGAGAGGTCTTATGTCAAGACCCCAGAAGAGAGTGACAGGCGAAATCGGCGAAGTTATAGAAACGCCTATTATTTCAAACTTTAAAGAAGGTCTGAGTGTGCCGGAATATTTTATATCCACCCACGGCGGAAGAAAGGGTTTGTCAGACACAGCTTTAAAGACGTCAGAAGCGGGATATCTTTCAAGGAAACTTGTGGATGTCTGTCAGGATATCGTTATATATTCGGATGACTGCCAGTCGGTAAACGGAATAACCGTTTCGGCTCTGCGCGAAGGACAAAATGTCATTGAATCTCTTGCCGAGCGCATAACGGGGCGCGTTGTCACGGATAATATAGTAAACCCCATTACCGACGAGGTTCTGGTAAAAGAGGGTGAAATTGTTACCGCCGATTGCGCAAAAAAAATCCAGGACGCAGGTTTTGCTTCGGTTAAGATCAGGTCTGTCCTCACCTGTCAGGCGCCGAGGGGCGTCTGCGCCAAGTGCTACGGCGTGGATTTGTCGTCGGGGAAAATTGTGCAGCAAGGTTCAACCGTCGGGGTGATAGCTGCGCAGTCAATCGGCGAGCCCGGAACGCAGCTGACGCTCAGGACCTTCCACATAGGCGGCATAGCGGGCAGAATCATGGACACTTCGGAATTGAGCGCTCCCGCTTCGGGTGAGATTCAATTTGAAAATCTTTCAACGATTAAAAATAGAGAGGGCTCTAAAATAGTCATAAGCAAAAACGCTAAAATGATTTTCAGGCAGCCCAGGAAACCCGTACCGCAGACATACGGTATTCCGTACGGAGCCGTTATAGAGTTTGATGAGACAAAAAAGGTGGCGACGGGAGAAATCATCGCTCGGTGGAATCCCCGGGAAATGCCGCTTATCGCCGAGCACTCCGGATTTGTCAAATGGCGCGACTTAATACCGGGCGTGACAATACGGCAGGATCTTTCAAAGGAGACGGGTCTTTTGGAGAGAGTGGTGCTGCCATACCAGAAGGGGAAATACAAGCCCCAGATGAATATCGCTGTCGGCGCCGGAATCGTAGAGACATTTCCTCTTCCCCCCGATACTCACATCGGCTTTTCAAACAAGGAAAAGGTGGAAGTGGGAGATGTGGTTGCAAAAATTCCGCAGGAAATAACCAAAATCAAAGACATAACAGGCGGTCTTCCGAGAGTTACCGAGCTTTTTGAAGCAAGAAGACCCCAAAAAGCCGCGGTAATCACCGAAATATCCGGAATAGTGGCAATAAAACAGTCCGAAAAAGGTGAGATGATTGTGTCGGTTTCCCCGCCCGCCGGCGAGGCCAGGGACTACGTTATTCCGCACGGAAAACATCTTGTCGTTTATAACGGGGACCAGGTGAATGCCGGCGTTCCTCTAACTGACGGCGCGATTAATCCGCATGATGTGCTGAGGGTTCAGGGCGAGAAGGGAGTGCAGTCGCATCTACTTGACGAGATTCAGGGTGTTTATCGACTTCAGGGGGTTAAAATAAACGACAAGCACATTGAGATTGTCATAAAACAACTTCTTTCAAGGGTGAGGATCGTTGATCCGGGAGAGACGAATTTTAGTCCGGGCGAGCAAGTCGGCAAGTGGAATGTGGATGAAGTGAACAGGAAATTGCCAAAAACAAAAAAGAAAGCGGCATTTGAGCCGCTTTTGCAGGGGGTTACCCGGGCAGCGTTGAGCAGCAAGTCATTTATATCGGCGGCGTCGTTTCAGGAAACAACGAGGGTATTTACCGAAAATGCGATTTCCGCCTCCGAAGACAATCTTGAAGGGCTTAAAGAGAATATAATTATCGGACGACTCATTCCCGCCGGAACCGGCTGGGAAGGTGCTAAAGGAAACAAAAAATGAACGGAAAAAATAATGATTACGCAGTGTCCGAATCCGGCGGCAGGCAGCATTATGTCGTTGTCGGGGCTCAACTTGAATTGGATAAACCCGGTATTACGGAAATTTCCAAAGTTCTTCTCGTCAAAAGCGGCGAAAAAGTTTTGATAGGCGCTCCGTATTTAAAGGATGCGAAAATTGAACTTGGTTTTGCAGGCGAGAAAAAAGCGAGGAAGGTTATTTCGTTTAAGAAAAAAAGAAGAAAGGGATACAGAAGAAAAATAGGCCACCGTCAGAAATATTTCCTCTACGAAGTCAAAAATATAAATCTGGGTGTGTAACTTTCCAAAAAGAACAGATATTGTTGGAATGTCGTGAGAAGTGCCGAAAATGGATACAATGCGACATTTGAACAATTTGATGTCGCGCCATTTCCTGTTTTGGTATGGTTGCAGACATTTTTATGGCGCTAACGCATAAATATAGCCGGCACTTTTAGCCGCCAGCAGAAGTGTTAAGCGCATAGTCCCCCCGAACCCAAATGATTTGAAAAGAAAAATATGGTATTAAGGATTAATTAGACACGTCCGATAACTGACGCTTGCCTGAGAGTGCATTCGCACTCTCTACGTCCTTCGGGACGGCAAGCATTGTCCGTTAAGTTTAACGTTTGAAGTAGTGGTTGATTTTTATTTTTTTAATTTTTTGCTACAATTATAAAAATGAAATTCGGAGGTGCGGAATATGGCTCATAAAAAAGGACAGGGTTCCACGTCCAACGGACGGGATTCGTGCGGCAGACGGCTCGGTTTGAAACGCTCGGGTGGGGAAGTCGTGGAGGCAGGAAATATCATTCTCCGCCAGCGCGGCACAAAATTTTTCCCGGGACTCAACACGGGTCTTGCCAGGGACTACAGCATATACGCGAAGGCAAGCGGAAAGGTTAAGTTCAGCACAAGAGCCGGAAGAAAAATCGTTTCAATTGTGTGAAATAAGGTTTTGTTTCCGGAAACAAATTATATAACAGTTGAAATCCCGTTTTGCCGATAAGGCAAAAATCTTTGTCAGAGCCGGCTCCGGCGGCAACGGCTGTATTTCTTTCCGAAGAGAGAAAGGCGTTCCCAGGGGAGGACCTAACGGCGGCGACGGCGGCGACGGCGGCGACGTCGTTCTCACGGCCGACCCGAAACTCCTCACTTTGTATGATTTCAAGATGCACCCGCATTACAGAGCCGAAAGCGGCGCTCACGGTCAGGGAAGCAACAAAACAGGACGCAGCGGCTGCACTCTCAAAATCAAAGTGCCCCGCGGCACGGAAGTTTATAGAGGTGAGGACATTTTAGCAGATCTTGTTCTTGAGGGCGATGAATTGTGTGTTGCAAAAGGCGGCCGCGGCGGCAGGGGAAACGCCCAGTTCAAAACGGCGACAAGGCGGGCGCCCCGAATCTGCGAGCCGGGGTCTCCGGGGGAAGAAGCGGAAATACTGCTTCGTCTGAAACTCATAGCGGATGTGGGTCTCGTCGGTTTTCCCAATGCGGGCAAGTCAACTCTTTTACAGCGAATATCAAATGCGACCCCGAAAATCGCCGATTATCCCTTCACAACTCTTAATCCCAATCTCGGAGTTGTAAAAGCCCCGGGCCGCGACATAACTTTTGCCGATTTGCCAGGCATTGTGGAAGGGGCGCACGACGGCCGCGGTCTCGGCATAGAGTTTCTTGCGCATATAGAAAGAGTGAAGATGATTCTCTTCGTAATAGATATACACGGCTCCTCGCAGGAAAGTAAACCTTATGATGATTACAAAGTGCTTATAAATGAAATGAGGGAATATAACCCGTTTCTGCTGGAAAAACCCTTTGTGGTGGCGCTGAATAAAATAGACACCGCAGATTTCGGAAAAAATGAGGAATATTTCGCAGAAAAGCACTTCAACATTTCAGCTCTGGATGGAACGGGCGTGCCGGGTTTGATTGAATACATAAGAGAGGAATTATGCGAAGAATAGTCGTAAAAGTCGGGACGGCGCTTCTCGCCGATGAGAAAAGAGCGATAAGCAGAAAAGTCATAAATAACATCGCCTCGGGGATTAGCCAGTTAAGAAAAAATGGTTTTGCGGTGGTTGTGGTCTCATCCGGCGCCGTTGGTTGCGGGATGCTCAAAATGGGGGCGGTGAAACCCGCCGACATTTCACAGGCGCAGATGCTCTCATCCATCGGTCAGCCCATACTTATGGATGTGTGGATGAAGGCGCTTGAAAAAAGGGGTCTCATCGCTTCTCAGATTCTCTGTTCGGCTGATGATTTCAGAAACAGAGGAAAATTTCTCAACCTCAGAAGAACAATTTTCAGGATTCTCAATGCAGGGGTTGTGCCTGTGATAAACGAGAACGATTCCGTCGCTGTGGAGGAAATAAGATTTGGCGACAACGACCGTCTTTCCGCTCTTGTGGCAAGCCACATAGAAGCGGACGATATTGTGCTCCTCACCAATGTGGAAGGATTTTTCGTCGACGGGAAACTTGTTAGCGAAATACGCGTGATAGACAAGGTTCTTCTTGAAAAAGCAGGGGCCGCGGGACATTTCGGAACCGGCGGTATGAGGTCAAAGCTCATCGCCGCGAAGATTACTCAGGTCTCGGGCTGCCGAATGAGGATTGCATCCGGCAGAGAAAAGGATGTTCTGCAGAAGATATTTTTAGAAAAAAAGGCGGTGGGGACGGTTATACTTCCGTTGAAGAAAATAAATCAGAGAAAAAGATGGATATGCTTCGGGAGTGTCTGCCGGGCGGAAATTTCCGTAGATGCCGGGGCGCAACGGGCGATTTTGAAAGGCGGTAAAAGTCTTTTAGCAGCGGGAATTACCGATGTGTGCGGAGAATGTCGCCGAGGCGAGACGGTGGTTATAACGTGCGACAGGAAGGCGTTCGCGCGCGGAATCGTAAATTATTCAAGCGCGGAAATCAGAAAAATCGCCGGCGAAAATAGTTCCCGTATAAAAGAGATACTGGGCTACATAGAATCCGAGGAAGTGATAGGGAGAGATAATCTTGTCATAGAGGTTTAGTTTATTTTGAAAATTCTTCTGACAGGCGCCACGGGTTTTATCGGGCGAAACATTCTTGATTTTCTCGGAAATCATGAAGTTTTCTGCCTTGTCAGAAACTCCGAAAAATACGCAAGAGTCAGAAGAAAAAATACGACCCCGATTTACTGCGATATAAGGGAAGAAATACCGTCACTTCCCGATGTTTCCGTTATCATTCATAACGCCGGTCTTATACGCGGCGCGAAAAAAGAGTATTACGAAGTAAATACCGGCGGGACGTATCGTCTTCTCGAAAAAGCCCGCGCTGTAAATGGTCTCAAGAAATTCATTTACGTATCCTCGCAAGCCGCCGCCGGCCCCGCCGAAGGAGAGACGCCTAAAAAAGCGACTGACGAGGAGAATCCGATTTCCGACTATGGACGAAGCAAGTTGCTCGCTGAAAAAAAAGTGAAAGAAAGCGGTCTGCCATATCTGATTCTGAGACCCTCCGCCGTTTATGGACCCGGCGACAGGGACATTTTTACGGTTTTTAAAATGGTTAAAAATGGTCTTGTTTTCATACCCGCAGGCGTTAGATATGCGAATTTTATAAATGTTCTGGATGTCTGCGGAGGAATTTTGCGCGCGGCTGAAACCAGTTTGGTAAATAGGACTTTTTTTCTTCTGCATCCGGAGGTCTTAAGTTTTGAGGATTTTGCCCGCGCTGTCGCCCTTAAAATGCGGAAAAAAATAAATATTGTCAAAGTTCCCGTTCCTGTGGTTTACGGCGCGGGCGTTCTATTTTCGGCGGCTGCTTTTTTTTCAGGGAAACCCGCACTCCTCAACATACAGAAAATCAGGGAGATTACAGCGAAATTATGGATTGCAGATCCCGAGGGGATGCTCTCCGAACTCGGTTACAAACCCCTTTACGATATTTCCTCAGGCGTTTCTCTCACCCTTGACTGGTATAGAAAAAAGGGCTGGCTGTGAGTTGCTTGACGAAACCCCCTCTGTATCTCCCCCTTTTTAAGGGGGAGAATTAGAGAATTAAAGAGTGGGTTGTGAACTACTTGACGAAACCCCCTCTGTATCCCCCC
>Ga0210017_1003594_pt1 | contig 12951 bp, 17 predicted proteins | sample CryGeyCG2014_020_FD_183966 | JGI IMG/M metagenome (GOLD analysis project Ga0210017, IMG submission 183966) | Groundwater microbial communities from aquifer - Crystal Geyser CG08_land_8/20/14_0.20 (SPAdes) (version 2) | ecosystem: Environmental > Aquatic > Deep subsurface > Groundwater | place... | reverse complement strand
CTTAACAATCAAAAAGATGCATAAAATTCAGAAAAATCAGACATTAATAAAATCTTTTTTTATGAAAAATTATGTGACCTTATTATAGGGAATGTCTATATTGTCTATATTGCATACAAAAATTTTAGATATTACAATAAAAGTAATAGTGTTATGGACAATCTTCTGGACAATTGCATATATTTTCCGATATTCCATCACATATCCCATTTCCACAAGGACTGCAGAAAGTACAATCACTAAATTTGCATTCACCACGCACATAACCAACAGATTTAAGCTCTTTTAACCCCTCACAACAAGAGATACTTTCATTAATGACACATCCATAATGTTGACCCCTACAATTTTTTCTCTGGCATTTATTATCAATACACCCACATTCAAATTTAGAGAAATTAAATCCTTTTTTTGCATCACTCATAGCTACAATTTCATTCTTATTAACACACAGACCCAAAGTATCCCGACAATCTTCATCTGTTTTACAAGAATAATCACAACTTTGTGGATTTTCTATGAGGCACAAAGAAGAATGAGACTTCTTGCTTAAAAATATCATTGTTGAAATAATTAAAATCATTAAAACAACAAAAATAATAAACCAGATTTTTTTAGTTTTTATCTCCTTTCTTTGACTTAATGACCAGACTAAATATATCAAACCCGCAGTTATAAATCCGGGAATCAATGCATTAGTAAAAGAAAGAAAACTAATATAATTTGGAACATGAAATAAACTATATAAATAATAGACGCTTGCAAAAGGGATTAAGAAGCCTAGAATAATAATTAATGTTTTTAATTTAGTAAATCCCCAATTTCCTGTTTTTTCTTTAATATCAGGACTTTTTTGAAACAAACTAAATAGTAGGTATATGAAAAGTGTACTTGGAACCCAAATAATTACTCCAGCAATTATTGCAATAGGCAAGGCTATAATAAACGAAAATAAATAATCCATAATCTCCGGTGAAGGAGCATCACTAAGGGCAACAAGAATCATCCCCCCTATTAAAGTCATTAAAATTACTAAAATAATTGCAAATAAGAGAATAATGATAATTTTCCATTTACTAGGTCTAAAATTCATTTTAACTCCTCTTTATAATCTTAATAAATAAGCTTACTTTATTAATCTATCTCATATGTTTTTGATAGTTTTTCTTTATAAAATTTATTCTTCCCCCAGCTCAAGAATTAATTTGCCCTCTTCAAGTTTGTATTTTTGAAGAGGCAGGCTGACAGGAAGAAATTTAAAATAAGCTTTATCTTTTGAAAATGCCTTGACTTCAATGCTGTTTTCTAATTGATTGACAATAACATCTTTAGCATCTTTAACATCTGGCAGCTCAATCTCGTAAATTACTTTGCCGGACAACCTTCTAACTCTGCTTTCTGCTTCTTGGCGCGGAAGTTTTGCGAGCGCTTTGGCTTTTTCTTCGCTTATTTTTGGATTTTTTATTTTTGCTTTTCTTATCTTTTCTCCTTTTATTTCATGCCCCATTTCTTTAAATTCAGGCATGTTTCCAAAACTTCTTACTTTTATTACAGGAGTTCCTGCTCCGCTTGAAATATTTATGCTTATTCCTCCTTGCCTTATTAAAGGCATTTTTGTTTTGTCCATGGAAATTCTTTTTGTTTTCATTATTTCTTTTTCTTTTCCAATTTCGTGATCTAATTCACGAAATTGCTTGTCCATTTCTTTCATCAATTTATTAAAAACCATATTGAAGCCAAAAGGCAGTTTTATTTCCTGCCTTTCAAATAAATCAGGATTTTCTACATCTTTTTTTCCTAAAAAACCATAATCTTTTTGTTCTTTTTCTCTATCTTCTCCGTAGAAGCCACAAAATGGGCAATAAACAAATTTTTTGTCTATTTTCTTTCTGCATCTTGTGCAAGTTTTTTTGCCGAACATAAGAATTTGCAGTAAAACACATTTAAAAATGTTGTGGATGCTTGATAAACAAGTGGTTAGTTTTGCTCGCAAGATAAAACTACAATGATTTATTAATAAAGCTATTAGTTATTGTGCTATAGAAAGCTTTTTAACTCTTTTTTGTTATAATCAGTATATCAAAGAGGCGAATATGACACCAGAAGAAACAGCCGAGAACTCAAAGAGTTCTGAGATAGCTAAAAAATATGGAATTAACCTGAAAAAGTTAGAAGATGAGCAGGAGAAGCTGGCAAAAGAGCTTGTGATTAAAGACTCAATTGATTTTTCTGCGGCAGAGAGAGTTGGAGCCATAGCTAATGCTTTTTTTCAGAATAAAATTATTTCTGCGTGCATTGTTGTCTCGCCGGAAATGGAAGTTCTTGAGCAGGAATATTTTCAAGATAAAATGAAATTTCCATATATTCCGGGATTTAGAGCTTATAGAGAACTGCCAACGATGATTGAAGCATTTAATAAACTTGAGGAGAAACCAGATGTTTTTTTTATTTCTGGGCACGGAATTGCACATCCAAGGCTTGGGATTGCAAGCCACTTTTCAATTTCTACTGGAATTCCTACAATAGGAATTGCAGATTCTTTATTAGTTGGAGAGGTTAAAAAAGAGGATATTGTCTTAAATGGAAAAAAAGTTGGCAAGGTTTTGCAGAGCAAACAAGGAAGCAGGCCGCTTTATGTCAGCCCCGGAAATTTAATAAGCATAGAAACAGCATATGAATTAACAAAAAAATTCATAAAGCTTCCGCATAAACTTCCGGAGCCTATGCATCTTGCGAATAAATATTCAAAAGATATTAGAAAAGAGTTGTTTGGTGGGTAAAGTTGAAAATGAAACAAAAACTATTTTTAGTAATTCTTTTGTTATCTTCTCTAGCTGGTTTTGTTTATGCTGAACCACTCAATGAACAAATTATTACAGAAAAAATGATCTGGGGTTTGCCTGAGCTATTTGGATTTACTTATAGAGGAGAGTGGCATTTTCAAGAAGATACCATTAATTATACTCGTATAGACTTAAGGTATATAAATTTTGAGGATAATGACCAGCATTCTGAGTTTGCACTTAACATTTATAATGATGTCTTGTCAGATTCATTTTTAGAAGACAATATTAATCAGATAATTTCCTATAACTGGTCTTTGATAGAAGTAAGTGGGAATAAAATTTTTGAAGGAACAGCCATAAATGATCCAGAAGAAATATCTCTATATTGGATATCCGGAAATAATTTTATTCGTTCTTGGAATGGTAATGATATTGGCACTATACAGAACAATAATTTATTTGATTTTCTTACAGGGGAATATCTTGAAAAATACCCCTCAACATATGCTGCAGAAAAAATAAACTGCACAGACTCTGATGAGGGATTAAACTATTATGTTAAGGGTTACATTAATAATTTGAATTTAAATATGACTTTTGAAGATTATTGTTTAAATTATTTTGATTTAATTGAGGGACATTGTTTATCTAATAATTCAAATAACTTTACTGTGCAATACTCTTGTCCAGATGGGTGTTCAAATGGAGCTTGTATTCCTACACCTACTGGAACTTGTTCGAGAAATGAGTCAGGACAAAGAAGATGTATATATTATGGACCTAGTAAAGGTGGTCATTCTATATGGATTCAAAAATGCATAGTTCGGGGAGCAAACAGGCGGGGGGGTGGACAAATATTGTGGAATGTGAACATGGCTGTCAGAATGGGGTGTGTATAATCCCTTTCATCGAAGGGTCGTATGATTATGGCGCAGATTATTTGCGAACAAGTGGCTCAGGTTTTTGGAGTTCTATTACCGATTGGTTTAAAAGATTATTCAGAATTGGCTAGCAAAACTCCTCGACAAAATATTTTGCTGTTAACTCTTCTCCGAGGGCTTTTTTTATCATTTCATCCCATTTGTATTTTGCAGAAGTCATGAAAATATTTTTTATTAAAAACTCTCCAACTTGTTTTTTTCCTGAATAATCTGTTTCTTTATTTAGCTTGAAGTTTTTTATTATGTGATAATGTAATTGAGATGCAAGCAGTTTTCCTAATACATAATTATGATAATAGACCGGCGCAGAAACAAGATGAATTTTTGAAGCCCAGTCTGGTTCGTCTCTCGAAAAGTCTATAAGCTGATATTTTTTAACTAAACTCCACCATAATTTGTTTAAATTTTGCTCTGGAGCTTTGTATAATTCCTGCTCAAAATAAAACATAACTAAAGCCCATCTTATGAAAACCAATTCTTGAAGTTTTAACATTTTTTTAATGTCTTCAAAAAGTTCTTCTGCTGGCTTTTCATCTCCGTAGTGTTTAATAAATTCTGCATTTCTGGATTTTCTTCCGAAGAGCAGAGCTATTGCTTCTGTTGTAAATATATGTGCTTCTGACCTTAAAAGAAAAGGCAGACTTTTATCAGTGTATTTATTATACACAGCATGCCCTAATTCATGAAGAGTTGTGCTCATCCAGCGCTCGTTGTTTTTCACGTTTTGTATTATTCTTACATCATTTTCTCTATTCATATCCATACAGCACGCATGCTGGTATTTTCCTTTTTTCTCATGCAAATCACTTCTTTCAAGAATATCAGAGATATCTATCCCTATACTTTGATAATAATTTTTTGCTTTTTCAATTACATCTTTTTTATAGAAGTCATCTAGTTTTACTTTGTAAATTTCTGGGCCTTCCTGGAAAAATCTGTCGTGATAGTGCCAGGGCCTCATTTCTTCTGGCTTTATTTTATATCTTTTAGAAAGAACGTCATCTATTTCTTGCTTTAATTTTTTAAATGGAGCATTTGTTGAATTTTCAAGCTCTTTAAAGAGCTTTATTAGCTCTTCTTTATTTTGTTCTCCAATTTCTATTTTTAGCTCATAATAGTTGCCAAAACCGAGCTGTTTCGCAAGCTTGTTTCTTAATTTTATTATTTCCAAAACCTCTTTCTCAGCAACTTTTCCTATTTGCTTTCCAGCTTCCCAGGCTTCTTTTAGTTTTTCAGAATCTGTTTCTGTCCGCAAGATTTCGCGTATATCATTATCTGTATACTCTTTGTTGTTAATTTTTGCTCGGTAAGTGTTAAATTTTTTTTCTATTTCTGCGGATTTTTTTGTTAGTTCCTGAATAAGTTGCCAGTCGCCCTGAGATCCAAGATAAGAAAGACGCAGGATTTCTAATTCTCTTTTTTCTATATCACTTTTTATTTCATGCCTGTTTTTTTGAAATTCTTTTATTTTTTCAAAATTTTCTTTAGTATGGAAAAATTTTTCCATTTCTAAGGCAGCAAGTTCATAAGCTTTATAGTCTTCTTGCTTGCCTGAAATCATGGCTGTAAAATAAGCAAGCTGGGCTTTTACATAAACCGCTTTAATTTCTTCATTTTGTTCTTTTAGGAATTCCTGAACTTCTTTTTTTGGCATACATTATTCACTATAATAATGTTTAAAAACTTTAGTGCCACAAAGAAAACATGGAAAAAGAGAAACTTGCTATGATGACTGCTGCGTGGAAAGTTATTAATTACATGAATGACAAGCCGAATGCAGAAACAGAAGAGATAATGAGATATGTTTTAAAAGAGAGCCAGGGTTCTGACAAAGAAGAAAAAATTAAGGCTATTGCGGTTGCAAATCGAACTATAAAGCATAAAAGCAGCTTAAAAATAAGCGATAAGGATATAATACAGAAGATTATGAATGAGCTTAATGATATTCTTAGAGAAATAGAAAAAAGCGAAGCGTGAAATGTAGTACTCCTGTTTGTAGACAAAAATAGAAAGGTTTATAAATATGTAGACATATTGCATATTATATAAAATGTATCTAGAAAAAAGAAAAACAAAAAAAGGAATAAAATATTTCTTAGCCCATTCTTTTAGAGAGGGAGATAAAATTCATAAGATTAGAAAGCTATTAGGCTGTAATCTTTCTGAAGAAGTTTTAAACGATAGAATGGAAAAAGCCAAGCAATTAATCTTAGAAGAAATTAGTAAATACAACATACTTCAAGCCCCTCTTTACGATAAGATTTCTAAAGAAGAGTTAGAGTTTATTAAAAAGCTGCAAACAGAAGCTAACCTAAAAGTGGTTCATTTATCTGAGACTGAATGGAAAAAATTTTCAAAAGTTTTTAGTTATAACACAAATGCTATAGAAGGAAGTGATTTAACAATGAAAGAGACTGAAGAAGTTATAGAAAAAGGTTTTTGGCCATTCAAGAAGTTTAAAGAAGATATTGCTGAAGCACTCGGGGTAGATGAGGCTATTAAATACATAAGAGAAACAAAAGAGCACCTTTCCTTGGATTTAATTAAAAAAATTCATTATATTGTCTTTAAAAACTCAAAAAATTTTGCAGGAGAGCTTAGAGAAACAGGGCAAGAAGTAGTTGTAAGAACTGGTAAGGGGATTGTTGTGCATGAGGGGGCTCCTTCTTTAAGAGTTGTTTACTTGCTTAAAGAATTGATAAATTGGTATAACAAGCACAAAAAAGAATATCCTGCTATACTCTTGGCGGCAGTTATCCACAACCAGTTTGAAAACATACACCCTTTTGCAGATGGCAATGGAAGGGCTGGAAGGATAATATTGAATAATATCTTAATAAAAAATAGTCTTCCTCCGGTAAACATTGACTTAAAGGACCAAAAAGAGTATTATGAAACATTACAAGCTTACGAAAAACAAGGAAACATAAGGCCGACAATAGACTTAATTCTAAAAGAATACAAATATCTTAAGAAGATTATAAAACAAGCCTGATATGATTAGTGTAGACAATTTTGTAGACAAAATTAATTATGTAGACATAATTTTATTAAAGCTCTGGAGGAGATGGGATGCGCCAATCTGATTTTAAGGCAAGTAAGCCGCGTCATGATGCTTGTATCTTTCAATTATTATTGTTTTTGTTGCTTCATTTATGGAATAAAAAAGAACAAAACTGCCTATATGGATTCTTCTAAAATTTTGCAGTGGCTTTTTAAGAGGTTTAAAATGATAAGGGTTTTCCCTTATTTCAAGAATTTTTTTATTAATATACTCAAAAGAGACTTTATCTTTTTTAAATAGTTTTCTAAATATCCTATCGACAGCTTCTCTTACCTCAAGATTGTACATTTTACCTCTTTATTTGTAATGCTCATAGAAGTCTTTTACTTTTATAGTTTTCTCTTTTTGTGCTTCAAGCAGTTCTTTTATAAACTCTGGCCTGAGTTCTGGTTCAAGCACCTCTTGCCCATAAATAGTTATAACTAGATTAATTGCATCACTTTTATCTTTTAATGCCTCTTTAGCTTTCACTATATTTAGAATTCTATTCGCATCTTCGCTTATATCAACTATTGCTTTTACCATTTTGTACAATGTTAATTTAATATTAATATGATGTTAATATGGGCTTATAAAGCTTCCGGTTGAACAAATATGCGCCAGCCGGGATTTGAACCCGGGTCGTTGCCTTTTTCCTTATTTTGTGCATTTAAAGGAAGTTGACTGCCAAGGAACCTTGGTTCCTTACAATGGGAAGGCAACATACTAACCACTATACTACCGGCGCTTATTATATTCAGATTAGTTAGGTTTTTATATTCTTTTTCTTTATAAAAGTTATGAAAAACAAGAAATTTTATGTAACAACTGCAATAGATTATGTAAACGCAGAGCCGCATATAGGGCATGCATATCAGAAGATTATAGCTGATGCTTTATCGAGATGGCACAAATTAAAAGGGGAGGAAGTATGGTTCTTGACTGGAACAGATGAATACGGAAAAAAAGTACAGGGCTCTTCTGAAAAAGCAGGAAAAACACCAGAGCAATTTGTAGATGAAATATCTGAGAAATTTAAGCAAGCTTGGAAGTCATTGAATATTGATTATAACAGGTTTATAAGAACAACAGATAAAGATCATCATAAGGTTGTTCAGGAAATAATTAAAAAGTGCAATAACGCAGGAGACATATACAAAGGAAAATATGAAGGATATTATTGTGTTGGGTGTGAAAGATATTACACTGAAAAAGATTGCCCGGATTTGTTCTGTCTTATTCATAAAAAACCTCTTGAAAAATTAAAAGAAGAATCTTATTTTTTTAGATTGTCCAAGTATCAAAAATTCCTATTAAACTTATACGAAAAAAATCCGGAATTTATTCTCCCAGATGCAAGAAGAAATGAAATAACCAATCGAGTTAAAGAAGGGTTAAATGATTTAAGCATCTCAAGAACAAGCTTTGACTGGGGAATTCCTTTTCCATTAGAAAAAGGGCATGTAGTCTACGTTTGGTTTGATGCTTTAATAAGCTATTTAACAGGAGCTGGAAAAAATCAGGAATTTTGGCCTGCTAATGTTCATTTATTAGGAAAGGATAATGGATGGTTTCATACTGTTTATTGGCCAGCAATGCTAAAATCAGCAGGCTATAAACTTCCTAAAACTGTTTTTGTTCATGGCTTTCTTACTTTTAATGGGCAAAAAATTTCAAAATCACTTGGAAATGTTATTTCTCCAAGATATTTAGCTGAAAAATATGGAGCAGACAGCATTAGGTACTTTGTTTTGAGGCATTTTCCCCTTGCAGAAGGCAACGATGGCGATTTCAGCGAAAAGACTTTAGTTGAGAGGCATAATAATGAATTAGCAAACAAATTAGGAAATCTTATCAGCAGAGTTGCGGCCTTGGCTGAGCAAAATGAAATTCAAAAATGCGAAAATAAGCTGCTAAAAAAACTAAAACTAAAAGAAATTGAAAAGCATATTGAAAATTACGGGCTTGACAAGGCATTAAACTTAGTTTTTGAGTTTATTGATGCTTGCAATTTATATGTTCAGGAAAAAAAGCCGTGGGAAACACATGACAAAAAAGTTTTGTATGAGTTAGCAGATAGCATAAAAGCAATTGCAATTCTGCTTTGGCCGTTTATGCCTGAAACCTGCGAGAAAATTGCTTCGCAATTTTCTTTTAAAATCACATTTTCAGAAATTTCTAAACCATTAAAGATAAGCAAAATTAAGAAAAGCGAAATACTTTTTAAGAAGATATAAAAACCGAAAGATTTTTATACTGGTTATACATATTAATATAATAGGTTATACTAAATAATTATACAGAAAATGATAAAAACAAGAGTTAAGCAATGGGGAAATTCTGTTGGAATTGTTATTCCAAGAGAAGATGTTGATAGAATGAACCTTAAATTAGGGGAGTTCATAATTGTGGATATACAAAGAAAAGAAGGAGTTTTAAGAGAATTATTCGGAAGCATGAAGTTTGGCAATTCTAGAAAATTATTAAAAGAAAGCAGAAAAGATATGGAAAGCAAATGGATGTAAAAAGGTGTTTAGATACTTATGCGCTGATGGAAATAGCCCAGCAAAACCCAGAGTTTGAGGTTTATTTAGATGTTGATTTTGTTATTACTGATATAACTTTAGCTGAATTTTATGGGGTTATCTTAAGAGTGTATGATGAAAAAACAGCAGAATACTGGTTTAGAAAATTAGAAGGCTATGCTGTTTCTGTTAGCAAGGAAATTTTAAAAGAGGCAGTTAAATTTAGACATGAAAACAGAAAAGCAAATATATCTTTCTTTGATGCGGTGGGATATGTCTTTTCTTTAGTAAGTGGCTATTATTTTGTGACAGGAGATAAAGAATTTAAGGGTCTGAAAAATGTTGAATTTAAGAAATAAAAAGCGAAATACTTTTTAAGAAGATAGAATGAGGTTAAAATCTTCGTGGGTGCGTTAATCCTTAGGATTAAGTTAGCTACATAAACCGAATAACTTGAAGGTAAAATGGTTCAACGCTCCAAGTGGAGCGTATTACTATTTGGTTGAGTTCTCCAAAGGAGCATAATATTAAAACCCCAAAGTTTTAGATAAATTGCAAAGGAATTAAGTTAGGAAGCTGAAAAATGGTTTCACGAAAGCGTGTGGAGTTTATTGCAAGATTGAAGGAAGACTTGAAAAAGTTTAAGTCAGGAGAAATAGATTATATTCCCTCAGGAAAAGATTATGCAAAGATGTTTATGTTTAATCGGGGCTCTTTGTCAAGGTGGCTTAAAACTGATTTGACAGAAGAAGAGTTTGCTACAAATCTGGAAGCAGTCAATAAAAGAAGAAAAAATTATTGGGACATTCTTCCAGAAGAAGACAAACAAAAAAGAAAAGAAAAAACTAAAAACAGTGGGCTAAAAGGAGTATTAGGGGAAAAGGTATTTGAAAAACAATATCAAGGATATGGATGGGTAACTATTAAACTTACTGAGAGAAAAATATTGGATAATGGAAATGTTATCAGTATAGTGGACTTCGAGAAACTGGAGGAAATCTTAGAAAATGTCTTTACTTTCCAGAATAAAACAGAGTTTATTCAAAAAATTATTTCAGATTTAAGAGAAATAAAAGAAAAAGGATTTTATTTGCCAGATTATATACTTGTTAAAGCAAGTAATATTCCTATCTTTTATGAGATTAAAAATTCTGGAAAAAAAGGAATAAGTATGCATAAAAAACAAAGATTGGGGATAGCAGAACTTAGAAAGAAAGGTTACAAAGTTTACCCACATAAAAAGAATATTTCCCTTGAGAACCTTGACGAAACAAACAAAGAGATACTTGGGCAAATTCTTCTGAACAGAGATAAACACCGAAAGGAAAGAGAAAATATCCAGCCATTACCAATTAAGTCTACTGAGCTAAAAAGAGTAGAAGAAGACGCATCACAAGAAAAAGAACACCTTGAGGAAGTTTCATATAAGAAGAATTTCAAGGAGATTTATGACAGGTTAGCAAACATATCTTCAATAATTTTATTGCTGTTAGTATTGTGTGGAATAATTCTCCCTTTTTTTATATTTTCCGATTTAATGGTAAAAATAATTGTAGCAATTATTATCCCTGTTCTAATCATACTTTTCTCAAGAGCAACATTAGATAGGATGTTAACAGCAATCGCAAAGAAGCGTTTAGAAATTAGATGAGATAAGCAAGTATTTCAAAAGAAAGGTTTAAATCTGTTATTTCCCATACTCCTAAATGGCAACGCATAAGATAATTCTAACAACAAAAGCGGAAGAAGAAGCAGAAGAAATGAAATTTGCTATGAGATATTTCATCAAAAATGGCATTAAACTCTTCTTTCAGATAGCCCCATTTTTTTTAATTCCTATTTGTATTATGATAATATTAAGTTCAAATAATCCTTATAACATAAAGGTTGGTGCAGGAGCAATATTATTCTTTGCAGTAATTTGGATGATATTCGTATTCAAGAAACTCAGAAAATATGGCTGGATAATATTAGCAGTTTTATTTTTGATTGTAGCTATGCAGGGATTGTTTCAAGGCGATAAGATGTATACGCCTGGGTGTTTTATTATTTCTGCAATAATTTTCTTTTTTATTATCCGAAGATATCTAAAGAAGGGAAGAAAGGTTTAAATCCATGGTTTGATTAAATAGGAGATGGGTTTATTTGGATTTAGAAAGAAAAGAACATTTCATTATAATGCAAGTCGTTACCCTGTATATAATAATGGTGGGAAATTAATTCATAAAGCAGTAGCAGATAAGAAATATGGAAGACCTGCAAGAAGAGATGAAGAAGACCATCATAAAGACCATAATCCAAAAAATTTTAGGAGAAGCAATATAATTAGATTAAAGAAAAGCATACACCAGAGGGGGCATAGACAGGGCTGGTTATAAACATGGGCTGGATGGAAAATATTGCTGGAGAAGAATGGTTTTGTTCCAAATGTGGCAGAGGATTTGCAAATAAATCTGTAGCTGAAAACCATGAAAGAAGTTGTCAAGGTGTGAAAAGATGTCGTTTCTGTGGTAAGAAGTATAATGCAAGCTATGATGGTTGTCCTTATTGTAGGCGAGCTTGAATTTAATAATTTCTATATCACGAGGAAAATGTTAGGGAGTTAATCCTTAGGATTAAGTAATCGCTGGGGGCATTTAACTAAGGATTAAGCAGTTTTCTTCCTAAAATCGTCAACCTTTTTTTTCTTAAAAAATAATTCTCTTTTAATAGCTTTCTGCAAAGCACTCCTTAATTCTTCTTTATTTAAATCCCAATTTATCTTTTTTATAAAATCATTTAAGTTTATCCATTCAGAATTTACATGCTCTTCATTTAGTACTACTTTTCCCTTTTTAACAAAAGCCAAGAAATTATTTTCTGAATGATCTTCTCCGCCCCAAGAATAAACAGAGCCCCATTTTAAATCAAAAATTTCATACACTTCTAGATTGGTTTCTTCTTTTACTTCTCTTCTAACCGCATCTTCTGTAGACTCCTCCGCTTCAACACTTCCAGTTACAGTAAACCAATAGTCTCCACCATGAGAAGGATCTTTAAAATTATTTCTCAATAAAAGAAATTTCTCCCCATCAAAAACAAAAGCAAGTATTTTTTTATTCATATTAAACTAAGCATACCCTTATTTAAAAATCTTTTTTAAAGTCATTATTCTCTTAAATTTTTTAAAAAGCCGTTTAATTCTTTAGCTGAAGAAAAATATCTTAAATCTACCTCATCTTCTACTTCTGGATTTAATCTCCCACTTATTGTTCTTTCATCTAACAAAACCGGAATATTTCTTCCTAAGTATTAAGCAGAATGTCACTAAGTTAATCCTTAAAACTAACTTTTCTTCTTAATCCAACAAATATTTAAATATAAGTTTGCTGAGATTTTTGTATAAGATGTCAGAAACAATTAAGTTTGATGATTGGTCGAAGCTAGACCTAAAAGTAGGCAAGATTTTGAAAGTTGAAGATATAGAAGGAGCTGACAAGCTGTATAAACTTGAAGTTGATATTGGAGATGAGAAAAGAACAATCTGTGTAGGCATTAAAAAGTTTTACAGCAAAGATGAGCTAAAAGGCAGGAAAATAATTATTTTTGCAAATCTTGAGCCGAGAGTAATGAGGGGTATAAAGAGTGAAGGAATGCTTTTGGCTGCAGGCTCTAAA
>Ga0210017_1003592_pt1 | contig 12953 bp, 14 predicted proteins | sample CryGeyCG2014_020_FD_183966 | JGI IMG/M metagenome (GOLD analysis project Ga0210017, IMG submission 183966) | Groundwater microbial communities from aquifer - Crystal Geyser CG08_land_8/20/14_0.20 (SPAdes) (version 2) | ecosystem: Environmental > Aquatic > Deep subsurface > Groundwater | place... | reverse complement strand
AAATTCCCAGTATTGCCAACTGAGAAATTTTGAAAAATGAATTTAAAAAAATCCCTCCGATAAAAGAGAGGCAGAGATATAAAAGAATTTTCGAGGCAGTCATTCTTTAATCTTACCTTACCTGACAAACTTCGAAAAAGGGCGAAATCGCTTTTTGGATTTCCAATAAATATTCTTGGGGATAGGGTTTAATTTTTTCAAATTTTGGATCAATGGTTTTTTCCGGCCGAAAATTTTGGAGATAATATCTTTTGGCGCCTCGAATCCATTTTGCCATTTCAATTATATCTTCTTTTGTGTGAAACGAAGGCACTATCGTGCTTCGGAACTCGTAATCAACTTCTCCCTTTTTTAAAATATCAATGCTTTTTTGGATTTTTTTTAGATTAACTTTTACTCCGGTAGATTTATTATATTTTTCCTTGGGAGCTTTAATATCCATTGCCACATAATCAATCAATTTCTCGTCAATCAATTTTTTTAACATTTTTGGATTCGAACCGTTAGTGTCAAGTTTTACTGAATAACCTAGTTTTTTGATTTTTTTTATAAAAGCAGGTAATTTTTTATTAATACTTGGCTCTCCCCCGCAGAGGACTAAACCATCTAATAATTTCTTTCTTTCTTTTAAAAACTTAAAAAATTCTTTTTCTGAAATTTTTGGCTGATTTTTAATTTTTTCTGGTAAAACCAGTTCTGATGAATAACACCAAGGGCAATGAAAATTACATCCACAAAGAAAAATAGTGGCCGCCAAGCGGCCAGGATAATCAATCAAAGTTAATTTTTGAAGCCCACCAATTTTCATTATTTTACAAAAGCGATCTTAGGGATCTTGAATTCCTTTTGTTGTGGTTTAATAATCTCTAAATGATAATTTTTTAGAATATCTTCAAATAATTTCTTTTTTCGTTCTAAAAAGATAGTAGCATTTTCATATAGATACTTATATATCTTCCTAAGCTGGTTAATTCCTCCATACCTTACTCTATTTATGTTTTTTCCTGAATAATTTATTGAATTTAATGGAAGCCCTAATTTCATTAATCGAGATTGAATAGCGGATATAAATTCTTTATTCCCTTCAATACAAAATTCTCCACCATAAAAAATATAAATTTGACCAGATTTTCCTTGAGTAACTCGTATGGCTTTATTTATACAACCGTCGGCATCAAACACTCCTCTAATAAAATGTCTTTCAAGGGATTTTGGAATATCGGGAAATTTAACAGTATAAGTTTTTTGGGGAGTTATAAAATAGCTTGCTAAATCTTTTATTATTTTTAAAGATCTAAAATTTACCTCTAAGGCATCCTGATGTTTTGGAAAATAATCTCTTCCATTCCATTTAATTATTTTCTTAAATCTTTGAAGATGCTTTTTTATCCTTGATAGCCAGCCTCAATCTCAATCTATTTTCGTCGGTTATCGCACCATCCCCAGCAAGAAATCCAAGCCAGTATGCTTTTTCTTCGTTATCAATTTTTTCAAAAAATGTTTCATCCAAATTGTATCTCCGGTGAGCTAAACTCGATTTTCTCCTTGTTTCAAAACTTACTATTCTTCCTTTAATAGAACACGAGAGACATTTATAAGAATGATTTAATTTCTCAAATCGGCCTCTTCGGATAAGATTTATTTCCCCACATATTACACATTTCACAGGAACTTTTTCCATCATTCCTCCCCTCCAAAAATGACATTTTTCACCAGCATTCCAAGGTTGCGGTTTTCCTCTCAATGCCTCACTTAATTTTCTTTTATGTTCTTCTGACTTTGATTTTCCTTTTAGAATCTCGCTTAGGTGTTTTTTATGTTCTTTTGTTAATTTACGGCCGGTCAATTTCTTGCTTATTTTCCTTTTGACCTCCTCTGGCAATTTTCTACCCCTTAAAGCAATAGAATTAGCCAATCCTATCTTCCTTTTAGTTTCTTCAGTATGTGATCTTTTCTTGAGAGATATCAAAACCATATTTAAATATCTTTCTTTTTAAGCTTAAATACTTTTCTCTCCTGATATTCGCGAAATTTTCCTTGATTCCATTGATTCAAGGGGCGGATGTACCCCACGATTCTTGAATAAACTTCGCAGGGTTGTTTGATTGTGCATTTTGGACATTCAAAATGTTCCCCTTCTAAATAGCCATGAGTTGGACAAATTGAAAAAGTGGGAGTAAAAGTGATGTAAGGTAATGTGAAATTTTCAAAAATCTTTTTAATTAAACTTTTGACGGTTTGAATATCAGAAACTCTTTCACCCAAAAAAAGGTGCAGTACTACGCCACCGGTATACTTACATTGAATTTCATCCTGAAGTTTTAGAGCCTCAAAAATATCATCAGTGAAATTCACTGGAAGCATTGTCGAATTTGTATAATATGGCACTTTCTTTGTTCCAGCAGTAATTATATCCGGATATTTCTCTTTATCTACTTTCGCCTGACGATAACTTGTTCCTTCGCCAGGAGTGGCCTCAAGATTATACATATTTCCAGTCTCTTTTTGATATTCAACTAATCTTTCTCTCATAAAATCTAAAATTTCTATGGCAAATCTTCTTCCTCTTTTTGAACCAATATTATCTCCAATAAAATTCAAAAGGGCTTCGTTCATCCCCATTAAACCAATTGTTGCAAAGTGATTCCCAAAATAGGAACCCCTTAATTGTTTAACCGAGGCCAAATAATATTTTGAATAAGGATATAACCCTTTTTCCATAAAGTCTTCCAATGTTTTTCTTTTAATTTCCAGGCTTTCCTTGGCCAGGTCCATTAAATGACTCAATCTTTCAAAAAAATCCTTTTTGGTTTTGGATAGATAGCCAATACGTGGAAGATTAATCGTACAGACCCCGATACTTCCTGTTAACGGTGCTGAGCCGAACAATCCACCGCCTCTTTTGTAAAGTTCTTTGTTTGAGAGTCTCAATCGACAACACATAGACCTAAAATCCTCCGGTTTCATATCTGATTGGATAAAGTTTGAAAAATAGTTTACGCCGTACTTAGCAGTCGCTTCCCATAAGGGGTCCAAAGCCGGGTCGTCCCAAGCGAAATCCTTGGCGATAGAAACTGTCGGAATGGGAAAAGTCATCGGCCGGCCTTTCGCGTCGCCCTCCATTAAATCTTCATAAAAAGCCCTGATAAACATATTCATTTCTTCCTGGAATTCTCCGTAAGTTTCTTTTTGGGGTTTCCCGCCAATGATGACCGGCTGGTTTTTGTAGAACTCCGGAACTTTAATGTCTAGAGAGGTATTTAAAAATGGCGTTTGGAAGCCGACTCGAGTCGGGACCATACAGTTATACAAAAACTCTTGCATTGCCTGTTTGACCTGAAGATAGTTTAAATTGTCATATCTGATGAAAGGTGCTAATAAAGTATCGAGGTTTGAAACAGCATTCGCGCCGGCCGTCTCGCCCTGAAGCGTAAAAAGAAAATTTACTAATTGACCCAAAGCTGTTCTAAAATGTTTTGGCGGCCGAGATTCTATTTTTGATGGAACTCCTCCAAAACCTCGCAACAATAAATCATAAAGATCCCAACCCATGCAGTAACAAGCTATGGTCTCTAAATTGTGGATGTGAAAATCTTCGTTGGCAGCGGCTTCTCTAATTTCTTTGGGATAAATTTTGTTTAGCCAATATTTTTTAGAAACTTCTTTAATGGCGTATTGGTTGAGCCCCTGTAAAGAAAAGGTCATATTAGCATTCTCATAAACCTGCCAGTCGAGTTCCTGGATGTATCTGTCAACCATTTCAGTTGATTCATCGACAACTGCTGCCGCCTCCCTGATTCTTCTTCTTTGTTCTCGGTATAAAATATAGGCCTTGGCGGTTTCCACCAGGCCTTCCAAAATTAAAACCTCCTCAACAATGTCCTGAATTTGCTCAACATGAGGAATTTCCTCTTTCTTAAAGCGGCGATTTAAAATTTGGACTATCCTATCAGAAAGTTTTTTTGCTCTCTTTCCGTCACCCTGGCCAGTAGCGGTCAAGGCTTTAAAAATGGCATCTGAGATTCTATTCTGATCAAAATCAACAATGGTGCCATCTCTTTTTTTAACTTTTGCGATTTTGTTTTGGGACATTATTACATTTTAATCCGACGAAAAACCCTCGTCAACCCCGTTAGAAATCTGCCACAGTTAAATATGCTAAAGTTTAAATCATCACTTTGTTTCATTAAACCCTCGCCAAAAAAGAACCTCCGTTCTTTTTTGGCCAATAGTACATATGCAAATTTCTAACGGGGTCAACCCCGTTAGAAATTTCCAGTTATCCCCAGCCCAAAATTTAACTTAAATATATTTCTAACGGGGTCAAGGCTAAAGCCTGTGGATAACTTCAATTTTTAAAATCCAGTGGCAATTACTGTGACTTTTATCTCACCTTTTTTCAATTTTTCATCTTGGACTGCCCCAAAAATCACCTTGGCCTCAGGATTAATCTCTTGGGTAATCACCTTGGCTGCCTGATCAATCTCTGATAGGCTGATATCTGTACCCCCGGAAACATTAAATAGCACCCCCTTGGCTCCTTTGGGAGAAATATCAAGTAAGGGAGAGTGGATGGCTGCTTTGGCTGCTATTTCTGCCCTTCTTTCTCCTTTAGCTCGGCCAGTTCCAAATAAAGCCGAGCCAGAATTTTTCAAAATGGTCTTAACATCAGCGAAATCAACGTTAACCAGGCCAGGAAGAATAATTAAATCAGAAATTCCGCTGACTGCCTGTCTTAAAATATCGTCACAAATCCAAAAAGCATTCGAGAGAGAAATTTTTGGATCTAAAATTTCTAATAATTTGTCATTGGAAATAGCAATTAAACTATCAACTCTTTCTTTAAGTTTTCTCAGACCCTTTTCAGCAATTTGCCTTCTGGCCTGGCCCTCAAAAGAAAAAGGTTTAGTAACTACCGCCGCAGTTAAAATACCAAGCTCTTTAGTAATCTCGGCTATGACCGGAGCCGCTCCTGAACCACTTCCTCCACCCAGGCCACAAGTAATAAAAATCATATCTGAATCTTTTAAAATCTCTTGAATTTCCGCTCTATTTTCTTCAGCCGCCCGCCTGCCAATCTCTGGATTCATTCCAGCACCCAGACCCTGAGTTAGCTTTCTCCCGATTCGTACTCTTAAATCGGCTTTAGTTTTCTTAAGGTCCTGGGCATCAGCATTTACGGCAATTAATTCCACTCCTTTAATTTTAGCTTTTTTCATCCGGGAGATGGCGTTTCCTCCTGAACCGCCTACTCCCACTACTTTAATTTTTGTCATCACGAATCTTTACGAATTTTCACGAATAGTTTACGAATATATTATTCGTAATAAATTCGTTTAAAATTAGTAATTATTAGCGGTTATGGGATAAAGATTTTAAATATTCTCTTTATTTTATTGCCTACTCCTTTTCCAAAAGTAGGTCCAGTTTTTTCTTTTTCTAAATCAGCTCCGCCTAAAACTAAGCCACAAACAGTGGCCAAACTAGGATCCTCATCTAACTCCAGAAATCCCTTGGGTTTTCCTATTTTGCAAGGCAGTTTAAACTCTTTTTTAGCCAGCTCCACCATTTGAGGGAGGAGAGCTCCCCCGCCAGTCAAGACCAGGCCGGCTGGTAAAAGTTTTTCCCGAGAAATTTTCTTTAGTTCTTTATTAATCTCTCCAAAAATCTCAGAAACTCTAACTTCAATAATTTCGGTCAAGGCCCGACGAGAAAAAACTAAGGGTTCAGAAGTATTTTCACTAATTTTAATTTTCTCCCGCTTATCTCCTTTAAAGGAGCAGGAGTCATATTCAATCTTTATTCTTTCAGCCACCTCGGTATCAACCTTTAAACCAATGGCAATGTCATTAGTGATATTAACTGAACCGACTGGTAAAACAGCTAAATGAATCAGATCTCCTTCCTCAAAAACAGCCAGGCCAGAGGTTCCGGCTCCGATGTCTAAAACCGCCACCCCTAATTCTTTCTGTTTTGGGTTTAAAACTGCTCTGGCAGCAGCGATTGGCGAGGGAACCATATCTAAAATTTGAAGATCAGAATCCAAAATGGCCTGAGTTAGGTTTTTTAAATAGGGAGAAAAACCTCCTAAAACCAGAACCTCGGCTTCTAATCTTACTCCCTGAAGCCCCAAAGCCTCTTTTATTCCTCGCTCCCCATCAATAATAAATTCTCGAGGGATAGCATCAAAAATTTCTTTATTTGAGGGCAGAGAAAAGGTTTGGGCGGCCTGAAGGACTCTTTGAATATCCTCCTCAGAAATCTTTTGGTCAGCCCGGGAAACAGCGATGGTTCCTCGAGAAGGAAGAGAAAAGAGATGACTGCCATCAACATTAACATAAACTGACTGAACTTGCTCTCCAGTTTCTTCTTTTATTTGGGAAAGGAAGCTGCCCAAAATATTGGAAACTTCTTCAACATTAACCACCACTCCCCTTCTTACCCCAGAGGAGTTTTCTTGAATATGGGAAACAACTTCCAATTTTTCTCCTTCTTTTTTCACTACCAAAATCTTTATACTCCCTGTTCCGATATCTAAACCAGTAACTAAGGCTTTAGCCATAAATTTGAGATAAATAATATTCTTCTTTCTCTCTCATTTTCTTAGCTTCCTCTTCTGATTTCTCATGATTATATCCTAAAAGATGTAAAATTCCGTGGATTAAAACCCGAGCTAATTCTTTTTCAAAAGTTGAGCCAAATCTTTTAGCATTTTTCTTAACTTCTCTCAGATAAATTACTATTTCACCTAAACCGTTGCCAGGAAAGGATAAAACATCAGTCACTCGGTTTTTTCCCCTATACTTTTTATTTAACTCTCTCATCCTCCCCTGTCCAACCAGAGCAATTGACAAATCCCTATTTCCCTGCTTCTCTCTGCCTAAAACCTCTTGGGCAACCCTCTTTAAAAATTCCTCATCAACTAGACTAGTAGTTAAATTATTAATTTCAATCATAATTTCGGATTATCTCAAGATATTTTTTTCAGTTTTAGCCATTATATTCAAAAATTATTATTTTGGTACTAATAATTCTTTTACAATTTTGCTCACCAATCCTCCTTCAGTTTTGCCTTTGACTTTTGGCATTAGTTCAGCCATTACTTTTCCCATGTCTTTGATTTCTTCTGCCCCGGTTTTTTCAATAGTTTCTTTGGCTAATTTTTTGATTTCTTCTTCGGAAAGCTGTTCTGGTAAATATTTTCCTAAAATTTCCATTTCTGCTTTTTCTTTTTTCGCCAAATCCTCCCTTTTGCCTTCTTCGAACTCTAAAATTGCCTCTTTCCTTTTTTTAATTTCGGAAAAAATAACCTCAATTGCTTCTTCATCGGTTAATTGGCTTTCTTTTTCTAATTCCTTAACCTTCAATTCTGGTTTTTCCTTCCAGGTTTTGGTTCTTTTCTCGGTTTCTTTATTAGAAATTGCTGCCAGAACCATTCTTAAAGCCGAGAGTTCAATCTCTTTTTTTCCTTTTAAAGCAGTTATCAAATTTTCCTGAATTTTCTCCTTTAAAGTCATCGCCTAGCGAGTTTCCGCGAAGCGGAAACGAAGATGGAGATGAAGCTTTAGCTTCATCGCCTGCCTAACTTCTTTAATTTTTCATATTCTTTTTTTGTTTCTTCTCTTCGGAGAGCGGCTCTTTTTTTCATCTGACGGCTTTTGGAACGTTGGCGGAATCGGGTCCGCCTGGCCCTAAGCAAAATTCCGCTTTGTTGAAGCCTTTTAGTAAAGCGGTAGATCAAAGCCTGTGATGTTTCCCTTTGTTGTTTCTTAATTTCTAATGCCATAATTTTATTTTTTCCAACCCCCTAATAAATGTAAATGGAGGTGATCGATAATTTGGCCTGCTCCTTTTCCTACATTGAATACTAATTTGTAGCCAGTTTTCGCCACTCCTTGCTCTCTAGCTATTTTCTGAGCAACTAAAAATAAATCTCCAATCAGCTCTTTATCTGCTGATTCTAAATGATCAACCGAAGGAATGTGCTTTTTAGGCACAACCAAAAGATGGAGAGGAGCTTTAGGATAAATATCCTTGAAAGTGACAACTTTCTCATCTTCATAAACTATTTCGGCTGGCGCTTCCTTATTAACAATTTTACAAAATAAGCAGTCTTTCATTTGCCGAAGCTTTAGCTGAGGCGAGAGAAGAGCAACGCTCTTCGAACTTACTTTTTAATTTTTAATTTTCTTTCCATCTCCGCCACCACTTTTTCTAATTTCACGGTTTCCTGCTCACCTGAGGTCATATCTCTAATAATTATTGTTCCTTCCAGAGCCTCTCTCTGGCCTAAAATTAAAGTATACTTTACTCCGATTCTATCTGCCATTTTTAGCTGGGCTTTCAGAGAATCTCGACCAAGGGATTCAGCCACCTGAATTTCTGCTTTTCGAAAATCTTCCAGGAGCCCTAAACTTTTTCTTTTAGCTAAATTTCCCAGTTGAGCTAAAAAGATTTGAATTTGGGCTGGTTTTTTAAGCGTTATCCCTTTAGTTTTCATTGCCACGATGATTCTTTCAAGACCAGCGGCTGCTCCTGAGGCTGGGGCATCCTTTCCACTTAAAAGTTTAACTAAGGCATCGTATCTTCCTCCCCCAACTAGGGCGTCTCTCGCTACTCCTTCGGCAAGTTCTCCTTTTCCTGGTTCTTCAGCAAAAATTTCAAAAACAGTCTTAGTATAATAATCCAATCCTCTGACCAGATGGGGATTTAGACGATAAGGTAATTCAGTTTCATCTAAAAGCTCCAAAACTTCTTTAAAATGGGAATGACATTCATCGCAGAGGTGATCAATCATCTGGGGCGCCTGAGCCTTAACTGGCTGACATTTTTCTTCTTTGCAATCTAAAATTCTTAAAGGATTCTCTCGCAAACGACGTCGGCAATCAAGACACAGAGCTGATTCTCTGGACCGGAAATAACTTACTAAAAGTTTTTTGTAATAAGGTCGGCACTGACCATCGCCAATGCTATTTATTTCTATTATTAAGTTTTTTAATCTGAGCTCTCTTAAAATATTGTAAAAAATTTGAATAATCTGGACATCGACTACCGGGCTTTCCTCTCCTAAAACTTCGAAACCAAACTGCCAAAACTGACGGTATCTGCCGGCCTGGGGTTTTTCGTATCGAAAATAGGGTCCAAAATACCAAAGTTTTACCGGTTGGGGAAGATTTAGCATCCCCTGTTCAATGTAGGCCCTAACTATTGGAGCTGTCCCTTCTGGTCTGAGAGTTAGATAATCTCCGCCCCTGGTTCTGAAACTATACATTTGTTTCCCAACAATGTCAGTAGCCAACCAATCCCTTTAGAAAAAAGCTCGGTCTCTTCAACAATCGGAGTCTCGATTTTATCAAAGCCATAAAAATTAGCAATAGTCTCACAAACAGCAGAAATTTTTTGGAAATATCTCTGTTCTTCTGGCAAAATATCATGCATTCCAGTAGGAGATTGAAATTTAGGTTTCTTACTCATAAATTGGTACTTCGATTTTAGCAAAGGCAGCAAAAGGCCAGGCCCTAAAGAAGACCCGGCCAACAATATCTTCTCTTGGCAACAGGCCCCAGCGTCTAGAATCAGAAGAAGAGACTCGATTGTCTCCTAAAACAAAATATTCATCCCCGGCTAAAGTAATTCGGATATCTCCAGGAGTGGAAACAGACGGAAAAAGATAATCCGATTCGTCTAAAATCTGGCTTCCTTCCTCGCTGAAAATAATTACTTTACCATCTTCAATTTCTATTGTCTCTCCAGGCAAACCAATAATTCTTTTAATATATCTTTGTGAGAGATTTCCCGGATATTTAAAAACCACTGCCTCTCCTCTCTGAGGGTCTTTAAATCGATAGGAAATTTCATCAACAATTAAATAGTCGCCATTTTCAAAATTTGGCTCCATTGACTGGCCCCTGACAAAAAATGGTTGAAAAATAAAATAGCGAATAGGAACCACTATCAGCAGAGCGATAATGACTATTTTGGCAATTTCCCAAATAAATATTAAAACTCCTTTCATATTCTCCTTTAATTATAGCAACATTTTTTAATTTAGCAAGAGAAGTGATATAATTCCTTAATAGAAGCGGAAGAACGCGGATAGCTACGCGGAAAAACGCGGAAAATATCAGCGTTAATCCGCGTTTTAATCCGCGTCAATCCGCTTCTACAAATATGATTTTAATTGTTGGACTTGGTAACCCAGGTAAAAAATACCAGAAAACTCGCCACAATCTCGGCTTTCGAGTAATTGATACATTTTTCAAAAAAAATAGGGACGTGTACTTTTTTTCAAATTTTAGACTTGAGAAAAAATTTCAAGCCTTAATTTCTGAAGGGAAATTTAATAATGAAAAAATAATTTTGGCCAACCCCCAAATCTTTATGAATCTCTCCGGAAAATCAGTAAAATCCTTAGTTAACTTCTACAAAATTACGAGGCCGGGGCTCGTAGTAATTCATGATGATATTGATCTTCCTTTAGGAAAAATTCGAATTGTTAAAAACCGAGGAGCTGCTGGTCACAAAGGAGTGGAATCAATAATTAGAGAATTAGGAACCCCGAAGGAAAGCCTTCGGCTTCCTACGGGGCAGGCAAAAAATTTTGTAAGGTTTCGGATCGGTATACAGCCAAAATCAGGCAAGCCAAAAAATGTTGAAAAGTTTGTCCTCCAAGAATTTAATAAAGGAGAGGAAAAGATTGTCAAAGAAGTAATAAAAAAAACCGCCGAAGCGATTGAGTTTTCTTTAAAAGAGAGCTTAGAAAAAGCAATGAGTAAATATAACAAATGATTTTTACTTTCCGGTCTACCTGCGAGCGCCTAATAGTAAAATTTAGACAGGCGAGCGCTATGATTTATCCCGAAAACGGAAAAACCATAAACTTCGGCTTCCCAGGCTTTAAGGAGGGATCGCCTGAGTTTTTTACCTCGTCAGAATTTCAAAGAAACTCAAACGGGTAAGCCACTCGCCCGCCTAAATTTTATTACTAAAATTTTGGGCGGGCTCGCAGGCAGACCGTAGAGCAAAACTGTTTTGACAATTTTCCAGAAATACTTTATTATAATTTAATTTAATGGATTTGTCAAGAGTTAGCATTGACAAGGTTTTAATCTGTAGCATCACCCCCTACTTTCTTGAAAGGGGGAACTTTTGGTTTCAACAAAATTTAAATAAAATCTTAGAAGCAAGGAGAACTCAATCATTTTTTGAGGATAATACTCTTTATTTGGGAAAAAGCCAAAATTACAATTTTTCTCAGTTTTTAAGAAGATTGGATGAAATGGGTTATGAGAAGGTTTATCAGGTTTCAGAACCGGGTGAATTTTCCCAAAGAGGAGGAATTATTGATGTTTTTCCCGTTAATTTAAACTATGCCTTTCGTTTCGAATTTTTGGGAAATAAAATTGAAAATATCGAACAGCTGGCTGTTGAGATTAAAGATGAAAAAACCGCAAAAGAAATTCTAAAAAAGAAATTAAAATCCCAAAAATTATTCTCAGATTTAAAAGGATTAAAACCCGGCGATTATCTGGTACACTTAGACCACGGGGTCGGGGTTTATAGAGGTTCGACCTCCCGAGCGACAGCGAAGGGGGAAGAAGAGGGTAAACCCTCTTCGACCTCGACGGAGGGAGGTCGAACCTCGGCAGATACAAATTACTATATGCTCGAATACGCCGCTGGCGATAAATTATATATCCCATTTGGACTGGAGAGAAAACTATCCCGATATATTGGTTTTGTTGAACCGAAAATTTCAAGGCTGGGTAGCCAAATCTGGCAGAGAACAAAGAGAAAAATTAAGGAAGAAACAGAAAAATTAGCAAAAGAACTTTTGGAAATCTATGCTAAAAGAGAAATTGCTATTAGACCTGTTTATTTACCAGAAGATGAAATCGATTGGCAGATAGCTTCCAGCTTTCATTACGAAGAAACTCCAGATCAAATTGAAACAATCGAAGAAATTAAAAAAGATTTAGAAAAAGAAAAGCCAATGGATAGATTATTGTGCGGCGATGTCGGTTTCGGGAAAACTGAAGTGGCTTTAAGAGCAATGATCAAGGCAGTAAAGTCAGGTTATCAGGTAGCCATGATCTGCCCAACCACCATTTTAGCTAATCAGCATTTTCAAAATTTCAAAGAACGTCTAAAAAATTTGCCAATTAAAATCGCGCTTTTATCTCGTCTGCAATCAAAAAGAGAACAAAAAGAAATAATTGAAGATTTAGTAAAAGGAGAAATTGATATTGTAGTTGGAACACATCGAATTTTGTCAAAGGATATCGAATTTAAAAACTTAGGATTATTAATTATTGATGATGAACAAAGATTTGGAGTCCGGCAAAAAGAAAAATTGAAAAAAATAAGAACTTCTCTGGATGTTTTATCACTTTCGGCCACTCCCATTCCCAGAACTCTCTATCTAGCCATGTCCTCTCTGAAAAATATTAGCTTGATTCAAACCCCGCCAGCCGGCCGTTTACCAGTGAAGACTTTTATTTTGCCTTTTTCGGAAAAAATAATTAAAAAAGCAATTGAAAATGAAATTTCTCGAGGAGGTCAGGTTTATTATCTTCATAATCGAGTAGAAACAATTGAAGTGGCAAAAAAATTTTTAGAAAATTTGGTACCGAAAGCAAAGTTCGGCGTCGCCCACGGAAGGCTGAAAGAAAAAGAATTGGTCAAAGTGATGGCTGATTTCCAAAATAAAAAAATCGATGTTTTAGTAGCTACAACAATTATTGAAAACGGTTTGGATTTTCCAAATGTCAATACGCTAATTGTGGCTGATAGCGCTCGCTTGGGTTTAGCCGAAGCCTACCAAATCCGAGGAAGAATTGGTCGTTCCCATATTCAGGCTTTTGCCTATTTTCTTTATGGCCAAAATTTATCAGAAAAGGCCAGAATGAGATTAGATGCCTTGAAAGAAGCTGAAGAATTAGGCTCAGGTTATC
>Ga0210017_1003586_pt1 | contig 12969 bp, 7 predicted proteins | sample CryGeyCG2014_020_FD_183966 | JGI IMG/M metagenome (GOLD analysis project Ga0210017, IMG submission 183966) | Groundwater microbial communities from aquifer - Crystal Geyser CG08_land_8/20/14_0.20 (SPAdes) (version 2) | ecosystem: Environmental > Aquatic > Deep subsurface > Groundwater | place... | reverse complement strand
AGCAGGACTGGAAAGACTGTAGCTCCAGGGAGAAAAGCCAGGAACCTGCCAGACAAAATTGCCTCCGGAAAATCCTATTCTGTAGCCGTCTGCGCCTGAACTGCTGATCTTGTTTACCATCCACTTGTCAGACTGGGAAACACTGGTCCTGTACCACATTTCGACCGTGATTTCAAAAGCAGGGTCAAGCGAATCGTTGTCCAACACCTGCATATAGCCGCCTGAGCCGTCAAAGGACTTGCCTGCTCCCCTGTAACCGAATGTTTCGCTTGTGTTTCCCTGGATGGCGGCATTGTTCAGATAGGGGTTCTGCGCGGAGAACAGGTTAAAGGATGTCCCGCCCTCACTGTCTTCAAAGTTCCAGGCTCCCACGGCGATGTCCCTGAAAACCACGTTGGTTATGGTAACCCCGGGGCTTCCTGAGACCGTTGCAGTGATAGTGTCCTTTCCGGGCTTGGTGGATACCACATAGCCCTCGCACATCCCGTTTGAATCAGTTGCAGAACCGGGCTGGGTTATGGTGTCGTTCCCCGCACCCCCGCTGGATACGATTACGACTGTCCTTCCTGAGACAGGGTTCCTGTAAGTATCCGCGACAATTACAGTGACCGTGCATTTTACAGTTCCGTTAGCAGGGACAGATGCAGGAAGGATTATGTAAGAAGAAGTGGAGGAGAATGCTCCTGCCGCGATCGTGAATGTGCAGGGGGTAAAACCGTCAACAGGCTGAAGATTATTGTTGTATGTGGTCACATACAGATTATGGATGCCTTTTTTAATGGGGTTTCCTATGTTTGAAAGCGTTATGGTGCAGTTTGTCCCGCTGCTGACTGTATTGGGGGTTGTTGCGATGAAAGTGATTGTTTCACCCAGCGCTGATACTGTCCCGCTTGTTATGGAGCCTATCTGTACAGAAACAAGGGATACGCCTGAAAGAGCGGAACACTCAGGATAATGCATTGTGACCCTTGAAATGGTATCAGCCCTGGTGGTGGTAAAAGTAATCGTGTCATAAACAGGAGAATAGCCTGCGGTGTTGCTTGAAAGCCGAATGCCCGCCTTTGCCATAGGGGAATACCAGGGTCCGTCTCCGGTGCTGAAGGTCCATTGCTTAACCGATTGTCCGATATCTGCAGGAATCATATCTATGTGCGCCGTGTCTCCGACAAAGACTTCTCTTACGGCATCAGCCATATCAAAACCCCACAGGTTGTTGGGTTCACATGCCTCACCTTCTCCGAATTCATTCCAGCATTCTACCATGACAATTTTTTTACCGCTTATTGGATAACTATCGGCAAAAGTCCTTGCATTGAGAAGCATAGATTTGAAATCTGCCTTGTTCCTGTTTGTCCTCACAAGGGCATTTGCACCTGCCCACGGACGGTCATCCCATCCCGGTTCAGTAAACGCTATAAAAGGCAAAATTCCGGTTAACTGCATTTCTTCCCAGGCATATTTAAACGCTGGTACAGCCTTATAATATGGGCTGCTCCTTTGTGCTTTTTCATTATCACTCATGCCTGCCTGGGAATAGTTATATCCGGTTGCTGCATCGTAACCACAATCTTTGAATGTCTGGGCAACATATGAACCGCCCAAACCAAGGCCAATTATATATAAACCTGCATAGCCTGCATTAACACACATCTGCCGCATTTCTGTAAATACGTTTAAAACGGCAGTTGTGCTGCCCAGGTCGTCCTTCATCTGCAAAGGGCTGAAAATTATCACAACCGGCTTATTGCTAATCTTGTAATATTCTGGCTGATTAAAATAGTGGTCAATCCAGTACTGGGTGACTTCAAGCATAAGGTCACGCGTATGTCCTTCAAAATGATCGCACCAGGTAACACAAAAATTGATATAAGAACGGTATTTTGAACCAAGATACGCATTAATGGCGTGTTCAAGAAAATGCATATCATATTGATGATACCAATCATAAGCTATAAATTTTACGCCATGGTCAACCATCCATTTTATATGCCAGTCTGCAATGGTCGTTTCACCCTCGTCATACCAACCCAGGTAAGGCTTTCTTTCAGAAAACTCAGGTCTTATCCTATCCCACCCAAGACTACCCATACTAACGTCCTTTGCTGATTCCTTCCATCCAGGGAAATAATACATTCCCACATCATATGGCGTTGTCACTGTGTTGGGAACCGGCGGATAATCGGTATCAGACGCCAGTCTTGCAACAATTGTAATGGTGCAGCTTGCGGTTTCAGCCGCGAAGTTCTTTCCGCTGACTGTTACAAACGCGGCGCTGGACATTACAGTATAACTGACAACAGTGCAGGAAAACGTAGTGCTGTCATAAAGAGCTGTCAGTCCGAACGTATTTCCTCCGTTTGCAACCTGGACTCCCGCAGGCAGATAAAGGTCTGCGCGCACGAATTCTGCAGGCTCTCCTCCAAAATTCTTAAGGTCCAGCGTAATCGGAATACTTTCTCCAATACGCCCCTCTCTTTTAACGCCAAAATAAGTAATCTTTACCTCTGCTCCATTCTGAGGTAAATTTGATATTCTTATCCAGTCAATCTGAATATTAGCGCCTAATGCATCGCTTGGCAATAGAACAATGCCCTTGATAATGTCATCCCATGTATTTCCCCACATGCTGTAACCAGTACCGGGATGTAAATCAATATTGTACACGTGATACTCGTTATCAAGTTCTAATGCAAAGCTTCTCTCGCCCAGGGGTCCCGGAGTGTTTTTTCTCACCCACTGCAGTTTTCCGGTTGTGCCTTTATCCACCTTCATCCTGAAACTCACATAATAATTTTCTGAAGCAGTTACATTTATCCAGGGAGAAAGCATCATCGCCGGGGTATTTGTTGTAGTAAGGTTGAGACTTCCTCCCGAAACACCTGTTATGCTCGCGCCGTTATAGCCTTCCCATCCTTCTGTGTTTCCTGCGGTATTGAATTCCCAGATTGGCGAGACATATTTATTGTCCTGGAAAATACTTATTTCTTCCCTTGAAAACGCAGGCGGGTCTATTGCATTTTTTACCGGTCCTATTCCTATCCAGTCAAGATAAAGGTCTGTGGAACCACCGTTTGGGAGCATAATTACAAGTTTATGAAAACCGACTGACAGGCTGAAAGTATTGGTTGTGTAAACCGTCACAGTAGCTGTGTTAACTGCGAAGTACTGTGTATTTGCATCGTCTATTGAAACAGCCATATTTGCCGTGTTATACATAGCGACAGCATTTACTGAAACTTTGAACCACTGAGTCTCAAATCCGGTCCAGACCTGAGGAACCCTGCAGTATACAATAAGCCTTTCACTGTCGCCATAAAAACACCAGAAGGTGCCCCAAATAACTGAGCTTACGCCTCCGGTTCTGGACGGATTGCTTGCATATCCTCCGCCCAGATGCCTGATATCAGTAGATTCTGCCTGAATCGCTATCGGGATTTCTTTAACAGGCAGGAATGTCAGTGTTGGAATCCTGTAAAAACGCATTGCATCAAAATATACGGTTCCGGCAGGAGTGCCGTCAGTCACGCACCTGACTCTCCCTGAGAAATTTGCATAACTGTTCCAGTCCCCTTCAGTATAACGCCAGGTGTTATCCTTCACCACGCCCAACATGAGGTCATAACTTAGATCATTGACATCAAAATAGGCATTGCCTGCGGTCTGCGCGTCCCGTATCCAGCCTTTCAGCCTGTAGTATGAGTGGGGTTCAAGAGCAAAAAGATTGGTCGGATAACTGGATGTGCCTCCTGCGCCTGCAAATATAGACCTCAGGGAATAATTTCCGGACTTGAAAGCGGCGACGTTTCGCCCGTGGTTTGTTCCCAGGGTCCAGCCGGTAACACTTGTGATACCGCCTGTTTCAAAAGAACAGTTTGTAACTAAGTTCTCGGTTATAGTCGCGGTATCGCATATCCCGTAAATATTGACTTCGCCTGGAAAGGCTGAACTGATCCGGCCGGTGCATTGGCCATTGGCATTTGTAATGGCATTTATCATTACAACGGTATCGCTTGCAGGACCGCGGCTGCTGTACAGAGTTACCTGTCTGCCGGATAAAGGGCTGTATTGGGTGGCGGCTTTGATGTAAACTGAGATAGTCCGCGTGGATATGCCGTCAGCCGGCATGCACGACTCAGCGATTGTAAAATAGGAATCAGTCTCGGATACAGTCTGCGCAAGGCCATGCAACGGAGAAAAAATGCAGGCCATAGTAAACCCCAGAAATAGCGGAAAAAATATCTTTTTAATTTTTCACCTCTTCAGCGCCTTCGGCTGAATAAAAAAACCCGCTCAGATATTCGTTAGAGCGGGTTTATGTTTTCAATTTGACCGGGAAACTGTTCTTGTCTCCTTAACTACCCGCACCCATTCTATCTCCTTTCTATAGTATATTAAATTCTTAAAAATACTCGGCTTATTTTACGATTTAGGATTATTTTACGAAAAATCTAATTGTTTTCTATAATCCCGCGGTGACAGTCCCGTGTGCTTTTTGAAGACTCTTTCAAAATGGGTCAGGTCATTAAAACCCATTTCAAAACATAGCGAGGTAATATTGCAGGAAGAAGCTCTTATCATGTGGCAGGCTTCTCTTATCCTCATTTCGTTGCGGTATTCAATTACAGTTTTTTTCATAAGCTTCCTGAAGACTTCACAAAAATAGTTCGGGCTCAAACGCGCCCTTTGTGCTATATCATTCAGCCTGAAAGGTTCTTTGTAATTTGACTCAATGTACCTGATGGCAGACCGGATAGCCTGTTTCTTTAAATCGCTCAGGCTTCCAAGACTCTCTTCCCTTTCTTGTTGTTCAAATATTCTATTTATAGTTACCAGCAGCTCAACAAGATGAGCCACTATTATCTGCCTATAGCCCCACCGCTTATGGACGAATTCATTCAGCATTATGTCTAACAGTTCCTGGATCTTGATATTTTCAATACCTTCAAGATGCAGGCTGTGTCTAAGGGGATTATAAAAAGGCTTGAGGCATTCAGAATCATTGAAAACCGAGGGCATTATAAACAGGTTTATTATTTCAATTCCGTAACCGGTGCTCACTTCATACCCGTGCGATTCCTCCGGATTAAGCAGAAACATGCTGCCTTTGGAAATCGGGGACCTTTTTCCATTCACTATATGCATAGCCCTGCCTTTGAGAACATACGCGGCTTCAAAAAACTCATGTGTATGAACAGGATGGCCCTCGGGATGATGGACCCTGACAATATTGAATGGTAACTCAGGAGAGTACAACCACTTTTTTGCGGAATAATGAGAGAAGTACAACATAGTTCACCTCATATGCCAGGCGCATTTATTTCCAGGCCTGCAGGCGGCGGAAAGCGCCGAGTTTCTCGCGGTCATCAAGCTTCGCCTTGTCAAGCGCGGAGCGCAGTATCTGTATCGAGCGGTCGTAAACCTTCCTGTCAACCGGGAAAGGGAACCCGTCCTTGCCGCCGTGCGCGAAAGAGAACCGCGCCGGGTCCTTGCGGCTTGCGGCAGAGCCGTAAACAAGCTCTGATATCAAAGCAAGCGCCCTTACTGTCTTGGGCCCTACTCCTTCTATGCTTAACAGCGCCTCGAAATTCTGGGGCTGGCGCTCGTAGGTCTTTATGAAAGTTTTGTAAAGCCGGTCCGGATTAATATCTTCCTTTAATACCGGATGGCGCTGGGGCATCGCAAGGCTCTGGATCTTTTTCAGTTCTTCCAGGACCGCGTCAGGATTCCTGCGCGCCTGCTCAGCGCTGGTGTCCCGGGCTTGAGCGCTTTCAGAAGCGGTCAGGTCCAGCACTTCAGTTTTCGTGTCGCAGCATATCGCTGAGTGCGGCTCGTTCACGAAATCCTTCACTGCCTCGCCCAGCCAGTGGTACCTGCGGGCTTTGTGGACCGTGTCGTTCATCCCCTGCTGGACAACGGTCCATCTTCCGTCTTTCGTGAATATAAAACAGTGGTGGTACAGCTGGAACCCGTCCTGCAAAGCGGTATTGTCAACTTTCGCTGACATTTTGCTGGCGTAAATAAGCTTTGAAGCGTCAATAGAAAGGTACCTGCCGGCAGCGTCTATCTCTGCAGGCGTTTTGCGGGATGTCCCGCCTTTTCCGCCTGCCACAAAGATCCCCATGTCCTTTCCCGCGTCCTTCAGCCCTTCTTTCAGCGCGCCGCAGACCGTTGTCGTGACCCCGCTTGAATGCCAGTCAAAACCCAGCACGCAGCCCAGCGCCTGGAAGAAGAACGGGTCTGAAAGCCGCGCGAGCAGCTCTGCCGGCCCGAACTCGTAAACGATTATTTCGCTGAGCACCCTTGCCAGCTTTTCCATCCTCTGGAAAAGCCACCTGGGGCATTTGCCCCCGTGCAAAGGCAGGTCAGCGTATCCTGTGCGTTCCATATTGAATTACCAGATATAATAACCGGAAAGATCTAAAACAGAACCCGCTTCAACCTTAAAAACTTTTTTCAGGTTCACGGGAGGCAGGTCTTCGGAAAAAACAACCCTTGAAAGCTCCATAGGCTTATCGGAAAATATTTTAATGATCGTGAGAGTCAGGCGCCTTCGGGAAGGAACAAAATCCAGCCAGACCCAGAAATTGGAGAAGAAGACAGGCATATGCAGCTCCCCGGACCCGGAAAACAGCTGCGGGCGCACGCAGAGCATGCCCGCGTTTATGTCCAGGGTAGTGCCGCTCAGGGCGTTAAGCACGTGCCAGGTCGTGGGGCAGGTCATATATGAGATCAACCCTCCCTGTTCGCCCCGCAGGCTGTATGCCAGGGACTGGCACCAGGGATTTTTGGTCTTGACCCAGGAGACGTAGAACACCCTGCGGATCACTTCCAGGCCCTTGTCAACGAAACCCTCGTATATCGCTTCCATTCCGAGGTACGGCTCGTGCTGGAGCATATAGCACGCTTCAACCGCGGGCTTTCCGTTCGGTTTTACTTCCATAGGCGGAACAGGAAAGAAAGAATCCAGGTGGGTGGCAAGCAGGTATTTCACTGCGGGGTTTGTGTATTCTTCGGGGATCGTCCTGCCTGTCCCGCACAGGCGCGAGAGCCAGTCGCCCGCGAACTGGGCTATGAACGAATTCACGTTTTTCTCTCCTGTCGCGTGGCTGCACCATTTTATGAAATACGCCCCGTTCCACATATTATCGATCACGCTTTTCCGCGCGTTTTCAAAATCCTTCGCGTAGGCTTCTGCTGATTCCGCGTCCCCCATCGCTTCTGCCGCTGCTTTCGCTGCGTTCAGGGCGCCCAGATAGCAGGACGCCGAATAAATGAACGCGCCCCTTGGCAGGTTTTCGTAATCGTAAGTTGACCCGCCTTCAGGGATGAAATCGCTGTCCTGGTCCGCGCTTTTCAAGAAAGCAGCCGCCTTTTTCAGGCGGGGGTACATTCTTTTAAGGAAATCCGCATCTCCTGTCCAGCGGTAAAGCTTTAATACCTGCATTATCCAGGAGCAGGAAAGGTCAGGCCATCCCGTGGTGCCGTACCCGACTTCTCCGCTGCCCACGACTTCGTGGACATTGCCGCAGAAATGCGTGATCTGCCCGTCATCAGGCTGGCACTTTGCGAAGAGTTCCAGCTCGCTCTTATCAAGCTCAGGGAATATCTGGGTGTAAAATGCGTGCGCCGCCATCCTCTGGTCCATCGTGCCCAGCGCTCCTCCCATATCAATGGGGCTTTCCAGCACCGAGAACCTGCCGTCTTTTGTAAGGACGGTATTGGCGTACATCGGGAACGCGCAGTTTATGAGCTTGAGCCTGAGCCAGAAAGGAAGGGTGGACCTGAAAACCAGGTCCTGCCATTCTTTCGTCTGCGCGAGCAGGCGGTCCTTATTTTCAAGCGCGTATCCGGCGATGGAAGGCGCGCCGCTGAAATAATTCGCGTAATAATGGCTGTTGTCAGCGGTTACAGTCCTATATTCTATTTTCTGCAGGAGCGCTTTGGGGTCCTCAGGCTTAAAATCGATCTTTTCAATATTGTTGTAAACCGAGATTTCGTGGATCGACCAGAACCATGAAAAGGACCTACCGAGTTGGGTTATCTTTATGTATCTCGCGCAGGCCGGGCTGAAAGCAATTTCAAGGAGCCCGCCCTGCTGCTGCCCTGAGGCTTCTTTTGCGTCTGCCTGCTTTACCTTCTGCCAGGAAACGCCGTCAAGCGAAACTTCAAGGATGTAACCTTCCGGATAATCGTTCGGGGAGGATCTGGTGTCATACACCACTTTTGTTATGGTCTCAGCTCTTCCCAGCCCGAATAAAAAGGCTTCTCCGGGAACTTTGGGGTAGCCGTTAGACCACCGGGTTGCCTGCTTTCCGTCAAAGGCATTGTAAACGTCCCTTTTAGAACCGTAAAAATTGCCCGTGAAGGTTTTTTCCCGGTACTGGCTGACCTGGAAAGGCATATGCCAGACGAATACAAAAGAGAGCCTGCGCTGTTCTTTGGGCTTCAGCCTTATTTTCGCGCAGACCGCGCCTGCAGGAGAAGGACCATTTTCCTGCATATCGGTGAGGATACCTGATAATGCAAAAGAATCCCAGAACGAAACCGCCTTCGCGCCCGCGTCCCAGTTCTGGCAATACGTTACCCGCAGGTCCGGCTCTTTTTGGACGGCAATGAGGTATTCGCCGAGGACGTTTTTGCTCTCGCCTTCATATGACCCGGAGGTCGTAAAGAGCAGGCCGGAAAATTGCGCGGTGTCCAGGATCTCCTGCTTGTTGCCGTCCCTGGAATCCCAGGCCTTCCCTTTCCTTCCGCCCCACCCGATAAGGTTCTCCATTGAAAAAAGCAGGGCTGCGTCCAGAGGCCTATCGGATCTGTTTGTGACGGTAAAATTGAACAAAGCGCACGGAAGGCTTGAATCCTTAATATTATTGGGGATGAGCGGGGAAAAAGCTTCAAGGGAAATGTCTAAGGGAAGAAGCGGATCATAAAAATTCAGTTCAGCAACAGGGAACCTGCCGAAATACGTGACGCTGTCGATCATCGTAGTGTTTTGGTATCTGTCAGACCTGAGCTTCAGGACCCTGGCAGCTCCGGTATTGCCGTCACCGGCATACACGGCAAAGAACGCGCCCCGCACGATACCCGTGGGCCGGTCCCAGTTGTGGTTAACGGAGAAATTGCCGAAACCGCCGTCGGTCAGCATTTCTATCTTGCCGCACCCGATCCCCCCCAGCGGCACCCCGCTCTTCCACCTGGCAGACGTTATAACGCCGGTGGTCTCGGAGAACTGGCAGAATGACGCCGCGGGGATGAGGATTGCCAGAACGAAGAACGCTAATTTAATTGATTTTAACATAGGGCGTCCCTCTGACCCCCAAATTTTTTTCTACATCCACACGGGCAGAAAATAAATAGGCCTGCCCTCTTCCTCTTTCATTCCGAAAAAATCCTTTGTTAACACAAACCCGCGGGGAGGCAGATAATTCTTAAGAAAATATTTCATTCCCCTGGGAACAGCGGGAAATTTAAATGATTTATATTTGACCTCTACCGGAACCGGATTTTGGCCCGAGATTATAAAATCAATTTCATTCTTAGACTGTGTCCTCCAGAAATGGAGTTCCTCTAAATCCCTGAGATTCTTTATAAGCTGCGAAAATACGAAGTTTTCCACAAGAACACCGGTGTCTGTCCTTGAATCAGCCGGCAGAAAATTGTTAATAGCCGCGTTCCTTAAACCGTTATCAAAAAAATAGATTTTAGGCATCTTGACTATTTCTTTCCGCTTGTTTGTAAAATAAGGCGCGAGGATCTCAATGATGAATGTATTTTTAAGTATAAAAAGGTATCTTTCCAGGGTAGGCCTTGCCATCCTCAGATCTATGGAGGTATTGTCATAATTCATCAAATCGCCTGCCTGCAGCCCGAGTATTTTAATAAGGTTATTGAATGCCGCCGGGTTGTCAATGCGCATAAGATCCTTAATGTCTTTTTTTACGTAGGTATTGTATATTTCGGCAAGATATGTGATTTTTTTTCCGTTATTATTTTCAAGCGCAATTCTAGGATATCCGCCATACACAATAAATTCGTCTATAAGTCTTTTGAATTTTTCAGAGTGAAATTTTAATTCTTCGAAATCCGGCTTGATTTTTTCCCTGTATATTTTTTCAAAGCTGTTTCTCAGCAGCAGATCGTATAGGATTTTTTCACCTCTGAAAAGAAGAAATTCCTGGAAATCAAGCGGAAAAATTTCAAAAACGATCTTCCTGCCCGCGAGAGAATCCTTAAATTTCTTTCTTATGTCAAACGTGGAGGAACCAGATACAACCAGTTTTATGTTTTTATGGTGGTCGCTTAACAGTTTAATAAAATTTGACGGATTATCCAGATACTGGATTTCATCTATAAACACAACCAGATTGCCTGAAATATCCGCGCCTAAGCTGCTTAAATACCTTAAAAATTCTTCTGGTCCCGCATTTAGAATTTTAAGCAGAGAGGTGTCCTCAAGATCGAAATAATGAATTATTTTTTCATCAATGCCTCTTTTTCTCAATTCATTTTGCAGGAGCCGCATAATACAGGTCTTTCCAACCTGCCTTGCGCCAATAAGAACAATTACTTCTTCGGTATCTAAAAATTTTACTATATTCTCAAGCGCTTTTCTTGGAAAAAGGGATTTATTTAAATTTTGCCTCATTTTAACCTCATAATTTTAATATAGTAATATAGAAACAACTTAATAATTCTTATATAATTATACACTAGAATATCAATTTTGTCAAGGAAAAAACCACAGGAAAAAACCACACTTATGAACCCAGAGACGTAGACCCAAAAACTTAGGTGTCAGGTCTTGACATGTGACATATCGTTCAACCGGCAAACAATTTCTTTTCAATCCTTGCGATCTCGTCAAGAACTTCCTTATCACCTACATACCCGGTCCAGGCACCCTTTCCCGGCAATCCGGACATCGTTTTGGCTGGCTCAATCCGCGTTTTTTATACCACTTTTGCTCCCCGCCGTTGAAAATGAATTCTTTCCCGCAGACCATACACTCTATCCTGATATCCGCCATAACAGGATATTTCCGCGTCTCCGTTATCTTCAGCTCATCCCTGCGCGCGGCAAAACGGCTGTTTTTAGAAGCGGCCCAGAGGACATCAATGGGTGATTCCAGGAACGTTCTTTCGTTATATTCGAATTCCGGTAATATCCTCAAATGCGGCGGCTTACCGCATCCAGGGACAGTGCAATCAACCGACTGCGCTGGACATTCTTTGCGGTGGCAGATCCTGCCTAAATGAATAAGCTTCTCGTCAAAAAGAAAAACATCCCAGCTATTGTGGCGCCTGCTTATCTGCCGCGCGTATTTCGCTAAAACCTCAATCTCTTCAAGGCTGCGGACGATCACAGCCAGATCTATATCGTTGGGATAAGGGTCGTTACCTGCCACAGAACCGATAATGGCGATTTCAAGCAGGCTCTGCAGCCCGCGCGCCTTCTCGGCAAATTCTTTTCCGGCATCCCTGAGACTCTCGTTCTTATTGTATTCTTTCGCTCCACCTTCCATCCCGCAATCCTTTTATGTTTAACAATGGCCGATCGTCCAGTCGTCCAATTATCTGATTATCTAATATGATATGTCACATGTCAAGACCTGACACCTTTTTTATTTTAAAGGAGGGGGATAAAAACATTCACCCCCACCTTTTTTTACGGCAGTATTGACTGCGCCCATTCCAGGAAACGCCTTGCATGCTTTGAAAGTGTCCCGGCATCGCTGCCTGAAAAAAGCTTGTCCTGATACTCCAGCAGATTCTTCCTGCGTATCAGTTCCTGAAGATGCTCCGCGTTTTTCCTTGCTTCCTCTGTCTTGAACAGGGAGATCAAAAGACGGACCGCGTCGTCATGTTTGGGGCTTATGCTTCTTATCCCGTGAAAACACGCAAGCAGGGCGTCGTTCGCGGAAATAGCCGAGTGTATCGCGTTCAGGCAGGCTGAATTCCATCTTTCCTTTGCCAGATCGTCTTCCATGCTGCTTATAAATTCCTTTGCTTTCTTCAGGAAACCGGAGTATTTCGCCTTGTCTATTTTTATTGTTTTAACCTTACTTTCCATTTCTTCCAGCCTCTGAAAGAGCCTTCCCGTATATAAGTTTCCCTTCACCCGCGACTTCCGCGATAAGGCCGCTGCCCTTCTTTAGCTTCCTTGCCACACCGCCTGCCTTCATCAGTATTGGGGATAACCTGTTGCCGAACGCGACCGTAATGTCTGTTTCGAGTTTTCGCGCCTCTTTCTCCGCGATCTTCATGTTTTTGCCGTCCGGGAATACGATAAGCGCGTCTATATCGCTGCCCGGAAGCGCGTCCCCCCTGGCAACGCTCCCGAAAAGGATAATGCTTACCGGTTTGGGCGCTGAGAACCCCTTCAAAATATACCCTTTAAGAAGCCCAAAAATCCCGCGTTCGCTCTCAAAAAGCGGGAACAGCACCGATTTAACGAACGCGTTCTGTTCCTCAAGGATGTAAAGAAGGGACCTGCCGGAACTGCGCATCCGCACTAAGCCCTGCAAGGCAAGCCCCTGAAGCGCTGTGTGGCATTTTACGTGCGAAAGGCCTGTTGCCTTTGCTATCTCCCTTCCGTTGGATTCCACGCGTGCCTTAACCATAAACCTCAATATTTTCACGCGCGATTGCTGGCCCAGTATTGTATTTAAGGGTTCCCTGAATATCATCTATCCTCCATTGGTAACTAATATTACCATATGGTAATAATAAATACCATAAAAAACGAAAAATGTCAAGGAAAAAAACACTTATTGTTCCGCAACATTCAAAATGTCACATTTGGGAACCTTAAAATGTCACATCGCTCATAGTTGGTACTCTCCGATTTTCTGCTCATCCTTTAAAACAATAATCTTTCTGTTGGGGATAAGACCCACGGTTACTTCCTGTTCTGGAAATCGTCCTACTTTCCAGGTTCTGCCTTCGAGAGTACCCACCCCCCTCACCCTAC
>Ga0210017_1003583_pt1 | contig 12971 bp, 14 predicted proteins | sample CryGeyCG2014_020_FD_183966 | JGI IMG/M metagenome (GOLD analysis project Ga0210017, IMG submission 183966) | Groundwater microbial communities from aquifer - Crystal Geyser CG08_land_8/20/14_0.20 (SPAdes) (version 2) | ecosystem: Environmental > Aquatic > Deep subsurface > Groundwater | place... | reverse complement strand
GGGCTGCCAGCTGGTCCCGGGGTGAGGGATTCCGACGCAATCATAATTGTTGAGGGGCGCGCCGATGTGCTCACCCTACTGCGCTGCGGTATTAAGAATGCCGTCGCGATCGAGGGCACGAGCGTCCCGAAGGCCGTGGTGGACCTAAGCCGCAACAAGACAACCACAGCTTTCTTGGACGGCGACCGCGGTGGCGACCTCATCCTCAAGGAACTCCTGCAAGTAGCGGAGACCGATTTCGTCGCTAGGGCCCCGCCGGGAAAGATGGTCGAGGAAATGACGAGGAAGGAGATAGTGAAGGCGCTCCGAAACAAGGTACCGGCCGACCAAGCGGTGCTCGAGACCAAGGGAAAACCCGAGGAAGCCGCACCCAAGCCCGAGGCTAGAGGAGAAAACGACTTCGCCAAGCTCAACGCGATCATAAACGGGCTGCGGGGGACGCTCAAGGCGCGTCTTCTGAACGATAATCTCGAAACCTTAGAAGAGGTTCAGGTGAGGGATCTCGTAGACAGCCTTTCTAAGGCAACGGGCGTGAGCGCGGTCGCCTTCGACGGTGTCGTGACCCAAAAGCTCGTGGACATAGCTGCGGATAAAAACGTTAAATATCTGGTCGGGATGCGAGTCCGCCTCGATAGGGCCCCACCCGCAAGCCTAAAAATTTTGACACCCGATGACTTACGCCGCCGCCCGCGCTAGAATTCGAGCGACATCAAAATTGCCGCCTCGCCGTCTTCGTAGTAATAGGGGATTTCTTCCCCAAGCTCAAATCCAAGCTTCTGATAGAACTGCTGTGCGGGGATGTTGCTTTTTCGCGCCTCTAGTCTCACACTTCTCGCGCCCTTCATGCGCAAGACATCAAGCATGTGAACCACTAGTGCGGTGCCCACCCCTTGGCGCCTGTATTCAGGGTAGACGCCTACCGCCATGATGTGGCCGGTCGCCCCCCATCTCAGGACGCCTATCACATAGCCCACGATCTTACCGTCCACCTCGGCCACCAAAAAACTGTATGGGTTATTAGCATACAGGCGGTTGAGCAAGCTTAACGGATACGGATCGGGAAAGCAACGGTTCTCTATATCCAAAATAGCATCCATGTCCCCCGGCTTGAAGCCCCTCACCTTGATCATGTTGCTGGCCATTTTCTCCTCACTCACTTTTAAGTCAAGCGGGTAAAAGAGACTTCGGTCTTGGCGGGGTTGTAGATGCGGGTTCTTTACAAGGACATGAAACACGGGAAGATCAAGCTGGCCCCGGAAACGCTTGACGATCTCTGGCACATGCAATACATAGTTGAACCTGGGGACCTGGTCACCGCGCAGACTTGGAGGCGCGAGCGAGCCGAGGCGGACAAGCTCAGGCCGGAGCGGCTGGAGAAGAAGCCAGTGACGCTTTCGATAAGGGTTGAGAGCGTTGAGTTTCATAAATTTGCAAATGTGCTGCGCGTGCTGGGAAAAATCGAGGAGGGGCCGGACGTTGGCAAACACCACTCGCTCAGCGTCGAGCCCGGGTTTGTCTTTACGTTGACGAAGACCTGGCGGCCAGAGCACCTCGAGAGGTTGCGGGAGGCGGTGAAAGCGAGTAGGCGCCCCCGCGTCTTGCTGGTCGCCCTCGACGATGAATCGGCCGAGCTGGGGCTGGTCAGGCAGTACGGGCTTGAGCATGTTGGGACTATCTATTACCACCGCGCGGGCAAGCGCTACGCGTCAAAGGAGCCTGGTGCGCAGAAGTTTTTTCACGAGCTTGCGGCGGCGATGGACAACGTGATAACCCGCGAGAACGTCCGCGCCGCGATAGTCGCTGGGCCCGGATTCACCAAGGAGGAGTTCCACAAGTTCCTGCGCGAGAAGTACCCCGAGCTGGCGACAAAAGTTCGCCGGGATGACATCAGCTCGGGTGGCAGAGCGGGCCTCTACGAGATAATCCGCCGCGGCTTCGTCGAACGTGTTTCAGCGGAGGATCGTCTTTCGTTTGAAATGGCATCGGTCGAACGGCTCATGGCGGAGATAGCGGGGGATGGGCTGGCTGCGTATGGCAAGGCGGAGATCGAGCGGGCAACATCGCTCGGGGCTGTTGAGAAATTGCTGATTGCTGATAAAGTCGTGAAAGGGGATGAAGTGTGGGTGAGACAGCTGCTTGAACAAGTTCGCAGAACTCGTGGCGAGGTCGTCGTCGTCAGCACGGAGCACGATGCGGGCAGGCAACTCCTTTCCCTCGGCGGTGCGGCCGCGCTGCTCAGGTTCAAACTTCGTTGAATGTGGTGGCTAGCATATTTTTATGTTGCATGTGGATGTTTAGTGGGATGTTGACATGCTAGTTGCACTTGCTTCCGCGATGCCAGAGGTCATCGAACGCGTATCGACGGCCTTGCGTGATGCTGCTCCGGTGGTGTTGATAATCGTCGGCGCCGTACTGTTCCTGTTTGCAGGGGCGGTGAAGTGGTTGGCGAAGATAGTCGGCGCTGGGCTTTTCATCTACGGCATCTTGGCGGCGCTTCAGCTGATTTGAATCGTTGTTATATATATAACAACTGCGCGCCAAAAGGTTATTCGACTCGAGGCCAAAAAATTACTTCGATGACCGCAACCCCGATTTACGGCGCTCCCGCGCTCAAAGTCAAATCTGCCAAGGAAAACGCGCTGGTTGTAGCGGATCTGCACATGGGCATCGAGAGCGAGCTTGCGGGCAGAGGCGTGGTGCTGCCGAGCCAAGTTCCGAAGGTCAAGGAGCGACTTCTCAGCTTGATCGAGCAAGAGGCCCCCAAACGTTTGATTTTTCTCGGCGACGTGAAGCACAACGTGCCGATCGCGACTTGGCAGGAGTGGCGCGAGTTGCCGGCGTTTTTTGAGGAGCTGACCAAGTTCGTGCGGGTTGAGGTGGTGCCCGGAAATCACGACGGTGGCCTCAAGGGGATGGTGCCAAGCGACGTGAAAATTCATGGTGCGGGGGGCATCTTGTTGGGTAAAAGCATCGGGCTGGTGCACGGTCACGCTTGGCCGTCGCCCGAGTTGATGAAAGCGAAGCTCTTGGTCTCCGCCCACAACCATCCCGCTGTGGGGTTCCGCGATGGGTTGGGTGCCCGAACCGTCGAGCCGGCTTGGTTGAGGTGCAAACTGAATCCTTCCAAGCTGCCGAAGAAACTGCGAGGAGTGGCCGGAAACAGCGTGCCCAAGCTGCTGGTTATGCCCGCGTTCAGCGAGCTCGTTGGCGGGGCTGCGGTCAATCGGGCCGTGCCAAAGGAATTGATAGGGCCGATTTTCAAGTCGGGGGCGGCGCGCATAGAGGATGCCGAGGTCTACCTGCTCGACGGCACTTGTTTGGGGAGAGTTCGAGACTTGTAAAAGATGAGGGGTCTACATCCGCTTGAGGTCGTTGCGAAGCTAAAAGCAGTAGAGCTAACCAAACTGGAAAAAGACACCGCGAGATCTGCAAAACGGTGTTCAACGCTGACCACGACAAAATTAGGCCCATTCGCAAAAAACTTTAAGCTTGAGCGGAAGGTTTATATGCGTATGTATGCACAATCAATACTGATACATATGGCAAGCGTGGTGATTCGGATTAGCCCCCAAACCCGCAAGCTCCTGAAGGGTGTGGCGACGAGGGAACAAACATACGATCAGATAATCCGCGATGCAGTAGAGCTGTACGAGGCGCTGATGGCAGAGTTCCGAGAGATGCTTCACGACCCAGAGTCCGAGTGGACATCGCACGAGGATCTTCTCAGCGAACTCGGTTTCACCGAGGAGGAAATCAAGCGCGAAAGGGCCTCTCTCTCCCAGAAATCGGCTTAAAAAGAGATCGCGAGAACAAGCACCGGATGAACTGAATGGAGAGTTCAAGGAGCTCACAAAAACAGAAGTCCACGCTTTCAGGTGTAGGAAGTATCAGATATCACAAGTTCTTCAAGCATCAGATAAGGAAACTCCCCCGCGAAGTGCAAAAGCGCATTCTGGCAGCGATCGTCGAGTATCACGAAACCGGTCGGGGCGATGTTCAAAAAGTGATGGGCGAGTTGGAGCGCCTACGGGTTGGAGATTATCGCGTGTTTCAAGGATGGGTCGAAGGGGAGTTTCGAGTGGTCGGAGTCTTCCACCGTCGTTTCGAGTATGCCCAATACATCTTACGTGCAACACTTGAGCGGTTAAGGCATTTCAAAGAATAGTTGATAATACAAAGGGTCAGATCTCTCCGAGCTCAAAAGCCTCGGGCTCCAACTCTGGCCGAACGACTTCGAAGAGCTGGGCCTTTGCCTTCCACCCTTCAATCACGTTTTTTAGCTCGACGGCGCTCTGCTTGTTTTCGCAGAGGAAAACAGAACTTTGGAGTCGTTTGATGTCTCTGTACCTATCCATCAGGGCGTCGAGGGCCCGATAGAACTGGCGCGGTATGCCGCTTGTCTTGGTGCCCTTAAAATCATATATCACCAAATACGCCATTTTCGCCCCATTTTGTCTTACGTATGCAGGGCTTTATAATCGTTTGTTTGTCTTACGTAAGACAGAAAAAATGAAAGTCTGGCATTGTTTTGTGATATGTCACAGATAAAAAATCGGTTCCGCAACAAGGGCAAAAATTAGGTGCTAGGGAATCGCTTTTGTCCCCCAACCCATCCCCCAATGGCGGGCAGCGATTTCAAAAATCCTTTGCTAGATGAAACAACTTCGTCAATCCTTTCCAGGGGTTATCCCGTCGTCGTTGGCGGAGTCCAATTTGCCGCGTAGGCATCCAGCTTGCTCATGGCCGTCGAACCGACATATGGGACATCGTCCACCTCCTGCCTTGAGTCGAACGGGTTGTCATCAGCTGTCCCGTAAACCCCATCTGGGCCATCGCGGTGGGCAACGATATTGCGAGCTGCCCGGGAGTCCAGCCCGACGTCGATGTCAAGTACTTTGGTGGTGGTGGTCCTGTGGTTGACGAATTCAAGCAACTTATCCTTGGTCGTTGGCTGCTCACTAGGAGGGGTCCAAGTTGCAGCATAAGCTTTCAACGCACTCAAGGCAGATGAACCTACATACGGGACGTCGTCCAGCTCTTGAATGGTGTCAAAGGGGTTGTCGTCTGCCGTCCCGTACACTCCATCGGGGCCGTCCCGGTGGGCGATGATATTACGGGCCGCTCGGCTGTCGAGCCCGACATCCACATCCAGCACCTTGAAGGTGGTGCTTGGGTGGTTGACAAAAGTAAGAGTGTCAGCACCCACAATCACAAAGGAGTTAAGCCTATTCAAATCACCGTTGAAAACATCCAAATCCACATTGCCGCTGATACCCGGCACACTTCCTTCACTACTGTATTGCCAGAAATCCCAGCTAGACCATTTTCCAGTATTTGGTGAACTTACTCCATAGTGTGCAATCCAGAGGTGGTATTTTGTGAGTGAGCTATCCAAATTATTGGCGTAATAACTGTTTACATACAGGATAGGCTCCACACCTGTTTTACTCTTGACCCGGGTCATCCATGTATCAGCCCAAGTAGAAAGGGTACTCCAGCTGACATCGCTAGGCTTTTGTTCCAGATCTAATACCGGCCTCAGCCAGCCTGATTTGAGATAGTTTCCTGCCACTTGAATGAAATAATCCGCTTCGTCACAAGCATCATTTACACCGTTTGTGAATGGTGTTGCAAAATGATATGCGCCAATAAGTAAACCAGCAGATTTGCCGTTATTCATATTTGTTGTGAACTTGGGGTCTGTGTAACCAACGCCCTGAGTTGCTTTGCAGAACGCAAATTTATAACCTGCGCTAGCTACCGAATTCCAATTAATATCCCCCTGCCAGTGAGAGACATCTATTCCTTTTATTTCTGATGAGCCTGCACGGACACTACTTGGAAGTAATGCTCCAAATCCTATCAAGAGCATAGCTCCAACAATTAATACCCTAAAGAGCTGCTTGTTTTTACCAGAGTGGTTTTTCAAACTCACTTTTTCAACCTCATCAAATATTAAAATAAGAGCATATAAACTTTTTTTCCTTTGTAAAGTAAACTTTCTAACTAAGCTTTGGCAATTTAAGCCTTTAAAGCTGTAAGCAGCGCCGAAAGTCGCTTTTATTTTCACAGTCGCTCAATCAGGGCACCCGCGATCAACGGCAAGAGAACGGTGGCATCGCCCTCGGCCGTGACATACTTCGCCTTCTCCTTGACTTTGCCCCACGACACGGCCTCTCGCATCCTCGCCCCGCTCAGGCTGCCGTCCCACTCCGGCGCCGTTGTGATGTAGACCGCGTAGTCGAGGCCGCCCCGAAAGGCGTTCCACCAGATCGTGTGGTGCTTGCTTATGCCGCCACCTACCATCAGGGCGCCAGTACGCTTCGCCCCGAACACCAGGTCCGCGAGTTCCTGCTGGTCGCTGAACTGATCGAGCCTGAAATCGCGGTGGTCCTGCCAGAAGAGCCAGAGCTGCGAGCCGAAGGCACCGTCGAATATACCCGGCACGTAAATCGGGATTTTGTTCTTCCACGCCCAGTAGAGGATCGAGCTGCGGTTCGCGCGCTTCCCGAACTCCCATACCAGCTCCTTGCCCGAGATCTCGCGCTTCCCCTCGCGCCAGAGCTCCCCCAAAATCGGCTGCATCTTCTCCTCGAGTACCAAGCCGTAACTCTCGTTCGGCACCAATATGTTGCCCAAGCGGTTGATGCCTGCGCGGTGAAGCTTGGCGTCGTCCATCATGAAGTCGCCGTGGTAGTAGCTCTTCCAAGCCCGCGCGAGGTCGTGGTCGAGGGTGCCGCAGGTTGTGATGATAACATCTACCAGCTTTTTTTGCACTAAATCGCGAATGACTCCCCTACAGCCCGTCGCCACTATGCAGGCGGGAAATGAGAGGAACTTGACGCAGGCCCCATCGCGCTCCATGCGTTCGAGGATGTCGACTGCTACGCCGACTTTTTTCGCCACGAAGCCGCCGCCGGCTTGGAGCTGTTTAACCAGTTTGTTTAGCCCCATGCCTTTTCGCAGGCTTACATCCTTCACCGGCGGACCCAGAGTTTTTTTCATGTTCTCAATTCAATTATTCTGCCGGGCTTCTAAAGGTTTTTATAGGGGCATCGGCGTTGGGGGTAGGGGAAGTCATGCAAGATGTTGTGATAATCGGCGCGGGCCCAGCTGGCCTTTTTGCCGCTCATGAGCTGGCGACTAAATCAAAGCTCTCGGTGCTGGTCATCGACATGGGGCGAGAGATAGACAAGCGCACATGCCCGGCAGCTGAGACTGGCAAGTGTACAAAATGCCGCCCCTGCCACATCATGTGCGGGGTGGGCGGCGCTGGCGGGATGTCGAGCGGCATTCTCAACCTCCGCTACGACATCGGAGGCGACTTGAGCAAGCTCACGGGGAGCGTTTCCAAGGCGCAGGGTCTGGTAGAGGACGTAGACGCTATTTTCCTTGAGCACGGTGCACCAAAGGAAGTCTATGGTTTGGAGTCGGAGGCGACCGAGGAGCTGCGCAGGCGGGCAGCGGCTTCGGGCGTTAGGTTCATCCCGATACCACAGCGCCATATAGGCAGCGAGTACCTGCCAGACGTGATAAACTCACTCAAGCACAAGCTGGAGAAGCACGGTGTGAAGTTCATGTTGAATACGCAGGTTGAAAAGATTGGGAAGGGCGAAGTGGTCATCAAGGGCAAGCGCATCAGAGCCAAGTACATCCTCGCTGCCCCAGGGAGGGTCGGCGCCACATGGTTCGCGGAGCAGGCGAAGGCGCTCGGCATAAAATCGACACACGGCCCGATCGATGTCGGTGTTAGGGTCGAGGTGCCGGCAGTGGTCTACGAACCCGTGGTGAAAGTTAATCGCGACCCAAAGTTTCACATCATATCTAAAACGTTTGACGATTTCGTGCGCACTTTTTGTACTAACGCGGCAGGATTCGTCATGGAGGAGCGTTACAACGATCACGTGGGGGTAAACGGGCAATCGCTCCGCGCCAAAAAATCGCAGAATACAAATTTTGCTTTTCTAGTGCACATAGAGCTAACCCAGCCAGTTACCGATACCACTTCATATGGCAGATCCATAGCATACCTCGCGACGACTATAGGGGGCGGGCGCCCGTTGCTGCAGAGGTTAGGTGACCTGCGCGCCGGGAGGCGATCGACTTGGCAACGGATAGAGCGTGGCCACGTGATGCCCACGCTGCGCAGTGTGACGCCTGGCGATATTTCAATGGCCATGCCGGGGAGAATCGTGACGGACCTCCTTGAAGGTTTAGAGCGGCTTGATGGCGTGGTCCCCGGCGTCGCCTCGGATTCAACGCTGCTTTACGCGCCAGAGGTGAAGTTCTACGCCATGAAAGTGGGCGTCGATGAGAATATGGAAACTAACGTGGCCAACATCTTCGTTGCCGGCGATGGGGCCGGGCTCTCGCGCGGAATAGTCACATCGGCTGCAACCGGCCTGCTTGCGGCGCGGGGAATCATGAAGAAGGCCGGCACCAAATAGCTACTCGATTACCTCGAGCCGCGCCACCATTTCCTTTTGTTGCGGCGTCAGCTCCACTACATGAGTGCGCTCTGGGATCGCCGTTTCCTTCACCTCGCCAAACAGTAGCGTCGAGAAGTAGCGGAAGCCGTGGTCGTTCAGCATTGTGACGATTCGTTTTAGCCCTGGGTGGCGGTCGTGCAGCTTGAAGCACGCAGCCACATTCGCCCCGCTCGAAATCCCAACGAATAATCCCTCATCCCGGGCGATGTTTTTAGTCATCCAGATGGCTTCTTCGGAGGAGACGAGGACCACGCCGTCTAGGAGGGAGACGTTAAAAATCGAGGGAATGAAACCATCGCCTATGCCTTCGATACGGTGAGAGCCCCATTGTTGTTTTGCAAGGACCGGGCATTCAGTCGGCTCTGCGGCATAAATTTTGACTTTTGGGTCCTGCTCTTTCAGGTACCGCCCGACCCCAGTGATGGTGCCTCCAGTTCCAGCGGTGGCCACGAAGGCGTCGAGCTTCCCACCAACCTGCTCCCAGATTTCCGGCCCGGTGCTCTCGTAGTGTGCCTGAATGTTTAGGGGGTTGTTGAATTGATCCACCCAAAAGTAGTGCTCTGGGTCTAGGGAGATGAGCTCCTTCGTTCGCTTCATCGCCAAGTCGACGTCAGACTCGGCACCAGGCACCGTTAGGATTTTTGCCCCAAAAGCACGGATAGCCTTCATCCGCTCTTCGCTCATTCCCTGGGGTATGATGATGAGTACTGGATATCCGAAGTAAGTCCCGAGCATTGCCGTTGAAATACCAGTGTTGCCGGTGGTGCACTCGACGATTGTCATTCCTGGACGGAGCTTTCCAGTTTCCGTTGCGTTCTTCAGTATCTTCAGTAAAATTCGGTCTTTGAGGCTTCCTGAAGGATTCATGAATTCAGCCTTTCCGAAGAGTTCTATATCGCGACCCCTCGCCACCTTATTCAGGCGCATCAGCGGGGTATGGCCTATTGTTTCAGTCAATGCCGTAGGCCGCTCCACGCGCACAAAACTCGTGTCCATTAGATTCACTCATATATTTTTTGTCGTTTCTAGTTTATGAAATCACCCCAAGAGGAAATCCCAAGCCATTTTTAGCCCGGCACCTACCATCTTTGGGGTCGAAAATGCGCATAGCTCTCATCATGCTAGTTCTCCTCACAAGCGCAGCATTCGCTTCAGCTCAGGAGTGGCCGATGTTTAGACACGACTCGCAGCACACTGGTTATTCGGACTCGCGCGCTCCCGAGACCGACGCCATCGCTTGGGAGTACAGCGCCAGCGGAAGTTTCTCATCTCCAGTTGTAGCGGATCTGAAAGTTTTTGTTGGTTCGGAGGACGGCAATCTATACGCTTTGAATGCGGTCAACGGCTTGTTGCTTTGGAAATACCCGGCTGGAGGGGAGATTCTCTCTTCACCAGCGGTGGCTGACAACATCGTGTATTTCGGCTCAGGCGACAACCGCATCTATGCTTTGTACGCGGACAACGGGAAGCCAGCCTGGCAAAACCCGTATGAAACAGGTGGCGAGGTGACCTCATCGCCTGCGGTTGCAGATGGAAAAGTGTTTGTCGGGTCAACGGACAACTACGTGTACGCTTTGAACGCGGATGACGGCAGGGAAAATTGGAAGTTTGGGACAAATAGAGCGGTGACCTCTTCGCCCGCGGTTGTCGGCGGCAGGGTTTTCGTTGGCTCGTGGGATAATCGGGTGTACGCCCTCAACGCCGGGAGTGGAGATAAAATCTGGGAATTCCAAAGCACCTACGTTATTGTATCATCGCCGGCCGTGGTTGGTGGTCGGGTTTACATAGGGCTGCGAAGGAACTTGGGCCCAGAGGGATGGAGTGTGGTCAGCTTAGATAGCTCTGACGGGAACTTGGTGTGGGAATACCAAACCGAAGGCCACATCGAGTCCTCGCCAGCGGTGGTTGAAAACCGCGTTTACGTTGGGTCGGATGATGGCAACATCTATTGCTTGGACGCGCGCGATAACGTGGAAAATCGCCAGATATGGAAGTTCAAGACCAACGACCGCGTGCAGTCCTCGCCAGCGGTTGCAGATAACAAGGTTTTCGTCGCCTCGTGGGACGGTTACCTCTACGCGCTAAATGCTGAAAACGGTTCGTTGATATGGAAGCATGAGATCGGGCAGGTGGCAAAAGCCTCGCCCGCCATCGCATATGGTAAAGTATTCATCGGCTCGATCGAGGGAGAGTTTTACTGCTTCGGTTCATGGGGCGAGGTGATAGGGCCGAGCATATCAGCGGGCGTAAAATACATGCTCATCGCCATATTCTTCTTTCTCATACTCTGGTTTTTGCATAAGAAAATGTCAGAGTGATTTCTGAAGTTAAAAAATGGTGCGGCCGGCGGGACTCGAACCCGGTCTATCGCGTTGGTTTTTGATGCCTCTCGGCCATCTCGACGAACTTTTCGACTTTTCTGATCAGGCTCTCTGCATCCTGTTTGGAGAAGAACTCAGCATGGTAATCGGCCGCGGATTTTTCCCTTATCGCCTCGGCCAAAGTATCTCGGTGGCGGGATTCTTCACTCGGCAGGTAGTTCCTCCTTATCAATTCGAGAAAAAGTGCCGGAGCATCTTCGTGTCGCTTAGCCACGCGTCCCAAAAATCTCGTGGTTAGCGAGTCGTTCGCCTTAATCACAGCGTGAATAGCCAACGCCGATGCAACGGTGTACTTATTTCTCGTCTCGACCTGCAGTCCAAACACGTACTTCGCCGCCGATAACCAGAGTTTTGCTTGTCCCAAGTGATCTTGGTAAGTCATATTTTGCCACGCCTAAACAATACGATTCCTTCTTTTTTAACTGCGGTTGCAAACTCGTGTTTTGTCTTCACCATCTCATCGAACTCGGCATCAGGTAGCACGGTGGGAACGATTGAACGCCCCGTGCGGTGGCTCACGTCGCTGGCAATCTTTGTGATTTGTGATTTCAATGCTTTTGTCGACCTTTTGACCAAAACTAGCACATCGATGTCACTCTCTAGCGTCGCGGCCCCGCGTGCAACCGAGCCATAAAGGACACAGGATTCAACCGCCTTAAGTTTTGAGACTTCTCGCGCGAATTCTTCCGCTACCTCTCGGAGAGGGAAGACCTCGACAGCGACAGCCGACTTCAGTGCTGGGAGATATGGTGAACCCTCTATCAAGTTAAATAATTTTGTTTTCTTCCCCAACAATCTCGATCTCAAGATTTTCGCGTTTTCCATATCCAAGACCGTTCGCCAGACCGTCGCGTGGGGGACTCCAGTGATTTTTTCGAGTTCGGGGACGCTCCAATCCTTCTCTGGATGATTTAACATAGCTCTAACAATTTTCCTTCTTTTCTCTGAGCCCAAAACCCTAGAGAGGATATCTGTTATTTTAGTTCGCATCATGAACTAATTAGTTCACTTCGTGGTATAAAAACTTTGGGAATTCCAAAAACTGTGGTGCGGCCGCCGGGATTCGAACCCGGGCAACAGCCTTGGCAAGGCTGTGTCCTTTTGGCAGCGCTCCGTAGCGCTTAGACCAGGCTAGACTACGGCCGCATCAGAAGAAAATTGTGCTTCCAATAATTAAACACTTGCGTCTAGCCGATGATCGCGGTCATCATTCTCCCCCCGACCACCGCACCGATTGTGAAGACCGTGAGTGCTATGGGTAGGCTCTGGGCGATGGCAGTGCGTTTTGCCAGACCATCGTCTCCAACCTCGATTTCCGTTGAATAGCTAATGAGGATAATCGTCAGCAGCATGATGTAGACCCCGAGCACGAATAGAAAAATCGAGGGCGACACGGACGCGCTACCAAGGAAAGATACCTCCGTGGATTTCCCGGCGAGCACACCCTGCATGCGCGATGTCACAGACGCGATGAGCGGAGCAAAGAAGAGCGCAACCGAGCGCATGGAACTCACCACCTCTCCCAGAGATTTTCTCACGTCAGCTTCCACCCGCCGGAGTTCCTTCAGGTGACTTGCTATGCGCAGGATCACCTCGCCAGCTGCTTTGGTGCTTCGCTGAACAACGTCGATGAGCATCTTCATTGTGCTTCGTACAGTTTGGGAGTGGACATTTTTTAGTGCTCCATTTTCCTCATCGAAGAGTGCAGATCTCAGCCCGAGCCCACCGATTCTGACATTAGCGGACGCGCGCCTGAACACCTCGCTGACGCCGCTGCCGTGCATTGTTTCCGCAACCCGCTCGAACGCATCCTCAGCCGGCCGCCCCTCGGAGATGCGATTACCAAGATGGAACAGAGCGTCGCAGAACTCGTGCTCGATTTGCAGGGTCTTCTGGCGCAGCTTGTACACCTTTGCCGTGGTTTGATAAAGGTAGAAAGTGACGCTCAGCCCAGCCCCCCAGAGGGCCGATAGCGCGGCGATGTCAAGCGGGATGTTTTTTCCGAACGCACAAGCGATAGCGGGTGAGGCAATAGCCAGCCCCGCCGCAACGGCGATAAAAGCAGTTCTCCATGTTGTTGCGTCGCTTGGGATCTTTGGAG
>Ga0210017_1003582_pt1 | contig 12973 bp, 14 predicted proteins | sample CryGeyCG2014_020_FD_183966 | JGI IMG/M metagenome (GOLD analysis project Ga0210017, IMG submission 183966) | Groundwater microbial communities from aquifer - Crystal Geyser CG08_land_8/20/14_0.20 (SPAdes) (version 2) | ecosystem: Environmental > Aquatic > Deep subsurface > Groundwater | place... | reverse complement strand
TGAAATAAGAACAATAATAATCAGCAAGCCATAAGTTACTTTATATTCTATCCTGTTCAACATTTTTTCACTAAAAATATATAGGTATTTTGTTTTAAATCTTTTAACCAATACTTAACCTTTCTATAATAATCATACTATTCAAGCTTTAATAAAACTATAGTATGTCTTGGAAGGACGTTTCGTTTGTTTTAAAGTCTAAAAAAAGGAGGGAATTGCTCCTGCTACTCGAGATACCAAAAACCCCGACACAGATTTCTAAGTACATGAAAGCAAGTTTGCCCAACATATCTCTAAAACTATCAGATTTCATTGAGATGGAACTAGTTGAATGCATCAACCCAAAGGATGTTAAAGGAAGAATATACAGGCTAACAGACAAGGGTAAGGAAGTTGTAAAGAAGATAAAAGAGATGGAATCTGATAAAAGATAAGTTATTCAGCCCTTTCAAGTTTATTTAATGCTTCAAGGCTATTTAGTATTACTATTGTCTGCTGTTAACCCTACAAAACCTTAGTAGCCAAGCAAGGGAAAGACAGCTAGCTGGAAAAGAAAGAAAGTATCCTGCTTTTGTTCTACAGAAAGTTGCTTTCCGCTCTGAGCTAAGAGGCAAGCTATCTTTTTTGCACTTCCTTAAACCCGCACTTGCAGATGTAGTTGAAGATAATGCTCATGTTTTTCCTGCAATTGGGACACTTTAGGGATAATTTATTAGTCTTCAATAATTTATTAACTTTTTCGTTGAATTCAGATACTTCTGGGTCTAATTTATTAGGTTTCTGTATTTCTTCAAAACCACATTTGCAGGTGTAGTTGAAGTAAATGTTCTTGATGTTTGGATACTTGGGTAATAATTTATTAGCCTTTAGTAGTTTCTTAACTTCCCTTTCAAATCCTTCTGCTTCCTTGACATAGCAGTCGTAAGACACCCATTTTTCTTTATTTAGCCCTATAACTTCTTCCATTAATTCACCTCAAACCCTTACAGGAAGAGAACAAGCCAAATATAATTTATTATTTCTAACTTCTCCTCTTATTATTAGGAAAAATAAAGTTAAAGAAATTTATTTAGCCCGAAATATATATTATGGTAATTCAATGATAAACAAATGAAAAATATGTGGTTAAATTATGATAGACGAGCAACGTGATTGGAATAAAAAAACATTTAAACAAATAAATGACACTTTAATAAAATATCCTTATCTTTATTCTTTATTTGGTCCAGTAAAAAAGATGAAAAAATTTATGATACCAACCTATAAACAAGAGCCAAAACTGGACGAAGAGTATACTATTTTCGGAATACTAAATTCTCCGAATACGGCTGTTTGGGATAATTTTTTGAAAAGATTAGATTACCTTTCAGAAAAACTTAATAAATTATATTCTAATGACGTTTTGAAGGAAGGAATATCAAATAGCCCTTTTAGTTTTCTATCCGAATTAGAATTCGCTGAATATTGCGAGAAAAAAGGTTTTAAAATATTAGAAGTTTGCCCCAAACTGCAAAATGGAAAAAAACTTGATTTCAAAGTTAGATTTGAAGATTTTACTGCTCTTGTAGAGGTCATAACCCCAAGAATGAAATTAGAAATGGTCAAGACAAAAATTGGTGTATTTTCCATCACAGGAGAGTTGGAAAATAATCTTCTTAGTGAATTTAAAGAGCACAAGATAGAAGAGAATAATTGCCAAGAAAAAATCATTTTTGTAATTGATGGAAATCATTCTGCTATTGATTCAATAAATATGATTACCTCCCTAAAAGCATTCGTTGAAAAGAATCCTTCAAAGGCAAAATTTCTTTTAGGAGTCTTTCTAAAAAGAGGAAAAGAATATATATATTTTAAGAACTTAGTATGAACCTAGACCACCTAAAATTTTAATTTTATACGATTGAACGGCACTATTTCTATCAACCCAAACTCGATGTTATATTAAATCATGTTCTCCTTCAGTAGATTTATGATTTAATAAATACAATCTTATTTATGAAGAAAAGTAAAATACCAATCGAAGAAAAGATTGGAGATTTTCGGAACAAAGTAGGTATTATCCTTACAGAAAGCCTTTATGTAGAAACTTCATTAGAATTTTTCATATCCAACTATTTCGTTAAACCCCAAACCCAGAAGACTTTTTTTCTTAATGATACGATTATTTTGAGGTTGAATTTTGATAAAAAGATAGACCTTTTCAGAGAAATATGCAAAAGGGAAGGATATGACATGAAAGATGTTGAAAAGGTCATTAAAGCTATTAAATTTGTTCAGGAAACGAGAAATAAAGTAGCTCATTGGCAAACTGAAATTATATCTGAAGAAGCGATTAATGATACAGTTCAATTAAGGAAAAGAACAAGCTACACTACTAGAAACGATATATTGAAACTGGATGACACATTGATGGAAAAGTTAATTAAAAAATCATATGAAGCAACTAGAGGCATAAATAAATACCAACAAAAGTATTGGTTAGAAGGAACAAAAGAAGAAAGAGGTGTTGTGGATTTTTTATAGAATAAGTATAAAGTATATTTAATACTTTAGTCTCACCCCATGAAAAGGCACTGTTTCTATTAACCCGAACTCATTCAGTATAAATAACACATCCCAGCATTCTTCTTTAGTCATCTTGAAATTACAGCAAACTGTCTGAAAAATCTCTGGAAACTTTATTATTTTGTTGGGTCGGATTTCTATTTTTTTTAGCCTCTTCAGGAAGATAGAATACAAACCACTCTTAGGGAATTCAACATCTTCTAAATCTTTAGTATCATTCTGGTCTAATTTATTATTTTTGGAGTTTAGACCTTCCTGCAAACCTATAATGTAAGCAAACTCAGGGTGCCTCTCCATCATGAGCCTAAACTCTCTTAGGTTCATCTCGATAGCGTCTTTTGGAGGTTTAAAGCCTTTTAAATTTCTCTCCTTTATGCTCAGGAAGCCAGCGTATAATCCGTCCCAAAACAGGACATATTCCTTATCCATTTTCAGGTTCAATCCACATGCACCACAGTAATTAGCATCTTCAGGGTTATCGTGGTTACAGAATTTAGAGGAGCATTTCATAATAATATTTAATTTATAAAATATTCAAAGTTAGTCCATTTATCCTTAGCCATTCTTTCCTGTTTTCATAGTCAGGTAAAATGGTGGCTACTTTATCCCAGAAGAATTTTGAGTGGTCTGTAATTTTTAAGTGGCATAACTCATGAACAACAATATAATCTATTATCTTCATTGGAGCCATGACTATTCTCCAGTCAAAATTTAGAGTATTGCCGTTAGTACAGCTAGCCCATCTCTTTTCAAATTGTTTAATCTTAACCTTTGCTGGTTTGAGGCTGAGTTTTTTAGAAAATAAATTAATCCTTTCTTCTATCCTGTCTTGAGCTTTTTCCTTATACCAGTTTAATATAATGTTTTTTATCTCGCCTGATTGCCTGTTATTTTTGGATGTCAACCCGATTATTAGCTTTCCTCTGTAAAGTCTAACATCATCCTTTTTAGAAAGTCTTGTCTTGAGTATATAGTTTCTTCCCAAGTAGCTAATAGCTTCCCCACTCATGAATTCTTTTTCTAAAGGTATTTCTATAAGCTCTTCAACCATGAACTTTTTCTCTAAAACCCACTTAGCCTTAGATAATATTAGTTGGTTTAGTCTGTCGTGTGTCAATACTTCTGGTGCTTTTACTATAAACCCTTCGTTGGGGTCCATAATGAGCTTGACACAATTTAATGAATTATCTCTAACTAAATTATAGTCAATTCTCGTTTGCCCGAAGTCCACATAATTCATAATATCACATTCTATTTTTTGTTAACTGTATAAGGTCTCCTGTTATTTCGTCTAGCTTGTTGGTTGGGTATGAGTAATTAATTAAAACTTCCTTTATTTTTTTCCTCATCCTTCTCTGTATATCATCCCTTATTTTCCAGTCAACGATAGTACTTAGTTCCTGCAAAGAAGAAACTACCTCTTTTGTTAATTTGTCTAGCTGGTCTTCTTTTATTTTGAACGAGTCTTTAATCAATTCATGATAAGCGTACTCTGTTGGTGTAAAGCCTAGCTTTTTTGCTGTCTCGTTTATGTTTCTTATGTCTTCTATTGTGTTCCCTAGCTGTTCTATTACTTTGCTTAACTCTAGCCTGTTGTGCTCTTTTAGCTTTATTATCTGGTCTAGCTTCTCCTTGACTGAATGGTAGAATATCGGGTTCTCATCATACTTTACTCTAATCTCGTATCTGATAGCATGTTCCATCTCGCTGGCTCTTGCATCGTCTGTCTTAAGGCTCTTAATTACCTCATCAAAATTTTTGGATATTATGGAGACTGGTTTATGTAGTACTAAAATACCGGAGGTTTTTATTGTGTCATTAATAAGGCTCTTTACCTTTTCTCCGCATCCAAGAAGATTAAGGTCTTCGTCTCTGTACCTGTTCCTTGCGTAATTTCTTATTTTGCCTAATTTTTTTAGGTCTGGGTAATAGGGTTTAGCCAAAGGACTAGGCATAAGCATATCCATACTCTCGGAGAATTTCTTGAAGGATATATCGAATTCCAGTCTTATGTCTTCTGGCTCCAGTATCTTCACACAGGCTTCCAAGTCATTCATGTCTACATTATTGAAAAATCTCATGACAGCTCTATGTCTAGATTGCAGTCGTGTTAATTCGTCTGTTAATGGAGTTAAAGCACCCTTAACGTCTTTATCATTGAATATTATCAATGCCTCATTCAGGAAGTTAGATACACCGTAATAATCTATTATCAGACCATAGGTTTTCTTTCTTTCTGTTCTGTTAACTCGTGCTATGGCTTGCAATAAGTTATGCTCTTTAAGTGACTTGTCTAAATACATGACTTGCTCTATCGGTGCATCGAAACCTGTTAATAATTTATCGCAAACTATGAGGAAGCTTAAGCTATCTTTTTTGTCTAAAAACCTACTGATTAAATTTTCTTCTTCTGACTTAGTCCTTCTATGTTGCTTCATCTCAGGCAGGTCATTATGGTCAACAGAAATAACAACAGCAGACTCAGGAGCGTTTAGCTGGTCTAGTATTTTTTTATAAGTTACAGCAGATTGCCTACTAACTGTAACTATCTGGGCTTTAAAACCATTAGGCTGAATGAAACTCTCGTAATGCTTGATAATATCGAAGCATATTTCCCTTATTCTAGGCTCTGCCTCTGCTATGGCTTCTTCATTCACAAATCTCTGCTTTATTTTTTCCCTTTCTTTTTCTGACTTGTCCTTGAATATTCTGTCAAACAGTTCGTCTATCGGTATGCCTTCTATGTTTACTTGTGGCATTCTCCCCTCATAAAAGATTGGAACAGTCATGCCGTCGTTTACAGACTGTTCAATAGTATATGTATCTATATAGTCCCCGAATACTTTTCTGGTGCTTTTGTCCTTCTTGTCTATCGGTGTTCCTGTAAAGCCTATATAACAAGCATTAGGCAAAGCTGTCCTCATATTCATGGCTAGGGCTTTATATTGTGTTCTATGTGCCTCGTCTACTAGCAGGAATATATTCTCCTCGTCTGTTAGTTTTGGGTAGCTCTCTTCTTCTAACTCTTGAAATTTTTGAATTGTTGTAATTATTGTCTGCCCCTGTCCTCGCTTGATTAACTGTTTTAATTCCCTTATACTTTCAGCATGAGACGGGTTAGGAAAACCTACTCTCTCAAAAGTGCCTCTAATCTGCCTGTCTAACTCTACTCTGTCTGTAACTATAATTATGGTTGGGTTTTCTAGTTGTTTTAGTCTCTTCAATTTTATGCCTAGAAAGACCATCTCAAGGGATTTACCGCTACCCTGAGTATGCCATACTACTCCTCCTCTGTCTTTGCCTTTTTCTTTAAATATCCTCTCTATGGCTTTGTTTACGGCTCTGTACTGTATGTATCTTGTTATTTTCTTTACTAGCTTCCCCTGCTCTGGCTCGAAAATGATAAAGTTCTGGATTATATCCAGCAGATGCTCTCTGGTAAACATACCAAGTAATAAAATATCTTGCTTGCTTGGCTCTCTTCCTAATATTTTTCTTATGTCTGGTATTGTATACGGGTAAGGGTCTTTCCATTCATGATAATGTCTCTCTCTAGCCCCGACCGTTGAGGATAATCCTCCTTCTTTCCAGATTACAGACGTTATTTGTATTGTGTTGAATAATTGCTCTGCTCCTTCATGGGCATCTGGCTCTCTTATGTTCTGGTATCTCATTATCTGCCTTAGTCCTTCTTCATCAGGTTCTTTTATTGTAGGACTTTTACATTCTATTACAGCAATAGGAATACCGTTAATGAAAACTAAAATATCTGGGATAATGTTCTCTCTTCTTCCAGTTATCTCAAATTGGTTTGTAATTAAAAACTCGTTGTTTTCTAGGTTTTCGAAATCGATAAACTTAATGGTCTGTCCTTTTCTCCCTTTACCTAAATCCTGTATAAGGGAGATATAGTTAACCAGTTTTTCATAAATTTTAGCATTGGTTTGTATCGGGTCCGTTCCCATCTCGGTTTCTATTTCCTTAACGGCTTTGGTTGAGTTGTTTTCGGTAATCCATGGGTTTAGTTTCTTCAAAGCTTTCTCTAAGCGTTTAATTAGTAAAACTTCTCTATAACTTCTTCTTTCTCCTTTTTCTGGGGTTAATTCAGAGCCATGAATATAGGTATAGCCTAATTTCTGTAGTGTTTCGATGGCTGGCTTTTCTACTAGATTATACTCGTTCCATTCATCTTTTGTTTTGAATTTCATTTTATTCATACAGCTACCCTTAGTTTACCTGTTAAAAGTTGTTGCATGAGACCTTTTTTGAGAAATTTAAGATGATTATTATATTTTTCGTTTTGAGTTATTTTAGAATCTATAATAGACAATATTTCCGATATTTTTTCTTGTTCTTCTATTGGTGGTAATGGTATCGATACATTTTTAATCGATGGAAAGGTTAATCCATATCTAGTTAGACCTTGGGCTAAACTTATAAACTGTCCATTTATTACATTTGATTTTATTGACTTGGACAAAAATCTCCCTTGTATTATTTCTGTATTAGGTCTTATGATAGCTAGATGATATCCACATAATAAATTTTCTATATTTACAATTACTACTGCAGATTGTGCAATGTCATCAGGGGTCTCCGAATCTTTAGTAATTATTACATCTCCTATATTCAACCTAAATTTTTCTATTTCTTCTATTGTAGCAGTAGCTTCCATAAATTCCATATTACTAGTTATATAATCGTTATTGTAGACATCTAAGTAATTACATAATTTTACTGGTTTTTCGTCACTTACTGATTTTTTATCTACGTTGCTTGGTTTTATATCTCCAATGTCTTTTAATTTTACCAAATTCCAATTATCAGGTATCCCCACTTCTTTATGTCCTATCTTAACTTTCTTAAACTCTTTATGCCCAATACCTTTAGTTAAAAGTCCCTGAAACAAACCTTTCTTTAGTTGTTTGTTTTTTTCTATTACCTCGTCGGTCTTCGTAATTAACTCATCAACTGTTGATAATATTTTAGATATTTTTTGTTGTTCTGGAAGAGGTGGAATAATTACATCAAAATTTTTAATTAGTTCTTGACTTATATTTGGTTGTGCTCCTCCCGAACTAATTGAAATAATGTGATTCCTCATAAAAATTAAATAATGCATTAAATATTTTGTATGAAGTTTTTCTTCATTAGGAAATAATGCACAGATAGCTTGGTTTGTAGTAGACTCGGTATTCAAAATAGCAATTTTGCCAGCTGTGACACCATACATTGCAACTAATAATGTACCTTTGGGAAATAATTTAGCAGAAGAATTTTTTAGAGCATCTTCAGTGATTTTCTCTTCTGTATCATAAATTATATTATCGTTTAGTTCTCCAGATTTTAACCAATCAATAGTTCCACCAAAATATTCATTATTACTTCTACTGGGAGTTCCACCACTAGAAGTTGTTACTACAGATTCTATTTTTTCAATAGTCCATTTCATTGGTATTTCTATTTCCTTAGGTCCTATCTTAACTTTTTGGAATTCACTCATATCAAAAACCCAACTCTTTCAAATAACCTTCTACTTTCTGTTTAGTTTTTTCCCGTTCTTTTTCTATCTTTTTAAGTTCGTTCAATACTCCTTTTATATCAACGGGTTCTTCGTCAGGAATGGTATCGACATATCTGGGAACACTCAGATTAAAGTCATTCTCTTTTATCTCTTCAAATCCCGCTACGTGACAATATTTCTCTATGTCCTTGAAATTCTTGAAGGCATTGAGTATTTTTTCAATGTCTTTATCCCTGAGGTAATTCTGTCTTTTCCTATCTTCAAAATCCTCCTCCCCATAAATGAAAATAATCTTAACTTTCCTTTCTTGGGGTTTGTTTCTCTCTAAAATTAATATACAACCTGGAGAGCCTGTGTTGTAAAATAAGTTAAGAGGCAACGCTATTACAGCACTGATTAAGTCTTCTTTAATTATTTTTTCTCTAATTTCTCCTTCAATCCCACCCCGAAACAACACACCATTATCTAGAACAACACCCATCTTACCGTCTTTGTTAAGACTAGCCAACATATGCTGAACCCAAGCCCAGTCTCCACTAGACGCTGAAGGCAGACCATATATCATTCTTCCGTATGGGTCGCTTTCTAGATAGTCTTTATTCCAGTCTTTCTGGTTCCACATGGGGTTGGCTATAACTCTATCAAACTGCTGTATCTCTCCTTCGTCTAAAAATTTCGGGTTTCTTAGTGTATCTCCTTTCTCTACGTGAGCGTCTGGTAAATCGTGAAGCAATAAATTCATCTTGCATATAGCCCAAGTGTTTAGGTTACGCTCCTGACTATATAAGCTAAGATTTAGAGGACCACCATTTTTTTCTTGAACATGAAGAGCAGAGTAGATTAGCATACCTCCACTACCACACGCAGGGTCGTATACCCTCATTCCTTTCTTTGGGTCTACTAATTCTACTATTAGCTTTACTATCTGTTTTGGTGTGTAGAATTCCCCACCTTTCTTACCAGCATCATCAGCGAACATTTCTATTAAGTACTCGTAAGCTCTGCCTAAAATATCGGCGTCTTCAAGATTGATATTACCTAAATTATACTCGGAAAAGTGTATTATCAGTCTTTGCAAAACATCATCAGGTAATCTTTCCTTGTCGTTAAAATTAATTACTGTAAGTACTCCCTGTAATATAGGGTTTTCATCCTCAAGAACTTCGAAGGCTTTGTTAAGGCTGGCACCAACGTCACGAGATACTTTTCTTAGCTCTTCCCATCTCGCTCTTTCAGGAACAAAGAATGAATGAAAATCTCTGTCGTTTCTTGCTAATTCTTCTTTAATACCTTTCTTAATTTGCTTATCTACTTCTTCTATAAAAACATCGTTCAGACGCTTCAAGAAGAGTAAGCCGAAAATATACTGTTTATACTCCCCAGAATCTATTCTACCTCTGAGTATGTCAGCGGCTTTGAATAAATGTGTTTTTAGTGTGTTAAAATCTAGTTTTTTCATGGAGACACTATAATTAATTATCAGAATGAATCTTAAATAATTGTCAAATCTATCAATATCTAGGTGTAAAAATGGGTGGCTGGATACCAATAGAAACGGTAGAATTAGAATGCCCGTTTTGCCATAAAATGGGTATTAGTGCCCAGTATTTCCCACCTTCTTTAGGAGCAAAAACTTCTAGAACATCTGGGGCTAAAGCTACAAGGTTTTTCAAAGTCCAAGAAAGATATGAAGGTATAACAGACTGTCCCCATTGCGGTAAGAAGTCTCATGAGATAGAGAAAGCGTTAAGATATGGGGTTGCTAATAAAGAAAAGGACAAGAAGATTCTGCAAAGACTTAAGGAGCAGGGACTAGATTTTTCGAATGTGGAGACTAAATTGTGATTAATGATGGTAATATTTAAGCCTAAAATGTTTACTAGATTTTGGGGTGGTTATTTGGCACTTATTATAAGAACTGTATTTAACAATCAAGAATGGGCTAAAAAATGTATAAATGCTGATGGAAAGGATAAAAGACTTTTAAAATGTTGGAAAAAAACGTACAAAATTGGATATGAAGTTGATAAAAATGGTAATTGTTTAGGTGATTGCTGGGAGTCTAATTTATGTAACGGGGGTTTTTGGAGAAACGCAACTGGTAATTTCAAACAGGCAAAAGAAAATGATAAAGTGTACTTTTTCTATCAAAACATAGACAACTCTCTTACTTTATGGGGAATTTCAAGAATTGAAAGAGTTGTCGAAGATAAAATTTATTTTAAAAAATTCCGTCCATTACCAATAGAAAAACGCTTTAAGAGGCGTTCAGAAGATATAATAGGAAAATTTTGGGGGTCTAACACTTTTCGTTATATAAATGATGAAATCGAAAATAGAATCTTAAATTTAATGGAAGTAGAAAGTGATTCATTTATCGACTCAGTCGAACCTTTAATCACAGATAAAGAAGGTAAAAAAATATTGAGAAAACACATGGCTTCAGAACGCTCTGTCAAATTAGTAAATAAGTTTAAGGAGTCTTTAAAATCATATAAATGTCAGATATGTAATTTTGATTTCGAAGAAACATATGGTTCTTTGGGCAGAGGTTTTATAGAAGCCCATCACATAAAACCAGTTTCCAGTCTTCAGGAAGATGAGGTTGTGAGTACTAGAGACTTAGTAGCTGTTTGTTCTAATTGCCATAGAATGTTACATAGAGAAATTCCACCGATAGATATGGAAAAACTAAAAACAATTTTAAATAATAACTGATTTTTTAAGCAAGGTTGGTCTTTTAAACAAGGCTACTTTTTAAACAAAATCTATAGCTGAAAGTAATTTATAATCTGGAATTATGAATTTATGATATGGGAAAAGAACTTTTGAAAAAACAAGAAAAAACTGTGAAAAAGCGAAAAGGTGCAGATTTAGGAGATTTAATAGATATTTACATACACCCTATAGAAGAAATAAAAGTTGGCTTGGGTTTAAAAAGAAAGAGAAAAGTTCCTAGATACACGAGAATTTTTTCTAATTTATGTATAAGAACAGGAAGAAAAACAGTTTATAGCAAAAAAAGAAAGAAAAGTCATACGGAAATATTCCCTGGACTGTATTGGAGACGCAAAAAAAGAAAGTAGTTATTTGTTCCAGTTGCACCAAACACATTCTTTTGATGCATCAGGCTCTTCTTGCTGTAAAATTTCAACAGCATCCAAAAACAACTTCTCCCCATTCTTTTTATTAGTTTTTACTTTGACCAAATCAATCCCGAACTTGAAATCTCCAGCCCCTTTAGTCTCTAATGGATGATAGAAGATTAAACACGCAAAATCGCCAGCTTTCATGCCATTCTTTTCAAGTAAGAAACAGTAGACATTCATCTGGTCTTGGTAATATTCGTGAGTATCTTCTTTTAGTGGAAAGCCTCTTGTTTTGAAATCCAATGGTATGATTGAACTATCTTCCATGACAAATAAGTCATCAACAGCACCCATCAAAGCAAAACCGCTTTCATGCATGTATCTTAAACCCTTGAAATTGTTTCTCCACACATTCAGCTTTTCCATATCATTGAATAAATTACCTTTAAGTTTACCTTCTATATCCTTTGGCAGACAGTTATTGCATCTGCATTCGTCGAAGTGCTTCTTGAGAATTAAATCCATGCCATTTGGCAAAGAAGAAAATATACCTTCAGGTCTTTTGATGCCTTTGTTGACATTCAACCAGAAACAGCGGGGACATTCTTTTAATAGAGATAGCTTGGATGGTGAAAGGACTATTTTTTTCATGGTTAATAATTGAGTTGATAGGCTTTAATTTCTTCTTTCCTATATTTAGGATATGGACGAATGTCCTAAATGTAAAGGTTCAATGGTAGAACAAGAATTTGATAATTCGATGGCAACATCAGCAATGGGAGTTGGAGGAAGAAATCTTAAACCTTTTATTTGTAAAGATTGTGGTTATGTGGAATTATGGACTTAGGCGACATTAAGGATACAAAACCTAATATATCTAAAAAATAACGAGGCTGTGGTTAATCTGGTTAAAAGAGGGGGCTGAAGAAGTGATTTGATGGATACTAATGTTAAATTTGTAGTTTCTGAAGTTAAACAATCAGAGGGAATTAATAAAATTGAAGAAGCATTAAAAAAATTCAACGAAACCTGTAAAATTTATGAACATTTAGTTGGTAATGGTTATATTAATGAAAAGAGGTTCGATTTAGTAGAATTCATTAAAAAACTAGATTCGGATATAAGAAAAAATTTGGAAGATGGAGTAAAGAATCAATCAATTAAATTTCAGAGAGAAGTGGTTTAACTGAATGTTAAGATATCTATAGTAACAAACGATAAAAGACTAGAATATGACTTATTTGAAACAAGAAGTTTTAGTGCAGGCGAGACTGAAAAATCTATCTCCAACAGCATTAAGATTGTATATCAAGGTACAGATTTTGGAAAAATGATTGGTCAAGAAGATACGATAAATATACTTGTAAAAATAGCAAAAGACATGAAAGACAATGAAATATCTGTTTTCAGTTCTTGGTTGTACGATAAAATAAAAAATAGGGCTGAAATACTTAGGATTGAACAGTTTAATGTCAATATTGAAGAAAATGAAATTGAAAGTATTTTAAATGATGTATTCCAAAATCAAACAGGTAATTATGTAGAGAAGTGACGATGTGCGACAAGGTTGATTAGATGACTTTACTGCGACAGAACCTAATATTTATATTAAACAGAAATAAAATTTATACATGGAAATAAAGGATTTAGATAAATTATCTTCTGTATTCGCTTCACCTAAGAGGTTGATATTACTGCATCTACTGTCGAAAGAGCCGATGGGTCATATGAACATACAAAAGGCTTTTGGGGAGAGCCAAATACCAATAGGGGCTTCTGAGGTTTACAAACACTT
>Ga0210017_1003579_pt1 | contig 12985 bp, 12 predicted proteins | sample CryGeyCG2014_020_FD_183966 | JGI IMG/M metagenome (GOLD analysis project Ga0210017, IMG submission 183966) | Groundwater microbial communities from aquifer - Crystal Geyser CG08_land_8/20/14_0.20 (SPAdes) (version 2) | ecosystem: Environmental > Aquatic > Deep subsurface > Groundwater | place... | reverse complement strand
ATGATTGCGATTGTTGATTATGGAATGGGAAATTTAAGGAGCGTTGAAAAAGGCTTTCAAAAAGTCGGCGTAGATGCGCGCATTGTCACCGATGCTGCTTCAATTGATAATGCCGATGCCGTAGTGCTTCCGGGCGTCGGAGCGTTTATTGACTGCATAAAAAACCTGACTGACATGAAACTGACTGAAGCGATTATAAAATCAATTCAGAAAGGCAAGCCGTATCTCGGAATATGTCTTGGACTTCAGGTCCTATTTACAGAGTCAGAGGAATTCGGAGTATGCAAAGGACTGAATGTTTTTAAAGGCAAGGTTGTGAGGTTTCCCAAAATGGAATTAAAAGTCCCGCACATGGGATGGAATACCCTGAACATAAAAAAGATGCCTCCGATTTTTAACGGCATAGATGATAAGTCATATTTTTATTTTGTGCACTCCTTCTATGTTGAGCCGGAAGATGAAGGCATAATCGCAGCTACGACAGACTACGGAATAAACTTTACTTCAATGGTCTGGAAGGATAATATCTTTGCAATGCAGTTCCATCCTGAAAAGAGTCAGGAACTCGGCTTGAAGATACTGAAGGGTTACGGAGATTTTGTAAAAAAGGCATAGCTACAAGTTTTTCTCAAGCATGTCAGCCATTGCATTTAGAAATGCAGTTAATTTTCCTTCAGCCTGTGCCTGCACGGATTTGTCATAGGTGAATCGTATCTTTAAAAAATGCTGTTTGTGTCCCAGCAGATAGACCTTTGATAAGCGTTCTACTCCATTCTGGACATAGCTGAAGGATGCGGATAATGCCTGCGGGCCTGTTTTGTCTGCTCTAAGAAAAGTAATTCCCTCTGCAGTCTTTTTTACAAACTTGTAATATCCGCGTTTTTCCACTTCGTATATATCCTGCATGACTTGGGCAAAGTGGTTTTTGAGAGCAGGGGATGAGAGGTCATTGGGAATTGATTTGAAACCGAAGGTGTATATGTATACTGTTGTTGTAATGCCGGGCCTGTCATACGGCACGCTTACGCCGAGTCCGGGATTTGTCCCCTCAAAATCTTTCACATTGCCCTTCACAATGCCTGCCACGCCGTCAGGGAAAACGAGGCCGGTTGCCGGATGGCGGTATTGGGTTGTCTGAGCATTGGCAGTGAGAGTAATACATGCAAACAGCAGAAATAATAAACCAAAGCGCAATATCTTCATCATAGTCTCTCCTTTCATAAATACAATGTTTAAAATCAGCGGCGGACAATCGTCAGTCCGCATAAGTGTTTTGTTAGGCTTATTCTTTTATCCTGTCTTGCCAATAGTCCGGTTTCCTATGCAAATTGGCAACTGCAACAACAAGAATTTCCGTATTCAGTATCTGATAGATAATTCCGTAAGGGAAGCGACGCAATTGACATCTGCGGGTAGTGCTGCTGAAGGGCTGCCAGGCATTTGGAAAATGCCTGATTCGTTCAATAGTATTTAGAGCCTCCAATAAAAACGAATCTCCCAGCCCGGGAGATTCAGAATTGTAATATTCAATAGTTTCGTCAAGTTCTATTTGCGCTATCTCAAGAAATCTTATTTCCACTATTTCCCGTATTTTGATAAAACTTCTTTAAGTGAGAGAGCCCTGATTTTACCGGACTGGTAGGCATTAACTCTATCTTCAGCTTCTTTGCGCCAGAGAGAGTCTATGTGTTCATCAGGCTGATCAAGGCTGGACAAAAGATGGTCTGCAAGACTTGCCCTTTCAATGGTTGGCAGTTCCAATGCCTCTTTTAATATCTGCTGTGTGTCTGTAGCCATTTTGCAACCTCCTCAAAGATTTATGACTTTATTATTGCAATTATTGATAATTTTGTAAACCTAACATGGTTTTCTATGTCTATATACGCTTTTTAAGAGAATTTTAGGGGAATTCGGAGGAATGAGTCAAGGAAATTATGCTTTGAGGTTTTTAATCATCTCCTTGACCGTCTTCCCTGTCACCGGATGTTTTTTGTCCGGAGCAATTTCGCATAAGGGTTCCAGAACAAATTCTCTTTCATGAAGAAGAGGGTGGGGGATTTCCAAATCTTGCGACTTTAAAATCAGGTCATCGTAGAAGATAATATCCAAATCAATTACGCGCGGGCCCCATTTTGTTGTCTCTGTCCGTCCAATCTCTTTCTCTATCTCTTTCAGAATCCCGAGAAGCTCTTCAGGCTCTTTATCAATCTCAACCTCAATTGCCCTATTGATAAACTTCGGCTGGTCTTTTACGCCCCACGGCTCTGTCTCATGCACAGAGGACTGTTTTTTTACAGCGATGCCCTTTTCTTTGAGGAGACTTATTGTCTTTCGGCAGTTCTCTTCCCTGTCTCCGAGATTTGAACCTATGCTGATGTATACAATTGCCATAAAAGTGTCAGTGTCAGTTATCAGTGCGAGTGAATTATTTTACAGACACTAACCACTGACACTAATCACTGATTTAATCCTCTCAACCGTTTCTTTTATCTTCTCTACAGGCGCTGTGAGGGCAAACCTGACATATCCTTCTCCTGGCGCTCCAAAACCATTTCCGGGTGTTATGAGCACTCCTGCCTTATTAAGAAGATGGGCAACAAAACTTGAAGAATCAAATCCAGAAGGCGCTTTCGCCCAGAGATAGAATGTCGCCTTTGGTTTTATCAGATGGAAGCCAAGGCTCTTTAAGCCGTTGTAAAGGGCGTCTCTTCTGTCCTGATATGTTTTTCTGATGTCTGAGAGTATGGAATCATCAGTATTAAATGCGGCAATTGCTGCCTCCTGTATGGCCTGAAACACGCCTGAATCAAGGTTTGACTTTATCTTTCCAAGCCCTGCAATGACATCCTTATTGCCTGCGGCAAAACCGATTCTCCAGCCGGTCATGTTATATGTCTTTGAGAGCGAATGAAACTCTATGCCTACATCCTTTGCGCCTTCTATCTCAAGAAAGCTTATAGGCTTTTCATTATCGTAATAAACCTCTGAATACGCCGCATCATGGCATATTATGATGTTGTATTTTTTCGCAAGGCTTATTGCCTCTTTGTAAAATCCTGCGCCTGCTGTTGCAGATGTCGGGTTGTTGGGATAGTTCAGGAACATGAGTTTTGCTTTTTTTAATACGCCCTCTGGAATTATTTTGAAATCAGGGAGAAATTCGTTTTCTTCTTTTAACGGCATGATGTAACTCTCACCTGCCGCAAACAATGTTCCGACAGGATAGACAGGATAGCCCGGAGACGGGACCAGAACAACATCGCCGGGATTTATGAATGCAAGAGGAATGTGTCCTATGCCTTCTTTAGAGCCGATAAGGGATAATACTTCTGTCTTTGGATTTAATGAGACATTGAATCTTTTTTTATACCAGCCTGCAACCGCTTCCCTGTAAGAGAGCATTCCTTCGTAAGAAGGATAGCGGTGATGAGCAGGATTCTCCACTGCCCTTTTCATTGCTTCAACTATATGTGCAGGAGTCGGGATGTCAGGGTCGCCGATGCTCAGGTCTATGAGGTCAATGCCTTTTGCAAGCGCGGCCTGTTTCATTTTATCTATTGCCGCAAAGAGATACGGCGGCAGATTTTTCACTCTGTCTGACAACTGAATGGATAACATTAATTCAAAAACTCCTTCCTGATTAATTTTTCCTGTTTATTATATACGATAAAAGTTATGAAGTAAAATTGACATGAAACACGCAAACAATTAAAATTACGAAAGGTGGATATATGGATAGCAAGCAATGGGAATTATATTTTGATGCTCTAAAGAACAAGAACTGGCAAAAGGCTGTGGATTCGCTTAATGCTATTCTGAAAGCTGAGCCAAAAAATCCGCAGGTGCATCTGAAGCTCGGAGACGTCTTTCAGAAAAAAGGAGATATCAGCCGCGCAGTGTCAGCCTATCAGCAGTCCGCCTGGCTTTTAATGAAGGACAGCTATATGCAAAAGGCGCTTGCTGTTTTCAAGGTTATACTCAGGCTTGACCCCAATAATGCCGAGGCAATCAAGAGCGCCAAAGAGCTGATGATGGAGATTGAAGGCGCAAGAGTAAAGCCTGCTGAAGAGCCTTCCATACCCATGCCAGAAGTTGAAGAGAAACCCGCTGAAGAGGCCGCTGCCGAATCTGCCGCTTATTTTACAGACGGAGCAGAATTTGGAATGGAGAAAGAACTGGATGTTTCTGTTGAGCCTCCCGCTGAAATGGATTTTATTGAACGGACGTCATTTTACGGGGAATCTACGGAGACTCCGCCTGTTCCTGAAGTGAAAGCCGGGGGAAATATTAATATTCAGCCTGAAGCCCCGAGCATCTCGGGGGAAGAGCCTGTTTTGCGTATTCCGTTTCTGTCTTCTCTTCCTGAAGATGAAATAAAACAGATAACAGAGAGGCTTAAAGCGCAGTCATTTTTGCCGGGGCAAAAGGTTGTTGAAGAAGGGGACTTTGGTGATTCCATATTTGTCATAACATCAGGCAATGCAAAGGTTGTTGCGCATATACTCGGCAATGAAATAGAACTTGCAATCCTGTCTGTTGGCGATGTATTCGGCGAAGTGGCGTTTCTTACCGGAAGGCCGAGGACTGCTTCAGTTATCGCCGAGGACGAGCTTAAGGTAATGGAACTTAACAGGCTTATTCTTGAAGAGATATTTGAGAAATATCCTGAGCTCCTGAAAAAATTAGAAGACTTCTATCAATCCCATCTTGAAGATACCATCAGTAAGGTAAGAACAAAGATAAAAAAATAAGGCGCCCTAAAGATTTAGCGCCCTATTTTTTATAAGACTCAAATATAATGAATTAATAACCCGCTGCTGGTGCTTTCTTAGCTGGAGCTGCCTTCTTTGCTGCCGCGGTTTTCTTTATTACTGATTTTGCAGTGTTCTTGCCGTCTGCTGTTGTGTATTTTGCCTTTACTTTGTCGCCAACCTTAACATCTGCAAGTGTCTTGTCGTCAACGGATATTACGGTCTCTTTGTCCTGACCCTTCACCTTTTTTACAACAGTGATAGTTTTTGCTGCAGCATCAACAGCCTTAATCTCACCTGTAACCTGTGTTACCTTTGGAGCTTTCTTTGCAGGCTCTGCCTTCTTTTCCACAGGTGCAGGAGCAGCCTTCTTCTCCTCAACTGCAAAGGATATCGAGGCAACTGCGAATACAAAGAGCACCGCAACGATAAGTGCTATTACCTTTTTCGTAGATTCACCTCCCTTCAATTGAGATATACTGATTCAATCGAGATATACGGAAGATAACAAATAGCAATAACTATGTCAAGCAAAAGCGCCTTACAATCACAGGATTTTTAAGGGATGCCTTCTATTTTGAATTTGTCGAATAAGGAATTTTTCCGCATCAACTTTGCCGTCGGGAGAGAATTTTTCTTTTATGTGGTCTATGCTCAGGCTTATAAAATTCAGAGGGTTCCTTATCTCATGGGCCATGTTCCTTGAAAGCCGGCCGATGCCTGAAAGGTGCTCCGCCTCGCGCAATTTTCCCTCCATCTGTTTCTGCTCGCGCAGTTTCTGTACCATAAGATTAAAGCTCTGCGTAAGTTCTCCTATCTCATCTTTGCTGTCAGTTACCAGTGTTTGTTTAAGGTCGCCTGCTGCAATCCTGTTTGCGGCGGAGACAACATTGTGTATCGGTTTTGTGTATCTCCATGAAAAGAGCATAGCTATGACGATGCCGGCTCCAAAGACCAGAAACGTGCCTATAATCCTTTTTATCATATTGACGCGCATGACCTTTGAAAAATCCTCCGTGTTAATCCTCAGGTGGATGTAGCCATAATGCTCATCGCCGGAGATGACAGGCACTATTACATTGTATGTCTTTCCTCCTTCGCGCGATATAGATTCGCCGAGTTCAGCCTTGATAATCAGTTCCTTCCTTTTCTGGCTCAGGGGCTTGCCAATCTTTGTCGGGTTTGAACTCGCAATGATTTCATCGGCATTGCTGATTATTGATATCTCTTTCACGTCTTTTACATTCAGGCTCTTAAGGTATTGCTGGAGTCTTGCCTCATCTGTATCCCCCTTGCTTGTTATCTCTTTGACGCCCACCTGAATCGCCTTTGAAAGCTCAATAATCTGCGTCTCAAATGCCTTATGCAGCGCCTTTTCGGATTGTGAGTACAGAACCATAAGAATTGACGTGAGAATAAAGCTCAGGAATATCATCATCAGGATGAGCTTTTTATTCAGAGAGAGACCGAGAAAAAACTCTTTCAGCATGTTTTAGCTTATCAGGTATGGAAATTGGAAATCAAGCAGCCGCCTGATGCTTTCTATTATAATAGATAACAATACATTGCGCTTAGATAGAGAGGAGAATAATACATGGGAAAAGAAGAGAGGCTCAAGACCGAAATATTTGAATCAATCATAGAATATGTCAGGGGAACTCATGGTGAATCCATTGACAAGGCTTATGCATATTTCTGGGATGAGAAAAATCCTGATGAATTCCTCAGCGGGAATGCCCTTTACCTTGGATTTATAAATTTTGAGGACTGGCTCATTTTTGATTACAAAGCCAATGACGCCGGAGAGACTTTTATTGACCTCTACATAAAGGATTCCACAGGATTAAAAGACGATGAAGTTGCGCTCCTGAATAAAATAAAAGGCATTTTGCTGAGCCTTTATGAAGTTGTGTCTGTCTCTAAGGATAAGAGGGTCCTGCTTAAAGACCTGCTTATTGGAGAAAAGGTTTCTCTAAAGGAGAAGGCCTTAATAAAAGGCCTGAAAAAAGGCGATATATTCGCTGCCAGGTTTTTGCCTCTTGACGGGGGGTATGCAATGAGCGGAAGCGTTTATCCGTTCAGGGCGCCTGATAAGAAGAGGGTTTTGGCATATGTTGAAAGGATGTTTAAGCGATATAAAAAGAATGAAAACCCCGAAGGCGCCATGAAAAGTTTCCTGAAAGATTACGGGGATACTTTTAATATAGTATGGATGAACATAATCCTTAATCAAATGGAGACATAAGGGGCGTTGCCCTTTTGAATTCATTTAATCCTGAACTTCCCTTTAAGGACAGGAAATTTTAAAGCTAAACTGTTGATTTGCTCAGGTCTTTGCCGCCTGTTTTCTCCTTAAGCGCTGCCTGTGCTCCTGCAAGCCTTGCAATCGGAACCCTGTAAGGCGAACAGCTTACGTAATTTAAGCCGACCTTGTGGCAGAACTCAATCGATTTCGGGTCGCCGCCGTGTTCGCCGCAGATTCCCATCTTCAGGCCTTTTTTGACCTTCCGTCCTTTCTCAATCGCAATCTTTATCATTAAGCCTGTGCCGCCCTGGTCAAGGGTGATGAACGGGTCATCCTCAAGTATTCCCTTTTCAACGTAAAAGGGCAGGAATCTTCCAGCATCATCCCTTGAGAGGCCGAATGTTGTCTGTGTGAGGTCATTTGTTCCAAATGAGAAGAAGTCTGCGTATGCTGCTATTTCATCCGCTGTTATTGCCGCCCTCGGAAGTTCTATCATTGTTCCTACAGTGTAATTTATTTTTATTTTATACTTCTTCTGGACGTCATCTGCAACTTTAATGACGAGTTCCCTCATCATCTTTAGCTCATTCACATGTGCGACGAGAGGTATCATTATCTCAGGGATTATCTTAACCCTCTGTTTTGCAAGCTCGCACGCAGCCTCAATTATTGCCTGCGTCTGCATTGCATATATCTCAGGGTAGGTTATGCCGAGTCTGCATCCCCTGTGGCCTAACATCGGGTTAAACTCATGCAGCGCCTTATTCCTTGTCTTTAACTTATCAAAAGGAACCTCCATCTGATGCGCAAGCGCTTTCAATTCCTCATCTGTATGGGGAATAAATTCATGAAGCGGCGGGTCCAGAAGCCTTATTGTGACCGGAAGCCCCTTCATCTCCTTGAATATTCCTATGAAGTCGCCTTTCTGCATAGGAAGGAGTTTTGCGAGCGCCTTCTGCCTTCCTTCTGTATCGTCAGCAAGTATCATCTCACGAACCGCGAATATCCTTTCAGGCTCAAAGAACATATGCTCTGTCCTGCAAAGCCCGATTCCCTGGGATCCGAAATTCCTGGCTACCTTTGCGTCATGGGGTGTGTCAGCATTAGCCCTTACCCCGATTTTTCTGAATCCATCTACCCATTTCATGAATATGCCGAAATCGCCTGTCAGTTCCGGCATTATAAGCGGAGCCTCGCCGAGAATGACCTCGCCTCGTGTGCCGTTAAGCGTGATATAATCTCCCTCTTTGACGGTGAATGTGTTAACAGTGAAATACCTCTGGCTCTCGTTTATATTTATTGCGCCGCAGCCTGCAACACAGCATTTCCCCATTCCCCTTGCCACAACAGCGGCATGGGACGTCATTCCACCCCTGGCTGTGAGAATACCCTGTGCGGCATGCATTCCGCCGATATCCTCAGGCGACGTCTCTGTCCTTACAAGTATGACCTTCTCTCCTTTTTCAGCAGCCTTTTCTGCTTCATCCGGCGTGAATATGACCTTGCCGACAGCCGCGCCGGGTGAGGCGGGAAGCCCTTTTGCAATCACACTGACCTTCGCTTTTGGGTCTATCGTGGGATGAAGCAGCTGGTCAAGCTGCTGAGGGTCTATTCTTAGTATCGCAGTTCTTTTGTCTATTAACCTCTCTTTTACCATATCAATGGCTGTCCTGAGGGCTGCTGCCGCTGTTCTTTTTCCGACCCTCGTCTGGAGCATATAGAGTTTCCCTTCCTGAACAGTAAACTCTATATCAAGCATATCCCTGTAGTGCTTCTCAAGCTTTTTATAAATCCTGTCAAGTTCGTTGTATGCCTTTGGAAGCCTTTTCTTCAGTTCACTGATGTGGAGAGGGGTTCTGATTCCTGCCACCACATCTTCTCCTTGAGCGTTGATAAGACATTCAGCAAAGAACCTCTTCTGCCCTGTGGAGGGGTCTCTTGTAAAACCAACGCCTGTGCCGGAGTTTTCTCCCATATTCCCGAAGACCATTGCCTGAACATTGCACGCAGTGCCGAGGTTTTCAGGTATGTTGTTAAGCTTTCTGTATTTTACAGCCCTGTCTCCGAACCAGGAGCTGAACACCGCATTTATAGCCTTTTTAAGCTGCTCATAGGGGTCAGAGGGAAAGTTTTCTCCTGTGCTGCGCTTATAAATAACCTTAAATTCATCCACAACGCCTTTAAGGTCAGCGGCAGTAAGGTCAGTATCAAGATGTACGCCCTTTCTTTCTTTTATCTCTTCAAGGGCTCTTTCAAATTTCTGCCTGTCAACACCCATAACAATGTTTCCGAACATTGTTATAAACCTTCTGTAGGCGTCATAGGCGAATCGGTCATTTTTAGTTTTTTTAATAAGCGCCTTCATCGTCGTATCATTAAGCCCGAGGTTCAATACAGTGTCCATCATGCCGGGCATGGAGAATTTTGCTCCTGAACGAACTGAAACGAGCAGGGGATTGGTATGGTCGCCAAATTTCATGCCCATCGCCTTTTCTGTTTTTTTCAGATTTGTGAGAATATGCTCCCACATTCCCTGCGGATACTTCTTTTTGTTCTTAAAATATTCGTTGCAGGCCTCTGTGGTAATCGTGAACCCGGCAGGAACAGGCACTCTGAGGTTAGTCATCTCGGCAAGCCCTGCGCCTTTGCCTCCGAGAAGGCCCTTCATATCGCCTCTTCCATCCGCCTTTCCATTTCCGAAAAAGTAAACATATTTTTTAGCTGTCTTTGACATTCAAATATCCTCCAAGCATTTAAGAATTTAGTTATGACTAATTAAAATACCCTACGGCGGCATAAAATTTCAATATATTTTTGGATTTTTTAATAAAAAAGCAGCCAAAATTCAAAAAGCAACGGCATTTTAACATGAGCAGCGAACAGCAATATACATGTGATTGGTTGAAGTAAAACTTAATATTATTTATCTTAACTATTTGATTGTAAAAGTAATATTTAAAATACAAACGATGTATGGATGTCCCGTGTTATAATATGCAAATGCTATACGCATTTTTTAACTGGCTTGTTAGTGTAATAGGGAATATGGGATATGCCGGAATTGTGTTTTTGATGTTTATTGAGAGCACGTTTATTCCGCTGCCTTCTGAACTAGTAATCCCTCCGGCAGGTTATCTGATTTCGCAAAAGCAGATGAACTGGAGCGGTGTGGTCCTGGCCGGGACTACAGGAAGCCTTCTTGGAGCGCTCTTCAATTATGCAATTGCTATTTATCTGGGAAGGCCTTTTATACTCAAATACGGTAAATACTTTGGAGTTTCGGAGAGTCATTTAAAAAAGGGCGAGCAGTTTTTCCAATCACATGGAGGCATCAGCATTTTTATAGGCAGGCTCATACTCGGAATAAGGCATTACATCTCATTCCCTGCAGGCCTTGCGAGAATGAACTTCAAAAAATTCTGTTTCTACACCTCCGCAGGAGCTGCGGTATGGGTGTGGATACTTGCGTACATAGGCTTTTTTGTAGGGAATAACAAAGAGCAGGTCTTTGCCGCGAGCAAGCAGTGGAGTATCTACGTCGTAGGAGCTTGTGCGCTGCTTATAGCGGGTTATGTTGTCTGGCATAAAAAAAAGACAGCCTGCAAATAAGGATTTCCCTCACTGATTGCTGCCTGAAAGCGCCAGCTGATATTCTCCCCATAATTTTTCTTTTGTTAGGCCTGAATCAATAAAATCCCACGGGAGCTTTTCTGAGAAGTCTTTATTCCTCATGACATAAAAATCAGGGTCTATGCCTGACTCAATACATGCCTTTTTCCAGTCATGCGTCCTGAGCATTGCCTCCAGAGCCTTTGAAATCCGCCTGTCACCCATAGAAAAAAGACCCTGCATGTAAGCCTGCTTCGGAACATCGTGAAATACCTTTATCCCTTTTATCGGCAGCAGGGAACTCTTTACAGCCTTAAGCCTCTTTTTTACAATCTCCATCTTTTCCATGCCGTGCCATTGGAACGGAGTGAATGGTTTTGGCACGAATGTGCTTAAGGTCAGGACTATGTGCCCTTTTTTTGATAGGCCTCTTATCTTTCTTACAAGGCTTATAAGGCCTTTAATGTCATCGTCATTCTCTGTGGGAAGTCCGACCATAAAATAAAGCCTGAGCTTTTCTATGCCCTCTGAAAAAATAAGCCTTGATGTTTCAATGATGTCCTCTTCTGTTATCTTCTTGTTAATGACTCTTCTCAGCCTCTCTGTTCCTGCCTCAGGAGCGATTGAGACACTTTTGCGCCCCTTTAACAGCCCTGCAAGTTCAGCGCTTTTTCTGCTCGCCCTCAATGATGTGATGGAAAAATCCACACCTTCTGTTTTAAGAACCTCGCTGATATAGGGATAATCTGTCAGGGAAGGTCCGATGAGTCCGATCCTTTCTGTTATCTTCAGCGCATTATTAATATCTTCTTTTATTGCGGGCAGCTCCTTTTTTCTTGCCGGGCTGTAGATATGGCCTGCGACACAGAACCTGCATTTCCACGGGCATCCCCGCATTGCCTCAATGAGATACATGCCGGAGAACTCTGTTTCAGGCGTGACTATGGACTGCCTGAACCTGTGAGCGGATATATCTTTGATATACCGTCTCTTTATTTTTTCAGGGGCTCCTTCTATTGCTTCTCTTTGAGTAATTCCACCCGAAAATCCCCCCATCCCCTTACTTTTTAAATCCCCCCAGCCCCCCTTTACTAAAGGGGGGTGAGGGGGGATTATTGGGGGTGAGGGGGGATTTTTTTCATATCTGACGCTATAAAACTTTGGCGCATAGACGCCTTCTATCGCGGCTGTTTTTTTATAAAGTTCCTGCCTTGTCTCTGATTTTTTATATGTATCAATAAATTCATTAAGCATCTCTTCTGCTTCTCCGACAAAGCAGACATCAAAGAAATCAGCCAATGGTTCGGGATTGAAAAATGAGCATACTCCTCCGATTATAAGAAGCGGATGCGTTTGATTTCTGTCAGACGCCCTGAGAGGGATATTGGCAAGCTCAAGTATTTTTAAGACATTAGGATAATCGTTTTCAAAGGATACCGAGAATGCTAAGACGTCAAATCTATTCAGAGGTCTTTTTGATTCAAGAGCAAAGAGCTTTGTATCTGTCCTGATATACTCATCAATATCGCCTTCATCCGGGAGGAATGCCCTTTCGCATAATGTGTCATTCCTGTCGTTAAGGAGCGTGTAGATTCCCTGAAATCCAAGATTTGACATTCCGGCATGATAGGTATTCGGATAAATAAGGCAGACATTGAGCCTGCCGCCGGGTTCTTTAAATACCGCGCCTCTTTCCTTTGATAGAAGCCTGTCAGTTTTTTCTGTAAGTTTGAGGTTCACAGTATCACCAGCACAGACATCATTGCGATGGACCATAAGATATCAAGCGGCAGGCGCTGCTCGCATGTTGAATCAAAGAGCAGGTCTGCCCTGGCAGGGAACTCATCGTCAGAGAGCCAGAGGATTAACGTTACAGGTATTCCCGGCAGCGGCAGGAGTTCAACGGATGCATCGCCGTAATTCATGAGATTCCCATTGAGTTTTTTGCCTTTTTCAATAAAACCTGCCTTATCATTGCCATACCTTTCAGCGAGCTTATCCAGCGGAAGCACGTGGCTGCCCCTGAAAAAAATCGCTCCGCCTTTAAGTCCAGCCGGTTTGACAAGTTTTCCTGAGAGGGGAATGTCTTTTGCGTTGATGAGGCAGCATAAAGCAGACAGGTTGAAAAAGTAGCTGTATTTGTTGAGAATTATTTCTCCTTCAGGCTGAATGTTTTTAATAGCTCGCTTGCCGGGATGAACTGAGAAATCCATCCCAAATGACTTCACTATGTAGCTGTTTTCTTTGTCGTAGAAAACCTGCGCCTTTCTGCATACATCAGAAGGATTGAGGTTGTTTAAGTCTTCCCATGCCTTTTCTTCGCCTGTGCTCATTGCTATATTCTACTACAACAAAGCTCTAAGTTTTAAACTGTTTTTAT
>Ga0210017_1003572_pt1 | contig 12995 bp, 12 predicted proteins | sample CryGeyCG2014_020_FD_183966 | JGI IMG/M metagenome (GOLD analysis project Ga0210017, IMG submission 183966) | Groundwater microbial communities from aquifer - Crystal Geyser CG08_land_8/20/14_0.20 (SPAdes) (version 2) | ecosystem: Environmental > Aquatic > Deep subsurface > Groundwater | place... | reverse complement strand
AGTCACTCATCCCCTTTATAGGGGGTAATGTTCCTATCATGCTTACCTTGATTTTTATCACCCTTGCTGAAGATTAAGTAAAAATTGAGAGGTTATATAAAATTATTGTTTTTAAAACACCAAAACCTTTAATAATGAATTGCTTTTTCTTAAAAAGACAAAGGAGGTTTATATATGAAAATAACATTTGTTATACCGCCTGCAAAGCATGGCAGGGCTGCTGAAAGATTATTTGGATGCACTTTCCAGGTTTATGCACAGCCAAATCTTGTTGTTTTGTATCCAGCAACAATGCTTAAAAATAATCACAAGGTTGTTGTAAGGGATTTTCCAGTAGAGGATTATTCTTATGGACAGTTTGTTGAGTGGGCAAAGCATGATGATTCTGATATCTATTGTTTTCATACTGTTCCATTGTCAAGAAACCTTGATTTAGAGGCTGTTAAGGCCTTAAAGCATAAGCCAGTGATATTTTTTGGTCCTGAGCCAACACACATACCTGAAACATTCCTTACTAAAAACAATTATTATGTTATAAGGGGAGAGGTTGAGGCATCAATATGTGGATTAGTTGATGCAATTGAAAAAAATAAGGGATTTGACAAAGTTCTTGGACTTTCTTACATAAAGGATGGAAAAATAGTTGGTAATGAAAATATTGGGTATATAAAGGATATAAACAAGCTTCCAATACCCGACAGAACACTTATTCCTTATAAGAAATATAGAAATCCAAAGCTTCCAAGAAGCCCTTTTACAACAATGCTCACTTCAAGGGCATGCTCATACAGGTGCTATTACTGCGTTCCGTGCTCTTTAAGCTATGCCCGCGAGCTGGACTGGAAATCATGCAAAAAAGGAAAGCCTCCTGTAACATTGAGAAGCCCTGAAAATATCTACAAAGAGCTTGTTGAGATAAAAAAGCTAGGCATAAAAGCAATATCTGTTATAGATGACCAGTTTGTATGGGACAAAGAAAGGAATCATAAGATATGCATGGCATTTAAGAAAGTAGGACTGCCCTTTGGCATATTGGCAAGATGTGACAGGCTAGTTGATGAGGGTATTGTTAAGGATCTGGCAGATGCTGGCTGTATTTATGCTGATATGGGGATTGAATCATTTAACCAGGATATACTAAACTATGTCAAGAAAGACCTTGATATAAAAACAATAGAAAAATCAATTAAACTATTGCAGAAGTACAGGATTGAACCAAAGTTGAATATCCTTTATGGCACATGCCCTCTTGAAACAAAAGAAACATTAAAAGACAGCCTGAAAAAAGTCAAGGCGCTGGATATTGATTTTGTGCAGTTTGCTGTTGCATCACCCTTTCCTGGAACAGAATTCAGGGCAAAGGGATTAAAAGAAGGATGGGTTATTGAGCCAGATGTTGGAAAAGCAGACCCGAGCAAGAGGTCTTTGGTCAGATATCCAAATTTATCAAACAAATACCTTGATATGTGGGTTGTGCATTCATTCAGGTCATTTTATTTCAGGCCAAAGATAATATTCAAGAGGTTGCTGAAAATAAGAAATCTTTCTGAGTTCAAAATATACTTAAGAGGGCTTTACAGGCTTATAAAAAGCAAGAATGAATGAAAATGATAATAACAATCATTTTGATACTGTTGATTTTATTTGTTTTTTTAGTTCTCTGGACATGGATTGGCTATCCATTGTTTTTGTTCATTGCCTCAAAGCTGTTCAGGAAAAAACATCTTATTTCTGAAAGTTATATGCCAAAGGTTACAATGATGATAATGTCATATAATGAGGCAAAGGTTATTGAAAAGAAGATAAAAAACTCGCTTGAGCTTGACTATCCTAAAAACAAGCTTGAGATATTTGTTGTTGACAGCGCATCAAATGATGGAACACAGGAAATTGTTAAGAAATATTCAAAGCAGGTAAAGCTGATTGAGCAGGGCGAGAGAAAAGGAAAGGCATCTGCTATTAATTATGGAATGAAACATGCATCAGGGGATGTTATAATGATTACAGACTCAAATGCAATGATGAATCAACAAGCTGTAAGAAAGATTGCAAGGCATTTCTCAAATAAAAATATTGGCGGTGTATGCGGAAGGTTTGAGGCAAGGGATATAAGGGATACGAGCATTGGCGCTGGAGGAAGCATATACTGGAAGATTGAGAAATTCCTTAGAAAACATGAGAGTGATATTGATTCTGTAATTCATATGAGTGGCGAGATAACAGCTTTCAGGAAAGGCGTTATTAATAAAGTAGATGAATCAAGCCTGTCAGAGGACTTTGACATGGCTATAAGGATAAGGGAGGCCGGATTCAGGATTTTGTATGAGCCGGATGCAATTGCATATGAGCCAGCTCCTGAAAATATTAATGATCTTTTAACGCAAAAGAAAAGAATAACAATAGGAACATGGCAGGAATTAATCAAGCATAAGGATGTTCTTTTTAACCCTCGTTATGGGTGGTATGGCCTTGTTATACTGCCATCTCATAAGCTTTTTCAAGTGCTGACTCCATTTTTTTTGATATTAATACTCTTATGCTCTGCAATTATATATTCATTCACAAATGATTCTCTTATGTGTATATTTTTAATTGCCCAGGGGATATTTTACTTTTTAACAGCAATCTCATTTTTACCTTTTAAAATAATTGAAAAATTTCCCTTGTTTGTGTTCATAAAATATTTCATGGCAACAAACTGGATACTTATTTTGGGCTTTTTTGATTTCATAAGAAAAAAAAGAATAGTCACATGGAAAAAAATAGAAAGTTCAAGAAATATTTGAGGTTTTAAAATGAGTATAATTGTTTTAGGAATAAATGATGGCCACAATGCAGGAGCTGCTTTGGTTAGGGATGGAGAGGTTATAGCAGCTGTCCAGGAGGAAAGGCTTTGCAATGTAAAGAACTTCAGCGGTGTTCCAGAGCTTGCCATAAAGGAAGTTTTTAAGATAGCAAAAATTCACCCGCATGATGTTAATGTTATTGCAATGGTAAGCTTAAACAGGGTTTATGCTCCATTAAAAGAAATGCCTTTGAAAGTAAAGTTATTTATGAGATTATCGCCTTTATTGCATGGTCATTCATTCTCAAGTTTTTATGTAAAGGTTCTGCATAAGTTCAGGCCAATGCAGAAGCTAAATAAAATATTTTCAGGACTTGGAATAAATAATAAGGAAATTGTTTTTATTGAGCATCATCAGGCTCATGCTGCCTGCGCTTTTTACTCAACAAAGCACAAGAAAGCGCTTGTATTTACATCAGACGGCGCTGGAGACGGCCTCTCATCAACAGTTAATATTGGCTTTAATAATAGGATTAAAAGAATTGCCTCTTCAACATACTATGACAGCTTAAGCAATGTTCTGTACAGCGAGATAACCCGTTATTTAGGAATGAAACCATGGGAACATGAGTTTAAGTGTGTAAAAGGTGATACTCCTGTGCTTCTGTCTGATGGCAGATTAGTAGAAATCAAGGAGCTTTTTGAAAAGAACTTTAAAAAAGAGAATATAATTGAAAAAACCAAAGATGAAAATACTGTTAAGGCAAATAATCTAAAAATAATGGGCTTTGATTCATCATCTCTAAAAATTAAACCGCAAAAAGCAAGCTATGTTTACAGAAAAAGGTTTAATGGCTTATTATATGAAATTACAGCACATTCTGGAAGAAAAGTAGTTGTTACTGATATTCATAAATTCCAAGCTATCAAAGGTGGCTTTGTTATTGAAAAACAGGCAAAAGAATTGACAAAAAAAGATTACATTGCGATTCCAAAGAAACTAAATATTAATGGAGCTAAAATTAAAAATGAATATGCCATCTCAAATTTTTTGGCTGGAATGATATCAGAAGGATGGGAAGATTACAGGCCAGAAAAAAGAACAGACCTTTTTTGTTTTGCCAATAATTCAAATGCGCTTCATGCTAAGTTCCAGCAGTCATGCTCAAAATTGTTTGGAGTAAAACCTAGTTTATATACCTATAAGGATCAAACCCCCATCTCAAGGCTCTCACTTCTGAAGCATAGGCAAAAATTATCTGCTATAGGCTATGAAAAAAACCTGTCAGAAAACAAAAAAATCCCTGATATAATCATGAGAATGTCAAAGTCTGGTGCAGCGGAATTTCTTAAGATGTATTCTGATTGCGACGGAGGAGTTATTAAAAACAAGAGTGGCGGCTCCAGCATCAATTTTACTACTATTAGCAAGGATATTGCAAACAAAATAAGTTATCTGCTGCTGCGTTTTGGAATTGTTGCCAGAAATGGATTTTATAAAACAAGAGCCACAAACAGTAAAAAGAAAGCAATAAGGTGGGTTTATGTAATAAAAGTAATGGGAACTGAGAATATTAAAAGATTTATGGATAATATAGGATTTGTTACTAAGGAGAATAATGAAAGAGCAAAGGATATAATTTTTGATAATCCAAATACTCATGTTGATATTATTCCTTGTGTAAACCTGTTTAAGCAATTATATAAAGATAAAGTTATTGGAATTAAAGATTATCTAACTTATTATCACGACTGCAGGCAAAATAAGAATATTTCAGTGAATAAATTAAAAAGATTTTTAACTAAAAACAATGGCAATGACAAAAGGATAAAACAATTAAGATTGCTTGCTGACTCTGATGTTTTCTGGGACAAAATAAAAGATATTAGAAAGATTAGGTTAAATGATTATGTTTATGATCTTTATGTGCCAAAAACCCATACATTTATTGGTGGGTTTGGAGGCATTGTACTGCATAATACAATGGGCATGGCACCTTATGGAAAGGCAGAGTATTGCATTGATGAAATCAGAAAGATAATAAGGATTAACCCAAGAAATCCTCTTGAGTTCCAGAATATGACCAGAGCTTGCGGTGTCTACATCCAGAAAAAATTAGTTAAAATGCTTGCAGGCCAAAGGTTTGATAATATCTCTGCTGCCTGCCAGCTGTATTTTGAGGAATTAATGGAAAAATGGGTAAGAACAGCTGTTAAAAAAACAGGCATACATGATCTTGTTTTTGCAGGAGGCTCTGCACTTAATGTCAAGGCAAATAAGATTATCAGAGAGATGCCTGAGGTTGATTCTGCTTTTTTCTATCCTGCTTCTGATGACAGCGGAACACCTGTTGGAGCTGCTTTAGAGGCATATAACAGGTATTGCGAGGCAAACGGAATAAAGCCAATTAGAAAGGAGATTAAGGATATTTATTATGGAATGGAATATTCAAATGATTATATTAAGGATTTATTGAAGAAAAAAGGGTTATTGAAAAAAGCAAACTTTATTGACAATATTGATGAGGAAATAGGAGAAATGATTGCCAAGGGAAACATAATTGCAAGATGCACTGGCCGTGTTGAATTTGGGCCTCGTGCCTTGGGAAACAGAAGCATATTAGCTGACCCTCGTGATTTAAAGGTTATTGGAAAGGTTAACTTTGCAATCAAGCAGCGTGATTTCTGGATGCCTTTTGCAGTTTCAATCTTAGAGAAAAGAATGAATGATTATCTTGTTGATGCTAAATTTTCCCCTTATATGATAGAGGCCTTTGACACAACTGATAAGGTTGATGACATAATTGCAGGAACACATCCGTTTGACAAGACAGCAAGGCCGCAGATAGTAAATGAATGGAACCCTGGCTATAAGAAGATAATTGAGGCCTTTGAGGCCAGGACAGGTGTCGGGGCTGTATTGAACACTTCTTTTAACCTGCATGGCTCTCCTTTGATTGGGACGCCAGATGTGGCCATAAGCACTTTAGAGAATAGTGGGTTGAAATGGCTGGCTATGGGGAATTGGTTTGTCAAAAAATAATCTTACCCTTTAAATCTCATTTCCAAAAATAAAGGGTAAAATGGCCCTGGGCAATTATCTGATTAAAAAATAAGTTAAAACAAAAGGGTTTCACTAGAGTCAAAAATATTTGCAAAAATTTATATAATATCTCTGATTTTTTCTTTTTATGATAGAGATTGAAATTAAAGCTAAAGTTAATGATATTGAAAAGATAAAAGATAATCTGAAAAAAGTTGATGCCAAGTTTATAAAAACCGAAGAGCAGATTGACAGGGTTTTTGGGCATTCTATGTTTCTGGATGAAAATAAATTTATTATAGAGGGAGGGTTAAGTGCAAGAATAAGGCAGATTAATGACAAGAAACAGATTGATTTTAAAGAAATAACAAGAGACAAGGCAGGAATAGAAGTTTCAGCAGAGCTTGGGAGTGTTGAAGATGGGCTTAGATTTTTAAAAAAGCTCGGTTTTGAAGAAGCATTTACTTTAAAGAAATCAAGGGATGTTTTTGAATATAATAATTTTACAATATGTTTAGACAGGGTTGATAAATTAGGCAATTTTATTGAAATTGAGAAACTGGTGTCTTTAAATTCTGAAGAAGAAAAAATAAGACAGGAATGCATGGAATTGTTAAACAAACTTGCTCCTGACCCGCAGATTGAAAGAAAGAAGTATGGTGACTTGATACAAGAGATATTGAATAAAAATAAATAGCATGGAAGAACTCCTGGGAATTATCTGATTGAGAAATAGGCCACCAGATTAACAAGGCCAAGTGCAATTGGATTTAACAACCATCAAACAAAACCCCACAAAACATCAAAACAAGCCTCTTTTGTGATGAGAGTCTTTAAGGGCCAAAATTTATCTCAATATTTTGATAATGCCTAATAAAGCATCTTTTTTGTTTTCCGGGTCTTTAAATTTATAGAGATAGTTGTTTAATCCTTCTCTAACACTTAGTGCTTTTGGATGGAATTTTTTTGCTCTCATTAATTTTTAGGGTTATAAATAATCAATAAATCTATTCTAACAACATGACCTCTATCTAAAGGGGTGTGTTCATAGAAGTGATAAACTATTTCTCCAAATATTGTTGGGTATTTATTACCTTCTACAATTAATTCAGAATTTTTTATTTCAAATGTGCCTGCCTGGATGTCATAATCATACCCTAAGAATTCATCATGACACACACACCTTTTCTATTAGGGTCATACTTATCAGTTCCAGTTTTAAGAACAATTTCTGCTAATTCATCAATTGATAATCCGAAGTGATCATCTGAACCAATAGCACGAAGGATATACTTTCCATCAGGAAAACTTCTTTCCAATAATTCATCAACTTTTTTTCCTAATTTAAGATAATCTGGTTTTTTATTCAGATGGTATTCAGGAAGATGTATTTTAATTATTTTTACTGCCATATTATTTAATAATTATCAATAGTTTTTAAATTTTTACCTTATAGCTGTTGTGTATAACATCACATATTGTATTATCCAAATAAGGTTTTAAACCAACTAAGAATTTTCTGGATTAGGCCAGAACTCATGCATTTTCCATCTACACAGACATTTGTTGAGCATTCAAAGTTATTTTCACAAGTTTCCTCTCCCTTAAACTGCTCTTTAAATGCGCCCTCATCAGAGCAGTATTTTCCATCTTTTCTGTAGCCAAAGGGGTAACATTTTTCATCCAATGGGCAGGAATCCTTGCAGATTAAAATTCTTTGTTCTCTCTCTATTACCTCTGCCTGTTTTTTCCTCTCCTCTTCAATAGGAGAAACAAAAATAAATTCTTCAAAGTCAGGATAGCATTCATCTGAAATACTAAATGAGTTCACACCACACTTACTTTTGTCCTCATAGCAATGATTCTTACAGAATTCTCTTGCCTCTCTTTGCCAAACCTCTGAGGGCTTGCAAGAATCACTTAATCTAATTGTTTGCTCTATACCATCATAACACTGCCAATATGCGCTCCTAAAACCCCTTCCAGTTATTTGTTCCTCTTCTACTTCAGAAGAAGGCATGCACTTAAATTCAGCAGCCTCATTATTTCCGTCAATTACAGTATAAGCATAACCCCCGCAAGAGCTTTTCCATGTGAGCTTTGTTCCTTTTTTTCCAAAAACCTCAGCTATGCAGTGAGCATATCTTCTCCCATTAGCTTCTTCAACTACCTCTCCTGTCCATGCACATCCAAATCTGCCATTATCTGTATAGCATGTTTCTGGTCTTGCTGTGTGAGGATTAATAAGCACATCTGAATCCCAGAATATGCACTCTATTTGTTCTTTAATGCCTATATCTATTTCAGATGAAGGCAATGGTGGTCCTTCTTCTATAGCAATAGGTGTTGTGGTTGTAGTCTGGATAATGGTTTCAGTAGGATAAGCTGGAATTACAACAGGTTCTTGAGCTTGTTCACACCTAAATTCTACATACTCATTGTTTCCATCATTTATAGTGTAAGCATAACCCCCACAAGAGCTTTTCCATGTAAGCATTTTTCCCTTTTCCCCAGAAACCTCAACTACACATGTGCCTGTTCCTGAGCATCCAAACTCATTACTACTGCATTTTTGTTCTGAATCAGAGTTTGCAAAAATACATTTTACTTGCTCTTTAACAACAATAGGTGTTGGAGCCGGAGCTGTTGTTAGTTGTTCGCATTCAAATACTATATTTTCATTCTCCTCATTAATAATCGTGGAAATTATATCTTTACTTTCTTTAACACAACTGCTTTCCCATGTAAGCTTTGCTCCTTTTTCTCCAGAAACATCAGCTATACAGGTTCCAGTTCCAGAACAACCAAACCTGCCGTCACTTGTATAACATTTTTGATAAGCATCAGAATTTGTAAATACACACTTAATTTGCTCTCTAACCAATGATTCTGGTGTTGTTGGTGTAGGCAATGTTTCAACTGATTCGCACTTAAATTCTACATCCTCATTACTTCCGTCAATCACTGTGTACATTTCACCGCCGCAAGAGCTTTTCCATGTAAGCATTTTTCCATTTTCCCCAGAAACCTTGATCACACATATTCCTGTTCCTGAGCATTTAAACGCATTGTCATCACTATAGCATTCCTGTGCAGAGTAAGAGTTCAAGAATACGCATTTAACCTGCTCTTCAAGTGTGAAATTAGTTCCTGATTCATCAGTAACTTTTCCAGTTATTATATTTAGCCAATCAAAAATTGATGCAGATGAAAAAGGCATAACTAGTAAAACAATTAAAAAAATTGGCAGGAATATTTTCCCTTTCATTATATGAAGTACTTAATATTTACATATATATCAATCTATCGAAAAATTATAGCAGGGAGTTATTGAAATGCCTGAGTGATTGGATTTAACAACAGTTAAATGACTTAAAACCCGCAAAATATTAAAACAAAGCTTCTTTCTGTTTTTTAGGACTTTAGATTTATTGGATATATTATAATACTAAGAAAAAAAGAAAGAAATAAAAAGGAAGTGATTTATAAATTAAAAATGCAGGGTAATTATCATTCTAAAAAAGAGGGGATATCTATTATAGGAATTATACCGCAATATCCCAAGCATTCGCAACATAATATATATGCAAAGCTAAAAATGCCTCCTACAGGGTTAGAATCTATTCTTAGCCAGATAAGTCATGATTCCAGATTTAAAGAAGTCTATGCAATTGATGAAAATAATTATGGGGGGCCAAAAGATTCTATAGGTATGCCTGACCATAATTTTCTTCAGAAAACAGAGCCGGCAAAAATAGCAATGTTCTATGGAGGAATGAGCAACTCAATTCCAAGAATGATTTCTGTAGCAAAACAATATAAAGAATTTGGTGCAGTAACAATTGCCGGAGGAAGTCATGTTGATGCTCGGCCAGAAGAAGCTTTAAACTCTGGGATAGATATTGTTGTACACGGAGAGGGTGAAGAAACTACCCAAGAAATCCTAGAAGCAATAGTAAAAAACACACAACTAAATATTGATAGAGGGGCATTAGCAGCTATTAAGGGGATCAGTTTCTTGGATGAAAATAAAAAATATATATTTACAGGCAAAAGAGGGCCTATAAAAGATTTGGATAAATTAAAAGATACTGATCTGACTCTAATAAAATTCCTTGAAAAAAGATGGAGCGCTATTCCTGTTAACAGAGGAAGAGGCTGCAAGTGGCATTGTGAATTCTGTATTGTAAACAAACAATACGGCAACTATAAAGCAAGCTCTATTGAAAAACCATTAAGACAAATAATAAAATATTCTGATTTGGGATATAAAAGTTTTTTTATTACAGATGATAATTTTGCCCAGGATATTAGGGAGACAATAGAGCTGTGTAAGATGATTGGCAACTATAAGAGAAAGTTTAAGAAAAAGATAAGATTAACAGTACAGGTAAGAAGCGAGGTGGCAGAAAATGATGAACTTATAGATACAATGAGGTTTGCTGGAGTAACAACCCTTGCTATTGGGTATGAAAGCCCAATAAATGAAGAATTAAAATCTATGAGGAAAGGCGTAACTGTAGAGAAATATATTGAAAGATCCAGGAAATTATCAAAGTATTTTTATCAGCATGGAATGTTTATATTTGGCTATCCAGAATTTAAAGATTCAAAATATAAGTCAAATCTAACATTAGAGCAAAGAGCAGAGGCATATGAAAAATTCTTTAAAGAAGCAAGGATAGACACAATACAAGTGCTAAATGCAGTTCCTATACCTGGCTCAAAGCTTAGGGCCAGACTTGAAGCAGAAAACAGAATCTTGCCATTAAAAATAGTGGGCTGGGATAGGTATGATGGGTTGTTCTTATGCTATGACCCAAGACCAGAGGGATTAGATGCATCTAAACTACAGAATTTACCAAAAGAACTAATGAAAAAAAGATATTTGGGTAATTCTATTAACAGCACGCTAAATTATGGCAACTGGATTAACTGGATATATAATGCAGCAGATTCCCCTGTACGATTTGTACTATCTTATCCTAGATGGTTTTTCCATAACTTAATCAAAAAAAGAAGGGATAAGAACACAACTAAAAGAAAAAGTTTGTTGCCTAAAAGAAATATTTTTTATGAGTCACTAATAAATACCTGTGGAGATATAACAAGAACATGGAGAAACCTTTTTATTAAGACATATGCTGGGGGGATTGTAAGAAGTTGGTTAAGGGAATACAAAAAGACTGGCTATCAAAAGATACTACAAGAATTATCTGCAAAGAGTCGGATGACTAACTAAAGAGATTGTTTCTTTGAGAGCATTAAACAAGCTCAAAACCCGCAAAATATTAAAACAAAGGCTTGTTTTTAATTTAATCATGAAGGAATATAATGATATAAGGGAGATGCAGGGGATTGGCCTATTCAAAAAGTTATTAATAGGAATAGCAATGTTCAGCCCTTTCTCTTTTTTAAAGAGATTTGTTTATTCTTTACTTGGGGCAAAGATCGGCCATAATGTTTACTTTGGCCCGCAATCCATAATAATAAGCAATAATTACAAGAGAATAAATATTGGTGATAATGTATTTTTCTCATTAGGTGTTGCAATAACAGCAGAAGAATTAGTGATAGGTGATAACACTCACATTGGATACCAAGCTTTGATGACAGGGAAAAAGATATACATAGGAAAGAACTGCAACATAAACAACAGGGCTTTTATTGAGGCATATTATGCCCCAGTTGTAATTGAGGATAATGTTACAATAGCCGGCTCTGCAATGATTTCATCCCATGACGGCTCTTTTATGAACGTTCTAGGAAAAAAAATGATAGCAAAGCAAATTACTTTAAAAAAACAATGCTTCATAGGCAACAATGCAGTCATACTGCCTGGAATAACAATAAATGAAAAAGCCATTGTAGGGGCAGGCGCTGTTGTAACAAAAGATGTTGAAAAAAGAACAATAGTTGTTGGAGTGCCTGCAAAGGTTATTAAAAAAATTTGATTTTCTCAACTGCTTAAAGGATTTTTAGCTTCTTTTCTATTTCTTTTTTTAGAGTTGAAATATACAGATTAATTTGAAACTTAACTTTCTTCCACATATCGCCCGTAATATCTGCTCCCCTATATTTATTTTGATTTCTCATCTTTCTAATAGTCTCAAAGAATTTCCAATCAAAATCAAGTTCTGGAAAATTTAAGACGATAAATGCAAAAAGTCCTTGGTGATTACTTGTTTTTTGTTTTTTGAAAACCATGAGCAAGCTACAAAGTTCCCTCAAAATGTCATAATAAATATTAAAAATAACTCTCCAGTTTGGTCTATCAATTTTTTCTATACTTTTTCCAAATTCATAATCCTCAACAGTGATTCTCATTACTTTTTCTACTTCAGCCTTATCTAAGTTAGCTTCCTCATACATGCCCTCTGTAGCAAGATCTTCACATACCTGTTCTGGTGTTCTTTCCTTAAGCATTTAAAACCACCTCAAAAGGCTCTAAACCTCCCTTAATATTAAATCCTTTGATTATATTTTGAATCAAGTTAGGGTCCAGTTCTTTTTTTATTTTTTTCGGTTCTTGATAGTCAAAAACTTGTATTTCTCTTTTTATTTTGGCTTCCAGTTTTCCTTTTTCAAAATATTTGGTATCCCCATAAATGAAAAGGTCTATATCACTTGATTTGTTCCAGTCACCTCTTACGAAACTACCAAATAAAATAGCAGTTTTTATATCTTTAAGTGAATTGAGATGATTAAATAATCCAATTTGCTCAAGCAATTTAAGCCCATAAATCCTTTTTTCAGAACGAAATTCTGGAGAATCCCTGTTTGCTAAATAATAAGGCATTTTTTTAGTTGGTTTAACCTTTATTATAAATTTCTCTCTAACCAGTTTCTTTAAGAAATGATTTACGCGCTCCCTGCTGGCTTTTGATTCTCTTACAATATCCTCAAAATGCCATCTTCTTAGGGTTTCATTGAAAAAAATGGCCTTTATGTTTTCCTGCATTTTAGTATGATAAATCATACTAATATTTAAAGGTTTTGTTTTTTAGCAATTCAACAGTTTTCTTTTTTCACCTGTTTAAGATCCTTTGCTCTAATGCCTTTAAAAATTCTTTTGCATACCAGGTTCCAAGGTTCCATAGATCGACATATACCTGTGCTGATGGTGCAATATTATTCTTAGCTAATCTGTCCATTTCTTTGTCTTTC
>Ga0210017_1003571_pt1 | contig 12997 bp, 19 predicted proteins | sample CryGeyCG2014_020_FD_183966 | JGI IMG/M metagenome (GOLD analysis project Ga0210017, IMG submission 183966) | Groundwater microbial communities from aquifer - Crystal Geyser CG08_land_8/20/14_0.20 (SPAdes) (version 2) | ecosystem: Environmental > Aquatic > Deep subsurface > Groundwater | place... | reverse complement strand
CTCGTGAGACCACTGCCAATCCATCCACCTGCGAAGCAGGTGGTATCGGAAAGTCCCGCAGGACTTTTCGAGCTATGCGCCAACTGGTGCATTCAATTCTCTTGGCCTCCCGATAAATAGTTGAAATGTGTTTGCGGGTGATGGGATGAAAAATATCTATTTCATATTTACACTTTTGGTTTTGGCATCGGTTATGATGTTGGGGTGCACTGGGCAGCAACCGCCGGCAACTTCACCCACAACACCCCCTGTAACGCCGATTACGCCACCAACAAATCCGACTGCCGCCCAGCCAAATGCCACGCCACCTGCGCCAGCGGAAAACAACACACAAATCATCGCCCAAAATCAACCAACCCTCTTGCCAGTAGCCTATGTCACAGAAACCATTCAGGGCGAGAGGATAACAATGCTCAACACCATATTTGCAAAGGGCACCGTGATCGAGCCGATAATTCTGGGCTCAGGAGGCAATTTCCAGAAAACCGCCAAGCAATTGGGATTCAGCCTGCTTGGGAAAACCTACACCATTGACAGCTATGACATCAGAAGCATGGCCAATGCGCAGGGAAGCCTATTGTCTGTAATGGAAAACACGAAACTGAAGAGCGGAACTGAGATTGTGCCAGTGCAGAACCTTGTGCTTGTGAGAAACAATGACGACAATTACCTGATTGAGGAGATTGGCATCGGATATGCAGGCAACTGCCTGAGCGTGAATTCTGCCATGTATATGCGCCTCGGCATTGGCAAATTTGACGAGATGTGCGTGAACGGGGTGAAAGCCTATGCCAAGGATGTAATTTATGTGGCTGGAACTGGCAAATATGCCCAACTGGAATTTACCTCATCTTCAGGCAAGGAAACAAAGAAAGTTTATATCGGCGAAAGCATTGAGAGCGCAGGGCTGAAAATGAAAATGATGGAAATGCTCCAAACCACGGATAGGGGAGATGTGGCTGTGTTTGAGGTTGGATGATTAAGAATTTATTCTTTTTTAATTTTCTCCGATATAGTCACCATCTCTAACGGATGGATTATGCGGATATTTTCATATTCTTTCAGTTCTAGCAAGTCTTCATCAAATGTTACGATATAATCAGAAGCAGACGCCAGCGCACACTCCAATATATGTGCATCCTTGGGATCCCGCTCCAGAGTTACCTTCACCCGCGGTTCCACCAGGCAAACTGCTTGGATTATTCTTGCCATAAATACATGCAAATTTTCTTGAACAGAAACAAGTTTTCTGTGTTCAGCAAAATCTCTCCGGACAATCAGTTCATATTCGCTTAGTATCGCAGTTGAGCAATATATTTGAGCACCGTGGATGAGCAATTTATCAAACAATTTCTCTGCCAAGCTGCCGCTGAACAGCGTAGCTGAGATTAGCACGTTCGTATCAAGAACTACTTTCACGGCTGCTTCCTCCTGCCTGCCACTGCAATGCGAATCACTTCTTCCTCGGTTATCCCTTTCTTTTTCAGCTCGCCTGTCACTTCGCGGGTTAGCGCTTTAAGGCCCCGCAGAAGTTCGGCTTTGGTAGGTGGTTGCATTTTTTTCAGCAAAATCGTATCGTTTTCGCCGAGCACGGCGAACATAGTCCCTTTGGTTGCATTCAGCTTCTTCCGAATCAGGTCAGGGATTACAACCTGGCCTTTTTCCGACATAACTGTGGTTTTTACATCCATCTCGAACACCTTCCATCAAAGTATCAGTAGGATATTCCTACATTCTTAATTTTGCACCTTAAAAGATATAAAGAGGTATGGTAGCATACATTGGGGGGCAAGACAAGTAAGAAGATGGCAGGCGAAAGCTCTATGGCGAAAAGGAGCTGGCCAGGGCATTGAAGGGGAAATAGATGGAATTGAGCAGACGAAATCTGCGAGAGCTATCGCAAGCAACAGGCTTGCGAGATTTTCGCGAAAGCGAAAACAGATCGCGCAACAGCGCGATTCGATATACCCTCCGCCCCACTTCTGACTTTCTCAAAGAACTTGAAAAGCTGGATAAATCAATAAAGGATTTAGTCGCAAAAAAATTGGAGCGCATAAAGGAGAACCCGCTGCTCTCAAAACCTCTTAAACACGAGCCGAACTGCTACAGCGAGAGGATTGTGAATTACAGGATTGTATTCGAGGTAAAGGGAAGCGAGGTAATTCTCTATCAACAGCTATGCTGTTGCGCTATCGACCAATAGGTCGATTCAATCGCGTGCGGAAACGGAAAGAGGCGTATAAAGGGATAATAAGGACTTAAGAAAGCTCCAGATACATGGGGATGGTTTCCCTCTCTGCAATATTCCCGACGTATGTTTTGAATCCTTTTTGCCTGTACCAATCAATGCTTTCAGGGTAAACGCGGGCTACAAGATAGGCGCAACCGACCTTAGCCCTGAGTTTATTCGCCAAGTTCAGGGCGAATTTTAACAGTGAAGTTGCTCCGCCCTTATTTTCCTGGCTGTGCTCAGTGGCAATCTTTCCGATGAGCAATGCAGGGAATTGGTTAGGGAATTCTTTGGGGTATTCCCTAAGTTTCCTTCCGCGAAACTCAAAATCAGCAAGATCCGGTATTTTCAGGGCACCCATACCCGATGTTATATAGAAAATAAGCCTTTTGTCTTCAGATAACAACAGGTAAGTGATACCCAAATGCAGTTTCCGGTATTCAAGCGCATCCTTCGCCAGAAATTGGTTGAGTTCGCCATTTCTTGAATTGAATTCATTGATAAGCTGGAGGTGGCTTTCCCCTAATATTTAAGATTTTTATTGGAGGACAACTAATGGCATTAGACATAGTTAATTAGATAAGCATCTAAAGATTAAGAACTTGGCGAGAATTATCTCCTGTCAATAATCTCATTAACATTCGGCCCTGTGCCAACCAATGAAACCGGCAGGCTCATTTTCGCCTCGATTTCCTCGACGAATTCGCGTGCCGCGAACGGCAAATCATCATACACGGTGATGCCTTTCGCATCCTTGAATTTGGTATCCAGTTTGGTGAGCGCGATGTGGTTTGCGGAGTTTATCATCGCAGCGTATTTCAGCTCGTCGAAATTGAGCGATTCGGACACGCGCCTCTGCCTTCCTGTGACCGTGCCGTATTCATCATAGCCGAGCTCCTTAGCTCGCTCATTGGTAATTTCGCCTGCAAACGGTCCGGCGCCCACGCGCGTGGTGTAGGATTTGACAACCATCACCACATCCTTCACGCAGAGGGGCCCGATGCCCACATCCGCAGCTGCGGTTGAGGCTGAGGTGTCCTTGCTTGTCACAAATGGGTAGCAGCCGTAAAGCAGGGAAATCATGAACCCCTGGGTGGCCTCCACAAGAACCTTTTCGGCTGAATTGCACTCCTTTGCCACATCCGTGAGGAATTCTGCGAGCACAGGCTCATCATTTGCCAACTTCGCAACCCGCCTGACCCTGTCAGCCATTGCAGGCCCGCAACCGGTCTTGGTGGTGCCGATTTTGTTTGACAGCTCGGACTCCGCGCCGGTGCCTTTTTCGGAATCTATATGCGCCTGTGTAATGACGGTGCTGCGGGAATCCACACCCACGCGTTTCCTATCGATCTTGAGATCGTCAATTTCCTTTAGGAGGCGGGTGGGGTTTACCAGCACACCTGCGCCTATCAGCAATCTTGCCTTTTCGTAAACGAATCCTGAGGGAAGCATGCTCATGGGAAATTTTATGTTGTCAACCCAGACCTGGTGGCCTGCATTCGGCCCGACGCCTGCGCGTGCAACCACATTTGGCTTGTCATTTGTAGCGAGATGGGAAACCACCTTGCCCTTGCCCTCATCGCCATACTGCCCGCCAACAACAACCATTGCTTTCATCAGACACACCTCACAAGCATTAACAAATATTACCTATTTTTCCAATTCCTTAGTTGCAAGCTCAACGCATTTTTTAACAGCATCCTCCGGTGTTGCCTTACAGGTGGCACCTGCTGCCTTTGAATGGCCGCCACCTGCGCCGTTCAGGAACACACCGAGCTTTCCCATCAGTTTTGCCATGTCCAGGTTGGTGAGCGCATTTGCGCGGGCAGAGACCTTGCAGCCGCCTCCTTCGCTGGGAGGCAACCCTTTTGCGACAAATGCCACATCCATGCCAATCTCTATCAGCCCGGATGCCACATGGGATTCGTAGAGCCCTGCGGTTGAACTGCAGATGATGGTATCGCCAATCATTTTGTATTTCAATAGGCCCAGCGATTTCGCAACCCCGATTTTCTGGGAATCGTCTAAATAGGAGTTGGCAAAGGAGCTTATTTCGTGGTAATCCCTGCCTTCTTTTTCCAAATGGGCAAGGATTTCAGAGCAATAGCCGAATGTCCTGGAGGAAGATGTTTTGAAGAATGATGTGTCAGACAGTATTGCGACAAGGGCGGCTTCCAGCATTTTCACATCAGGCTTCCAAATGGGCTTCAGGATTTCGCAGACAAGCTCTGTGGCCGAAGGCACAATCTGCACGCAATGACGCCTTGCTTTTATGGGGTCAGAAGGCGGCTGGTGGTGGTCAATTACCAGGTCAATTTCCTCAGTCAGGTTGGGAAGCATTTCCCTGCTGCTCGCATCCAGGGCGATTACAGCCTCGAAATTCTTGAAATCAACCTGATATGCCGAGAGTATTTTAAGCCCCAAATGCTCGGAAAACAGTTTTGCCTCGGTGTTGAGGTGGTCACAGGCGACAATGGATGCGTTCGCCAGATAGCGGTAAATAAGATAGGCCGCACAGAGCGCATCCAAATCAGCCATGGTGTGAATGACCAGCATGACCGGCTTGCTGCCTAGTGATTGGAGATAGTTTCTTGCTGACGCGATGGGCATGGTGTCCTCAACCTGAACCTATAAGGGATTCGAGCCTTTTCTTCATGTCATCCAGCTGGGGCTTTAGCCGCGCTTCCTGTTGTGCAACAGATTTCAGCCGGACATCAATATTTTCCTGGCGCTCAGCCAGGTCTTTGGAAAGGGATTCTCGGTCAGCCTCGAACATGATGGTGCCCACATTCCTGTAGACCTTGCCCTTGGTGCTCTTGAGCTCCTCGAGTGCGAGCTTGATTTCCTCGGCCTGGAGCTGGAGCTGGTTCTTCTGCACGAGCAGCATTTGGTATTGCGACTGCATGCGCTGGAAATCCAGGGCTAGCTTTTCAACTTCGTTTTCCATTTCAATAACACCCCAAACAAATCTAAAACTAAATGGTTTGCGTACATATATTGAGATTATATTTATCAAAACTTCTTTTTAACGCTTGTCAAAGGGCGCCCTCGACCGCATGGATGATTTTGAGGGCGCGCTTGTAGCCGTTTAGCGAGGCGCGCACAATGCCAGCATCTTTTCCACTGATGGAAACCACAACAGCCGTCCCGCTTTTCGAAACTTTTGCATGCACACGGGCGGTGTTGTAGCTGTTGCCGCAGAGCGCGGCATGGACTGCCTTGGCTTGGGCATCGTCTTTGCATCTGACCCTTAACTCATCCCTGTGCTCATTGATGAACTCATGCTTTGCCTTTGATTTTTTCATAGGAAACATCCAATTCAAGCAATTTTTTCCTTTTGTAAGTGAATGTGAGCTTGTTTTCCGTGGAATTCAACACGGCTTTCTCATCTGAAAACCCTGCCAAACAGCCATCGGATGCGAACAAGTTTGACGCATGGCCCGCCGCCTCAAAGCATGCCTCCCCATCAAATTCCAGTTCTTTTTTCTGTGCTTTAACCACCTTTGCCACCTTGATTTTTGTGGGAAGCCACTGATGCGATTTCAAGCCAACTTCCAGAAAATACAAATCCCCTGAAGAGTGTACAATACACGCACGCGAAATAGCAAGCCGCCTGCACACAGAGGCTATGTTCTCAATGGATTTTCTACCCCTGGCCCTCAAAACAGAGTTGGGAACTGCCGAGGCTAGCTGGTTTACAAGTGAAAGGGCAGCCTTGTCTGGCTTTTTGCCTGTAGTGAAATACATGAAAAGTATTGGGGAGAGCAAATTCATTAAGTTTCGAGTTACGGGTTGCGAGTTTCGAAACCCGAAACTGAATCGATATTGCTTTGCAATGTCGAGCTATCGTGAGCTGTGCTCACGAGATATGCACGTAAGCGCATCTGATGCGCCTGTTGGCGCATTCAAAACCCGAAACATTTAGTCTGTGGAGACTTCTTTTGCCAGGGGCGGCCTTTTCTTGAACAGGATGCGGCAGCCGCAATAGGAGCAGCGCACGAATTTCTCTTCCAGCGATTTCATTTCGTTGTTGCATTGCATGCATATGTACATGGAGCCACCTGCAATATCCGATTATCCGATTATCTTATTCACGACTACTTTCTTTATTAAGCAGCAGATTCATGGATTTCCCGACCAGTGTGCTGGGCACGTTGGCGCCGCCTGCAAATTCTGCGCCGCAGGACCTGCAGTTCCATACTGAGAATGTCTTTCGTTTAACATTAACTTTGCCACAGGCAGGGCATGCATATTTGGCAGACTTCTGGCGCCTGACATCTACCCATTTCTTCTTAAGGCTCGCACCGCCCCTCACTGAGAGATTAACCATCCATAATCACCTAACATGTCTTAATAGGTCTAAATCCAATTCTTTTTTGTAAAAAGAAAAGGCTCGTCCTAAGGTCTGAAGTTTAAAGTCTAAGGTTTACTGAAGGATAATTACCCTCACAGATTTATATATTTAACCAATTCGCCGTGCTTTGCCTTTGCTATGTCCAGAAGCTGGAAGAGCTCTTCTCTAGTAAGTGCACCGCTCAGCCCCTTTTGCATGGAAACTGCCTTGTCACCCATAACACCGATTGTCAGGCGGGTGTCCATGGCCAACTGCTCGTCAAGGGTGGGATCCAACAGCAGGGAGCCGTCTATCTTGGCGAAAGTGGAGGTTGTCACGATGCCGCTCACGTCAAGCTTGCCAGTGTGTTCGCCGAAGATGATTTTGCCTTCCTCGACCTTGGGTAATTGGGTATCGAGTAGGGCGCGCATTGCTGCCATGGTGCAGGCATCGAACAGGTTGCCGTCGTGGTCAAGCACGTACATGTCAAGGTAGAGCATGAGCACATGCTCATCGTCAATTTTAAGCTTGCCCATGTCGATTATCTTAGCGCTCCTGATGCCGCGGTCAACTACGCGGCCCAGTTCAATTGCCTCTGGGCTCGGAGGGCCCGGCTCAAATGTAAACGATGCAAGAGGCAGGAGCTCCACCATGGTGGAAAGCACGCCTTCGTCAGGAGTGTCTGCATAGGGCGCGCCTACGCCGAATTTTATGCCGCAGAGCACCTGGGATTTGCCGAGGTGCACAAGGGCTGATCCCTCTGCGTTTGGGGCGGCATTTTGCTGTATCTCGATTGGGCGATACTCGTCAAATTTTCTGCCGTCAAACCTTTCCTGCTTGACAAGAAACGCCTTAAGCGTCTCTTTTTTGATTGCACCTAAAACTTCAACCATCATAATCACCTAACATGTCTTAAGGTCTTGCACACCGGATGGTGCTGTCTTGCCGCGCGTCTAATGACGCGCTAGTCTTCAAGTCTTGCACTTATACTTTCTTTCTCCCCGAGGACTCTTTCTTGTATAAAGAAAGAGGGCTCTCACATACGCAAGAATGTCTCCTTTTTCTCCTGCGCTGTAGTTGTGAACACGCGCTCCAGCGCGTCTTTCTGCAGCCTGTGCAGATATTCTGCAGCCGAATAGGCATATTCCATGCCCTGCTGCATTTCTTCTTTTGAGAGGATGCCGTCCATCTGGAGGAGAAGGATTTCCTTGCTGTTTGCACCAATTGCGACAGGCACGTCAGCCTGGCCGAAATTGTCCTCTTCCTTGGCGGCGTCAATCACTATCTGGTCGTCAACCTTGGCAAATGCAACTGCCGTGACCATGTCCCTCATAGGTATGCCTGCATCCACAAGCGCGACGCTTGCTGCATTTATGGCAGCACAGCGCGTGCCGCCGTCAGACTGCAGCACTTCGACAAAAACAGCTATCTGGGTCTTTGGATAATATTCGGTGAAAATTACGCTCTTGAACGCGTCTGTCATCACTTTTGAAATCTCAATGCTCCTCCTATTCGGGCCGCTCCTGCCATGCTCCTCAAGTGAGCAGAAGGATGCCATGGTGTACCTGCATTTAATCAGGGCTCCGTAGGGCGATGCATCATGCTTTGGTATGCATTCCTGGGGGCCGTATACGCCTGCCAGCACACGGTTCTTTCCCCATTCCACATAGGCCGAGCCGTTGGCATCGTTGAGCACGTGGGCCTCAATCCGCACCGGCCTTAGCTGGTCGGCAGCCCTGCCATCTAGGCGCTTTCCATCTACGATAAGTTTCAAACCATCTTTCTTTTTTGCCATAAAATCCACCTTTAACAGTTTCGGGTTTTGAGTTTCGGACACTTGGTTCATACTCGAAACCATCATTTGTCTTTTACCTTCTGTAACCTTGGCCCCTAGGCTTGTAACTTCTCCTGTCGCCACCCCTGTCCCTGGGCCTGTCGCCACCGCGCTCCCTGTGCTCATAGCGGTCGCGGCTGCCGTAGCGCCTGCCCTCGCCGCTGCCAGAACCGGCATCTCCAGGTGACCGGCTGTAGCTGCCACCTGCAGGCTCTTCATCGACGCGGGGCGTGTAGTTCTCAATGCCAGTCTCGGCCTGGAGAAATTTCACAACACGCTCGGTAAGACCTGTGGTATGGGCTTCCTCGCGTATCATATTGATTGCCTTGATGACAAGGCTGCTGTTCTTGCCTGAGAACCAGACTACGCCGTTGGCGCCAACGTAGATTTCAGCCCCGGTGAGGTCCTTGAGGGAATTTATCATGGAATTTTTCCGTCCTACTATGCGGGGCACCTTGAACGGCTCCACATTGAGCATCCTGCCATCCTTGAGCTGCTTTGGGTATTCCAGGTCGACGCTGCGGGTCTCGCTGACTTCCTTTATCTTGGCGATTATAACTTCACCCAGGCTGTATTCGAACCTGAGCTCCTTTGATGACTGGAATGCATGGTAGGGCTGGAAGATTTCAACATTGTAGCCGGAGAATTTAACATCTGAGACATAGCCGATGACTGCATCTCCTGGCTGGGGGTCATAAAAACCTCTCAGGAGAACCAGGCGGTCGCCGCTGGTTTGGGAGAGCACTGATGCGTAGGTAGCCTCGCCTGACACATAGCACCCCTTGACACGGACAGGCGTGCTCCAAACTTTGTCTCCTGGGAATACAATCCTGTTATGGTCTGAAGTCTGGGGTCTTGGGTCCAGGGTCTCGGGTTTCGGATCTCGAACCTCGGAACCCGTAACTCCTGTTTGGGGCCCTGAACTTTGAACTCCTGACAAACTAGCATGGACTTCGTCCATTCAATCACCTAAAATTCTATGAACGCAAATCTGTTTTCGCTATTAAGGAGACTCAGATTGCTTAGGATGTCACGCCTGCAAAAATTGCACAGTTCACTCAAACGGGGCAGCTTTCCAGCCAAACAGGACCGCGCTGCCCAAACAAGCATCTCTTTGTCTCTCACTTACATATATTTAATTGGTTTTACAATTTATAAAGAATACGGTAAGGATGGTTTGACCGGCGGACTATGATGGAAAGGCTTTAAATGTCCAAAGCTGGATTAAGAATGGGAGATACCTGAATACCAAGTATTAAGAAATGTATCTTCATTATACTAATCATGTATTTAAGTTATTATATTCATGTATCGTTATCCTTTCATGGAGAAAAGCATGGTTGCAGCAGTGTCGCTTTACCGGTCTTCGAAATACCGACAGAAGATACTAATATGTTTGGCTGGTAAAACGATGACTCCTTCCGAGATAGCAAAGCAAGTTGGGATTCGGTTAAACCACGTAAGTATGGTTTTAACCGGGCTTAAGAAAGCCAGCCTTGTTACTTGCCTGAATGAACACAACAAGCGCGGCAGACTTTACGAATTAACGGAAACCGGCAGAAAGGTAGTTTCTCATGAAAACGGAAATTCAAACTAATTCCATCTATAACGGCGACTGTCTCGATTACATGAAGACGTTACCAGATGAATGTATAGACTTGATAATTACGGACCCGCCATTCAACATCGGAAAAAAGTACGATTCATACGCAGATAATCTTCGCTTTGAGGAATACTTGAAGTGGTGTTATAACTGGCTTGATGAATGCGTTAGAATTTTGAAGTCATCTGGGGCATTGTACCTATTTAATTACCCTGAAAATAACGCTTATCTGAAGGTCTATTTAGACAAAAGAATGCATTTCAGACGTTGGTTAACCTGGCACTACCACACTAACACTGGCCATTCCAAGAAGAACTATACGCGCACTCAACATTCTATTCTTTTTTACACCAAGGGAGAAAACTACGCATTCAACAAGGAAGACGTTGCACAACCCTACAAAAATCCTACCGACAAACGCATTCAAAAGCTGATCGCACAAGGAAAAAATGGAACGGGGCCTTACGACGTTTTCATTTTCAACATAGTAAAAAACGTTAGCAGGGAAAAAACGGAACACATTGCACAATTACCGCTCGGCTTGGTTGAAATATTTGTTAAAGCTAGTAGTAAACCCGGGCAAGTAGTATGCGATCCGTTTATGGGTTCGGGAACCATCGCAGTTGCTGCAAAGAAGAATGCAAGAAAATATATGGGCTGCGAAATAAGCAAGAAATATTGCGGAATAATCGAGAAACGACTAAGTGATACTGTTGTATCGCTTACAAATTACGAATGACTATATCTTTTCCCTAACGATTTTTACCGTGCCACGTGGCGTTTTCTCAAAACTACCTAGCAGAACTATTTTGTCTTTTCTCTCGTAAAGCTTGGCGGCAGAATAAGACGGACCATAGAAATTGCTCTCAAAATTTGATTTCCAGTTCTTCTTTTCCAAGTGAACCAACGCCATGAAAAATTCGTCGAAGTTACCACCCCATGATACGAGCAAATAGTCAAATGGCCGTTTGCTGAATTCACCGCCGGTCCATGCACTCGTTGTAGACGTTAGTTTTACTTCAAGGGGTTTGTTAATCCGTGTGAAAAACAGGTCTGGTTCTTTGTCTCTTTTTTCTTTGCGAACTTCGTACCCTAGGCGCTTAGTTAAAACACGCTCGCACTGAACTTCGAATATTTTGCCGACAAGTTCTGATATGAGCTTGTTGCTAAGATTCACACCGTACTTATCGATAAAGTCCCTCTTGAAGCCAAGCATACAAACAGAAGTTTCTTTTGCGAGCTCTAATGCTGTTGTGCGGTTAATGCCGAACGTATTCAATAATATCATGAATAGGTAAACGACACTCAGATATTAAGCAAAAGCTACAAGATAACTACATCATAACAACATTGTGGCTAGCGGGCATTGGAGGGCGTCCTGCCGCCAGTACCACCGCGAATCATGAGAATATTTAGAACGAAAGTAATTTAGAAACGTATCGGAGTTGCGAAAAAAATCCTCATTTCCCAATGAGCTTTGTCTGCACTTCGCCGCCGGTAAGCTTGTTCAGCCGGTCGTAGAACGCACCCTGCAGCCCCGGCGAAATCTCGATGAGCATTATCAAATCTCCGTTGGCCGCCCACTCTTCCTTTCTCACAGTCTGGGAGCGCAGGGTGCCATAGGCCTTTTGCGCATAGGCGGCAGGCACCTTCACTGCCACGGTGACCTTCTCCATCTTTATGGGGATGACGTAAATGAGCTTCTTGATTATGTCAGTTATCTGCTCCTCGGCGCTTTTGAAATTGTCAACGTGCACCTTGGCCTCCTCGAGAGCCTGCTCGATGCGCATCTGGGTATGCGGTGCGCCGGTGCGCGGGTCAATGCATTCCTGCATTAGGAGGGCGACTACCCGCTTGCGCTTTTCCTCGTGCATCTTGCGCTTTTGCTCTGTTGTGAGCTGGAGCTCGCCCTCGTTAAGGATTAGCTGGGCAATCTGGAAGACGTCATCTGTGCCGAATACCTTTTTGAGTGCGGCAGATGTGTGGCGTTCACCCTTCTTGGCATTGCTGTAGATTTCCTCAGCTGCCAATATGTTGAGAAAATCCTTCTTCTGGCCCTGCTTGTACAAAAGAGCATTATCAGGGTCCACAACAATTTCATAGCGCTCCCCGAACTTCTCGAGAATTGCCAGAACAGCATTGTCCAACATCTGAATGATTCACCTTTATATCTATTCTATTAGTAACTACTTTTTCAAATATTTTTCGACTTCCTTCTCGCTGAGAAACTGAAATTTCTTTACCTTGGATGTGACCGCGCCGATTTCAACCGTCGGCGGCGTGAGCTCCAGCTCGGTGCCCTTCTTGAGCGCACGCACACACAGGCTGATGCCATCTTCAACCGTGATGGATTCTTTGTATTCCTTCTCAAGGTATTCATCAACCTCTTTCTTGCCGCTGCCGATTGAATCAGCCAGGAAGCCGGTAAGCGCGCCGCTGGGCTCGATTTCGAAGAGCCTGGGCCTGTCGTCAACCCCTGCCAGGAGAAGGGAAACGCCAAACGGCCTGATGCCTCCGTATTGGGTATAAATCTGCATGGTATCGCAAATACTCTTTGCAATGTATTCGATGGTTGGCGCCTCCGCATAAACAAGGCGGTGGCGCTGGGTTTCCAGGCGCGCCATGTCAATAAGCCTGCGGGCATCTGCGATGAGGCCGCTGGCAGTGAGCGCCATGCCGGTGTCGATTTCAAAGATTTTTTTGAGCGAATCAGTGACAAGCAGTTTTGAGGACTGGCTCTTGTGGGCAACGAGAACCATGCCATCCTTGCAGACTACGCCCATGGCCGTGGCTCCCCTGCGGACTGCCTCCTTGGCATATTCCACCTGGAAAAGCCTTCCATCCGGACTGAACACAGTGATTGCACGATCATATGCCTGCGGGTTCGAAGCTGGATACATAAATGACACACCCCACCGATACAATTCAATTACAATTAAATTAAAATTATATAGTGAAAAACAAATAGCAAGTGAAGTAGTTTATTACTACAATCCT
>Ga0210017_1003570_pt1 | contig 12998 bp, 15 predicted proteins | sample CryGeyCG2014_020_FD_183966 | JGI IMG/M metagenome (GOLD analysis project Ga0210017, IMG submission 183966) | Groundwater microbial communities from aquifer - Crystal Geyser CG08_land_8/20/14_0.20 (SPAdes) (version 2) | ecosystem: Environmental > Aquatic > Deep subsurface > Groundwater | place... | reverse complement strand
TGCTGCTCAAGAGTGCGTGCTATCTTTTTTGCATTCATTATGTGCTTTTTCATAACAAATTCTGCATTTTGTTCTTTTGCAATATCTCCTGCTGCCCTTATTAATCCGCCAAGCTCTCTCAATCTTAGGGTTAAATGACCTTTCCTGTTAGCCATCTTTCTTGCTTCTTCTATAATAGCATCAACAGCCTCTTTGCTAAAGTGAGGTATTTTTTTGTCTTTTATAATTTCTTGGGCAACAAAAATGGCTAACTTATCCCTGTTTTCAGGAGTATCTTTCATTGTTTCTTTCATATAAATCTCATATCCATAACCCCTTATCCTCGACCTTAAGGCAGGATGCATATGCTTGACTGTTTCGAGATTGCCAGCAGCAACCAAAATAAAATTGCATGGAACTGCTTCTGTCCTTACCATAGCACCAGCGCTTCTCTCGCTCTGGCCTGTTATTGAATATTTTCCTTCCTGTAATGATGTTAATAATTCCTGCTGAGTTGTTGGCTGCAATGTCGCAATTTCATCAACAAAGAGAACACCCATGTTTGCCTTGTGAATCATTCCTGCGACAACTCTTTCATGAGCAGGCGTTCCAAGACCGCCGGACTGGAATGGGTCATGCAAAACATCCCCTAGTAAAGCGCCTGCATGAGCGCCTGTTGCATCTAAAAAGGGAGCCTGTTTTTTATCAAAGTTGTCAACTATAACTTTTGGCACGCTTATTTTTGGATTTGTTTTTTTGCTAAGGTTCATAAATATAATAAAAGATGCAAGGAACAGCATTCCGCCTAAGAAAAAGGCTGCAAACATTATGTCTGACTTATACTGTGCCCTCACCCACCAGGGTGCGAACATTGAGATAATAACAAGGATAAATATTATAATATTCTGGTTTTTGAAAATATTTGTGGTTTCAATTCTTGATTTCATTACAAATTCACGGCCTTTGCCAGCAGGCATTACCCTTACCAATGGCTGGTTCTCATCATTCAAATTGGGAAATGAAACAACATCAACAAGCTTTTCTTTTGGCAACAGCTCTGCAAGTGCCATGCCAAGCATTGATTTTCCTGTTCCAGGCTCTCCTATCAACAAAACATGCCTTCTCTGCTCAGCAGCTTTTTTTATAACATTGACCGCTTCTTCCTGGCCAATAACCTGGCCTATTATCTTTTCAGAAATCTGTATATTTTTTGTAGTTTTAAAGCTCACTTCTTTTGCCATGTTTATCCAGAATATCAAGATGATATAAAAAGGTTTTCAATTAAAAAAGAAAATTTTATAAACACCAGAATATAATTGCTAAAAGAAAGGTGATTAAATGAAGGTTACGTTAGGGAAAAAAGTTTTATTTGAAAAAAAGAAAGCAGCACCAGTACAAGGGCATAATCCCTTTGGAGCAAATCCTGGTTTTCCAAGGCCTACCCAGCCATTTCAAAAGAGCATTGGACCTGGAACAAAACCTAATTATCCCAGCCAAGGGCCTGTGTTTAAGCCTGGGGAATTAACCTACCCAGGAGCTAGTGGAACTAAAAAAGAGAAACCAAAGGATATTGCCAAAATCATAGCTAATCTTCCAAAAGATGAGCTTTATGCATGGGTTTCAATGATAGTCGGGTTAATCTTTATTTTTATTGCTGTGATTATCTGGTGATTTTAAAACAAAATAAATCATAAAACGTTTTTACAATTCTATTTTTGTATTCCTTAAACAGGATTTCTGTTAATCCATTATTTACAATATCAATCTGTTTTTCTTGTAATTTGTCTTGTTTTTTTAGCCAGAGTTTAAAGTAATCGTGCATACACTTTCCTAAATAACAAGGAGTTACATCTGAACTAATTACCCTATGATTGTCATTAAATTTTACTTCTACTGTTCTTTCTGAAGACAGAACAATTTCATCAATTGGACCCCCATTCAAAATTGCTTTTTTTGTATTTTCTTTTATATTATTTATCATTTTTGCTGTGATTATCTGGTAAAAGAAAATCAATTAAGAAATACTTTCTTTTATTATACTTTTAGTCCATTATATCCTATAAAATAATTTTTATTATTCTGTAAGTTTACCTTTGAATTTGATTCATACTTTTCAGGGACATGGATTAAAGTGTATAAACCTACTTTATTATATCCTTCATTTTTTACACAAACAGGCTCTATTTTTATTTCCTTTTTATTAATTTTTTTGGATATATCTTCTGCCATTTTTACCTCATTATATTTTTTGTCTTTATTAAGTAATAACTAATATATAAACCTTTTGTTTTTACATCTTTCCAGGAGCTTCTATTCCAAGGAGGCTAAGGCCATTCTTCAGAACTTGCCTTACGCTGTCTATTAAAAGAATTCTTGCATTTTTTAGTTCTTCTTTTTCCTTTAGAATCTGGTGAATATGATAAAACTCATTAAAGCTCTGCGATAAGTCAATCAGATAACGGGCTATTAATGATGGCTTATATGAAGATGCTGCATCTTCAACAACCTCTGGAAATTTTCCAAGAAGCTTGATTAATTCAGTTTCCTCTTTTTCTTTTAATGCAGATAAATCTGTTTTATCAATAAAAGTCTTGTCAATCTTTTTTTCAAACTTTCTCAAAATGCTGCAAATGCGGGCATGTGCATACTGGACATATGGTCCTGTTTCACCCTCAAAGTCTAATGCTTTGTTTATATCGAAAACAATTGTCTTGTTATTGTCCTGATTAAGCATACTGAATTTCATGGCAGCCAATGCGACCTGTTTTGTAGCTTTTTCTTTGTCTCCTTTAGTCCACTGCTTGTGCCTTTTTTCAACTTCGTTGGATGCTTTCTCAAAAATCTTTTTTGATAACTCAAAATAAAGCACTATATTGCCAAGCCTTGATGACATCTTGCCCTCTTTTAGCATTACAAGCTCGTATGAGAGGTGGTAGCATTTTTTTGCCTGCTTAAATCCGATAATTTCAAGTGTTTTGAATAGTTGCCTTAAATAAAATCTTTGCTCTGAGCCAATAACATAAATAGATTTGTCTATTTTATAATCATCAAACTTTTTTTTGGATAATGCTAAATCTTTTGTTGAGTATAATGATGTGCCATCGCTTTTCAAGAGCAAAAAAACTTTCAGTCCATATTTTTCAAGGTTGGTAATTATCGCTCCCTCGCTTTTTTCTGCAATCCCTTTCTTGAGCATATCGAGCACAATTTTCTTTCCAGGCTTTTCAACTTGGCTTTCAAAAAAGAAAACATCAAACTTTATTCCCAGCTCGTTGTATATTCCATAAAAGTCCTGCATACTCCATTCTTTTGTTTTTTTCCACAATTCAGTTAATTCCTTATCTCCATTTTCAAGTTTTATCTGTATTTCCTGAATCTCTTTTTTATATTCTTCATGTTCTGCAACTTTTTTGCTTGCCTCTGTGTATATGGAACCGAGCCACTCCCCTTTGTTTGTTTTTGGCTCCTTGTTTTTATAAAATTTCAAGTAACACCAGATGCACTTAGCAATATGTGCCCCAATATCACCGATGTAGTTTGCAGAAACAACATTATATCCATTGAACCTCATAACCCTAACCAAAGAGTCACCAAGAGTAGCATTTCTCAGGTGGCCTATATGAAACCCTTTATGGGTGTTTGGCTGTGAAAATTCTATCATAACTCTTTCCTTTTTTTTCTGGCCTTTTCCATAATCATCTTTATCATTATGAATATTGTTTAATATTGAGTCTGCAAGAATGTTTTTATTTACAAAGAAATTCACATAAGGACCTGTGCTTATTATCTCTTTTATGTGTTTGTTTGGCTTAAGTTTTGATACTAAATCCTTTGCAATTTCCATAGGACTTTTTCTTAGCTGTTTTGCGAGGCCAAAGCATGGAAAAGCATAATCACCCAGTTTAGAATCAGGTGGTGTTTCAAGGGTTATCTGACCCTTTACCTCTTTTTTCAATAGATTGATGATTGCTTCCTTGAATATCTGCATAAGAAATATATTTTTCTTTTTATTTATTAATGTTGCTATTATTCCTTTTGAGAAATTTGTTTTTTAATTCTTCTTTTTTAAGGTACATTTTTCTATCTACTTTTTTGTAAATATCCTCTACAGGTAATTTTTTGAGTACTCACTAAGTATGTAAGCGGAAGCAAATGATAATTTATAATCATAATTTTCAGATTCTTTTTCATTTATTCTTTCTCCTTCATTTAATCTTTTTTTTATTTCTTTATTGTTATATAAATCAATTTTTGTTTGTAACCTGCTTTCTAAATTTTCTCCAGTATTTTCATCTGCATCAGGAAGTACAACTAAAATTTCATCTCCCCCCATTCTTATTACATAATCTGTACTCGCAACGACTGCACTTATTTGATGAACAAAATCTTTTAAAACCATGTCCCCTACAGTATGACTTTTATAATTGTCATTAATCCACTTAAATTCGTTTAAATCAACCATTAGAAAGCCAACATTTTTCTTATTTTCAAAATACTTATTAACTATTTCAGGTAGGTTATTATCATAAAAATTACGATTATGTGAATTAGTAAGTGAATCAGTTATATTATCTTTTTTTAACCTTTTATTCTCAGATCTGAGTTCTTCAATTTCTTTTTTAGCAAGTTCTATCATTTCAGCATATACTATACACCTTTTTTCTGTTTCTTCCATTTTAGATTATTAATTTTTATTTTTTGAATATTTCTAATGAGATTTTACTAGTCATAAAAAGTATATAATACTTTCTATTCATTACTATTTTTAAGTAAAGAACAATTAATTTAGTCTACAATAACTTTCTGAATATCCTCAAACTGGTCTTTGAATATATGCGCGCTGTTTGAGAATGTTGTCAAAGAGCCGGTTTTGCACCCAATCTCCTTTGCAACATATTCCTGCAATACAAAAATCTGGTAGATATTGGCCGGCCACCCAAAGAACAGATCATTGCTCCTGACAATTGCAGTTACATTAAGTTTTTTATTTCTCATCTTGAAATCAATGGATATTAAGGCAGGTATTTCTCTTTTGTATGATTTTGAATCTTCAGTTGGATGCCAAAGTGTTACAATGCCCCTTCTTGAGAAATTATTTTTTTTAAGCAAAGGAATCAGGAAATCATCTATCTGGTTTATTGTATTATCAAAATTAAAGAGCCTTGGGCCATATGAAAAAGAATAAGTAGGAGATAACTTTCTTGACATAATAACCTCAGCTATCTCATCTATTGGTGGATAAACCCATTTCTTAAAGCTGTTGAGTATTTCAACAGCCCCAGTGATATCTTTTTCAGGATTTTCCACTTTTATAACAAGGTTCAGGATTTCCCTGCAAACCCTGTTGTTCTCATCTGTAAAATCCTTTCCAGATTCAAGTATGTATCTTAAGCTTGATTTCCATGCACCTATTGTTGTTTCAGATTTTATTTCCACATAATCACCTTATAAATGATGTGAGCTTTAATTCAACCCCTCTTACCTCAGAAAATTCATAGCAAAAGAAAGGGATCTTATATGTTTTTAGTATTATATTAAGCTCACGGCATATATCCTTTGAATTTATTTTGCCAGTTCTATAAAATCTTGCCCTATCACCACCATCAAATGCCTGAAAAATCTCTTCTTTTGTGTTAAGCATTTCCTTTACTTTTTTTGAGTAAAGGTCTTCCAGCTTCTTAATCTCTATTTTCTGTGATGCTCTTTCGCTGAAATTAAATTTTGAGCCGTTGAAAAGGCATGAAAATGCAATCTTAAACCGTGTTGGCATGCCGCATGACTGGTAAATAGTTTCTTCTGACACAGAGAAATTATCAATCTCTTCTTTTGTGCTTTTTATAAGGTCAATAACATAGTTTTGATTCAAGTCTGGCTCTTTCCAGCCGTAATTCCAGAATCGAATATAATTTTTGCTCAGATTAAAAAATTCCCTTACATGGGGAAATGTAAGCTTAACAATATCCCTGAAGTATTCATCTGATTTTCTTCTTTGAAGGGAATTTGCGTATAATAGCGATTTAACTATATTCTTAATAAACAATCTGAATTGGTTGATATTATTATTTTCCTTAAAAAAAGCATTAACATCAATGCCAATTGTTGATTGCGAGCATGCAAGGCCATAGCTTTTTTCCTGAAATTCTTTTTTGTAAACAAGCCATTCTTCTTCATCAAAGCAATATGGGCCAGCCCTGCCAAGTATGTATGGCGCTCCATGAAGGTCCTGATTTTTTATATATATCCTTTTTTTGAAATTTATAAACAGGTTAATGATATCCTCAAAAAAATCAGAATGTTCCTGTAATTCTTTACTTCTAACATCAAATATTAGGGTTATGTTCTTGGAATGAATACTGCAGTATTCCTTAATAAAATCAAAAACATTGCTTGTTTTTTCTTTCTCAATGTTTGTTATGTCTATTATGCAACTTAATCTTTTTCCATAGTCAACACATTCAGAGTTAATCTTTCTAAGAAAAGATATGGATTCATTGATATCGTTGTTTTGTATTACATATTCAAAATCATTTAAGCCAATCACATCATTTATATTTGAGAAACATTTGTTTATTGTGTTGTATAATTCTTCAAGGCTTTTGAATTTCGGTGTTTCAAACAAAATTGTATTTAACCTGTCAATCCATGTTGCTGATTCAAAGCGCACAGCAATATTTTTTTGCTCATACCCATCAATATGCATTGCAGGCATGCTCGGCTTTGATATGATAATTTTTCTTTTTGACTTATTGACAATAAGCTCTTCTCCGTCCTCTAATGCAAGAACAAAGTATTTTTCCCCCTTATTGCCCTGTTTGCTTATCTTTAGTATATCTTCTTCAACTAAATTGTTTAGATAATAAAGTATTTTTCTATGGATTTGGCCTTTTTTTCTTTTTGCCTCATTAACCATCTGCTTGTCTGCAAACTGATTATTAAGCGCTTCTTCTATAACATTATATTTTTCTGGGAAAATATTAGCAAGTATATCAGTTGTAGAGAACTCTTTTTCAGGATTTTTTTTGAAAAATAAAAGCAAATTATACTCTGTCTGGTTCATAACTACTTTATAATACTAACAACTATATAAATGTTTTTGTTTCAGAGAAAGTAATGCTTAATAATGCCTTATTTTTAAATGCTTCAGGATTTTTCTGAAGTATTCAATTTTTCTTGCTAAAAAAGGTTTATATTTCAGTGAATCTCTGAATGAAGATATTACAAAAATCATAAAAAATATATGGAGGATAAGAAAATGATAAATAAAAAGGATTTGATAGTAATTTCTTACCTAAGGCAAAATGCAAGAGAAACACTTACAAGGCTAAGCAAAAAGACACATATACCTGTATCAACCATATATGACAAGCTAAAGCTACATGAGCATGATGTTATAACCAAATACACAAGTTTGCTTGATTTTTCAAAGTTAGGGTTTAACACAAGGGCAAATGTTATGCTAAAAGTTAAGATAGACAAAAGGGATGAAGTAAAGGATTACCTGATAAAAAACCAGAATGTGAACTCTGTATGCAAAATAAACAATGGCTTTGACTTTATGGTGGATGTTATCTTCAAGCATATAAAGGATATGGAAGACTTCATAGAATGCATTGAGCAAAGGTTTGACATAAAAGACAAGGAAGTGTATTATGTCATAGACGACATAAAAAGAGAATGTTTTATGAACGACCCAGCCGTACTGGAAATATTAGGATAACTCGAATATAACCTAAAAATTTATATACAAGTAATTTTAACATAAATATATGAATGTTATAGAATTTATTCAACAAGTAATGAAATTAAAAGAAATAAAAAGAACTGGATGGTCATATAAAGATGTTCCAGAACCTGAAAGTGTAGCCGATCATTCTTTTGGAGTTGCAATTCTAGCCTTGACTGTTCCTTTACCTAAAGAGATTAATAGAGAAAAACTAATTAAAATGGCGTTAATTGAAGAATTAGGAGAAATTGAGAGTGGAGATATTGTATGGGAAAAAGGAATCCACATTAGTCTAAAAAAACGAAGAAAGCAGATAATTTCAGAGAAAAAAACTATCAATAAAATTTTTGAAACAATTGGTAATGAAAAATTAAAAAATTTGTTATTAGAGTATTTGGAACAAAAAACAAAAACAGCAAGATTTCTTAAAGAACTGGATAAGCTAGAAATGGTTTTACAAGCATTAGAATATGAAAAAAAAGTTAAACCTTCTAAGTTAAATGAATTCTGGATAAATGCAGACAAATACATTAAAGATAAAAGACTAAGAGAATATTTTTTAGAATTAAAAAGTAAGAGAAGTATTAATTAGAGGTCTGTATTTCTTAAAATAATCCTTAGGTATTTCCTTATTGTATTTTACTTTTGATTTTTTCTCCAAATGTTTTCAATAATTTTCACATAGCTTTATATACTAATGTCATTTCTAAATATTTATGGCAAGATTTGAACGTTCAAGGGAGAGGGGAAGCAGAGAGGATTCTAGAGGCAGTTATCCAAAGAGAAGTACAGGCAGTAAGAGGAGTTTTGAAGACGTTCATAAGAGTAGGAAAGATTTTAGAAGAGATTCCAGCAGCTACAGCAGAAACAGGCGAGATATTGAGATGACTAAAGTTATTTGCTCTTCCTGCGGAAAAGAATGCGAAGTACCTTTCAGACCAACTTCAACCAAGCCTGTCTATTGCAATGATTGTTTTGCAAAAAAAAATAAAGTTAGTTCTGATAAGACTTCTAACAGAGATCTTGACATAATTAATGAAAAACTTAACAAAATAATGAAAGCCTTAAAGATTGAATGAATTAATTCTTCTGTTTTTTGCCAAGAATGTATTAAGATCACTTTTGAATATCTTCCGGAATTTACAAAAATTTATTGATTTTTTTTGGTAAAGCAATATAAACATGTCTTTCTTATTGCTGTTTGGTGAGATTTTTGCTGACAAAAAAAGACTTATTGATTTTAACACACTTAAGAGCAGATTCAAGGAAAAGCCTTGCAATGATAAGCCGTGAAACAAACATTCCAATATCAACAATATTTGACAAGGTAAACAAGCTTGGAGAGAGCACAATATCAAAATATTCCCCCTTGCTTGACTTTCAGAAACTCGGTTTTGGGATAAAAATCAACTTTGTATTAAAAGCAAATGATAAAAAAAAGCAGGAGCTTAATAACTTTTTATTTGAAAACAAAAATGTGAATTCCATGTTAAGGCTCAGCAATGATTTTGATTTTTTTATTGAGACCGTATTCAGGGATATGAAAGGTCTTGAGGAATTTTCTGAGAGCCTTGAAAAATTTAAGATAAAAAAGAGAAAAGAATTCTTTATTATTGAAGATATTAAGAAAGAAGAATTTCTTACAAAGCCAGAGCATATAAAGCTATTGGATTGATTATGGTTATATTATCAATCTATCAATTTTATTGGTCCATCTCATCAATAACTTCATCTATTATATTCTGCATTGGCTTTACTTTTTCTAAAGTTCCTTCTTTTCCGCAGAAAGGGCATGTTTTTGGTATTACATCCTTCTTTGGACTGAACTTATAGTTACATTCTTTACAGTGTAAACTTAACATACAAAGTATAAAAAAATCAGAGCTTATAAAGGTTTCGAATTAAATCCTTCTTTTCTTTTGATTTGGCTTTGTTCTTGCTTTTTCAGCGCCCTTTCCTTTGTTTCTAAGCCCTCTTGAGTGCCTTCCTGCCGAGGTCATTCCTCTGAATACCCTGCCAGTATGCTTTTTCTCATTTATCCAGCTTATTCTCTTGTCAGCTATTATTGAAGGATGCGATTTATCCACCAAAATAACCTCATACCAGAAATGTTTACCATCTTTCCCAACATAATAAGAGTTTAAGACTTCACAGTTTTTGAATTTCTTATTTGCCCTTTCCTCTGCTACCTGCTGATAGTTTTTTGAAAGATCTTTTCTCTGAGTGCTGTGCTTTGACCTTCTTCCCCCCTTTATATCGGGCTTTTGCCTTCCGCCACGGAAAAGCCTTTGCCTTACAATAACATATCCCTGCTTTGCCTTATAGCCCAAAGAACGAGCAGCATCAATTCTTGTTGGTCTCTCAATCCTTATTGTTACTGGCTCTTTTCTCCACTCAATAAGCCTGTTTGACCAGATTTCCTTTAAATTTTTCTTTGGATTTGTCCAAAGTTTTCTTACATATTTATATAAACTCATTTTATTAGCCTCCATTAGTTTGTTTTAGTTCAGGCAAGCAACTGCCCACATCCATAAAGAGCAGAAGTTTTAGTTTATTTAAAAAGGTTTCTTTTAACTTTAGAAAACTATAAATAATCAGCCACATAATGCCCTCATAGGTGATAATAATGGATGAAACAAATCAAGTAGATAAGTCCAATATGATTAATATTCTAGAAAACATTCCTGAGCAGATAGCAGAGGCCATAAAGCTTGCAAAGGACATCAAGGTAACAGAGCCAGTAAAAAGGATTATGGTTGCCGGAATGGGAGGCAGTGCTGTATCAGGAGATATTTTAAAGGCATATCTCAAAGATAAGATTGATGTAACAGTCAACAAGGATTACTCTCTGCCTGAACTAACTGGCAAGGAAACCCTCTTGTTTGTTGTATCATACTCAGGAAACACAGAAGAGACAGTCTCTGCATTTAGAACAGCACAAAGAAAGAATATAAGCATGATTGTCATAACAACCGGAGGAAAATTAGAAGAGCTCTCAAAAATAAGCAAAATACCCTGTGTTATTATCCCAAAAGGTTTCCAGCCAAGGGCAGCCCTTGCTTATTTGTTTTTCCCTATGCTAACTGTGCTTTATAACTCACATTTCATTGATAATCCAGCAGAGGATATAAAAAATACAATTAAGGCATTAAAAAACCCAAAATTCAAGGAAAGGGCAGAGGATCTTGCTGAAAGGCTTGTTGAAAAAGTGCCATTAATATATTCTTCAGAAAGAATGGGTGTTGTTGCATACAGGTGGAAAACACAGTTTAATGAAAATGCAAAAATTCATGCATTCTGCCATGTATTTCCTGAATTAAACCATAATGAGCTTGTTGGCTATGGCAATATAAAGGCAGGATATCATGTAGTAATAATAAAGGATGATGAAGATCATATTAGGGTAAAGAAAAGGATGGATATAACAAAAAGGCTTATTTCAGAGTCAGGCATCAATGTAACTGAGATGGTTATCAAGGGAGAGTGCTTCCTGACAAAACTGTTTTCGGCAATATATCTTGGCGACTTAACATCTTATTATCTTGCATTAAAGTATGGCACAGATCCAACGCCTGTTGATGTGATTGAAGAACTAAAAAAAGAGTTGTAATTAAAAAATGCATGAGATTCAAACAATAATATTTGACCTTGATAACACTCTATATCCAAAAGAAACAGGGCTGTTAAATGAGGTTGGCAAAAAGATAAATGAGTTTATCTGTAAAAAATTTAATCTTGATTATGAAAATGCAATAGTGCATAGAAAAAAATTGTTTAATAAATATGGCACTACATTAAAAGGTCTAATGATAGAAGAAGGCATTGAGCCAGAAGAATACCTTAAGTTTGTGCATAATCTCAATACAAAGGATTTTTTAAAAAGAAATGAAGAGCTTATTGATGTATTGAGCAGAATAAAACAAAAAAAAATAATATTTACAAATTCTCCAAAAGAGCATGTATTAAGTGTTATCAAAGTTCTTGGCATAGAAAACTTTTTTTCATACATATATGACATACGGTTTCTTGATTTTAACAATAAGCCGCAAAAAGAGGGATATAATAAAGTTGTAAAACATGCAGGCATTAATCCAAAAGAATCTATGATGCTTGATGATTATGAGCATAATCTTAAGCCTGCAAAAGAGCTAGGAATGACAACAGTTCTTGTGGGTAATGATGATGGCAGTAAATTTCCTTATATTGATTATTATATAAATGAAATAACAGAAGTTGAGGAAATCCTTAGAAAATGAAGAAGTATATTATTGGAGTTGATATTGGTGGCAGCAACATAAAAGCAGGTCTTGTTTTAAAAGGAAGTATTATAAAAAGATATTCTGTAAAGACAGAGTCTGAAAAAGGAAAAAAGGTTGTTATTGAAAATATAATAAAAGCCATTATGGGGGTTTTCACAAGTAATGTTTTAGGAATTGGAGTAGGTTCTCCAGGTCCATCAGATTATAAAAAAGGCATTATAATCGGACCTGAAAATGTTCCACTGAAAAATGTTAATTTAAAGAAAATTCTTGAGAAAAAGTTTAATGTTCCTGTTTTTTTGGATAATGACGCAAACTGTTTTGTTTTGGGAGAAGCTGTTTATGGCTCTGGAAAAAAGTCTGATGTTGTGATTGGTTTAACCCTTGGAACTGGAGTTGGCGGCGGAATTGTGGTTAATAAAAAGATATTTCATGGACATCTTAATGCAGGTGAACTTGGACACATGAGCATAAAACATGATGGAGTAAAATGCAACTGCGGTAATGTTGGCTGCATAGAAGAATACGCAAGCACCCGTGGAATTATGAGAACTGCAAAAGGTTTGAAAGCAAAAACTCCTTTAGAGGTATATAACCTTGCATTAAAGGGTAACAAAAAGGCATTGAATGTTTTTGATAAAACAGGATTTTATCTTGGAGTTACAATAACTAACTTAATAGCTGTGTTTGATCCTGAAGTTATAATCATTGGCGGAGAAATATCAAAATCATTTAAGTTTTTCTCAAAGAGCATGAAAGATACTATTAAAGAAAGAAGTTTTGTAAACAAAAATCCGAAAATAGTTAAAAGCAAACTAAAAGGCGCTGCTATTTTGGGTGCTGCTTCGCTTGTAAAAAAATGAACCTTGACAACATTGCAAAGCTAAAATTAATTTATTTTTTCAAATCGCTATTTTTCTTTTCACCAATAATTACTTTGTTTTATTTTTCAAGAGGGCTTGATACATTTCAGGTAGTTTCTCTTGAAGCTATCTTAATAATAAGTGTTTTATTCTTTGAGATTCCAACAGGTATTC
>Ga0210017_1003566_pt1 | contig 13019 bp, 6 predicted proteins | sample CryGeyCG2014_020_FD_183966 | JGI IMG/M metagenome (GOLD analysis project Ga0210017, IMG submission 183966) | Groundwater microbial communities from aquifer - Crystal Geyser CG08_land_8/20/14_0.20 (SPAdes) (version 2) | ecosystem: Environmental > Aquatic > Deep subsurface > Groundwater | place... | reverse complement strand
ATAATTTTAGTTTTATTTTGGGCGCTTCTTCTTTTAGCGGCGACGCTTCGGGGAAATCCTCGCGGTTCTCATTCAGCTTTTCAGCGAAAGATGTTTGATTCTGATTTATGGCGTTGGAATCAAAAAAATCATCTTTTGCGGATAAATCAGGCCAAAGCATTAATGATAAAACGAAACTTACAACTATCACGTTAACGCGCGGTTTCGTCCTGTCAAACTTTGCTTTTGCCATATTGTTTTCTTTGTTTACCGCAGACTTTAGACTCCAGACGTCAGACTATAGACTCCTCAAGGAATTCCGCGGTCTACCGTCTATTGTCTACGGTCTATAGTCTGCTCCTATTCTTTCTGAGCTGTTGCGGCTCTTTTTTCTATTACCGTTTTCGCGATATTGGCAGGCACTTCCTCGTAATGGCTCGGTTCGAGGTTGAAAGAAGCTCTGCCCTGGGAAATAGATCTGACTATAGTCGCATAGCCGAACATTTCCGACAACGGGACCGTTCCCTTTATGAACTTAACGTTGCCTCTGCTTCCCATTTCCGATATCTTGGCTCTCCTGGAGTTCAGGTCGCCTATGACATCGCCCATATTGGCTTCGGGTGTCACGACTTCAAATTTCATTATGGGTTCCAGCAGGAACGGGGAAGCTTTTTTGCAGCCGGCCCTCAAAGCCATGGCGCCGGCTATCTTGAAAGCTATTTCCGAGGAGTCCACTTCGTGGAAGGAGCCGTCGAACAGCACGGCCTTCACTCCCACCAGAGGAAAGCCCGCTATTACGCCGCTGTCCAGCGCCTCGCGGCAGCCTTTTTCCACGGCGGGGATGTATTCCTTGGGTATCCTGCCCTGTTTTACGCCGTCTTCGAACTCAAAACCCTTGCCCATTTCCAGGGGCTCGAGCCTGAGCCACACATGGCCGTACTGTCCGCGTCCGCCGGACTGCCTTATAAACTTGCCTTCCTCTTCGACGATCTTCTTTATGGATTCCCTGTAGGCGACCTGCGGCTTGCCCACGTTCGCCTGCACCTTGAATTCCCTCTTCAGCCTGTCGACGATGATGTCGAGGTGAAGCTCGCCCATGCCGGAGATGATCGTCTGGCCGGTTTCCTCGTCGGTCTTGATCCTGAAGGTCTGGTCTTCTTCGGCCAGCCTGCCCATGGCCAGGCCCATCCTTTCCTCGTCTTCCTTGGACTTCGGCTCGATGGCTATGGAAATGACCGGTTCGGCGAAATTTATGCCTTCCAGGACTATCGGATAGTCGTCGGAACAAATAGTTTCTCCGACCATGGCGTTCTTGACGCCCACTACGGCGGCTATGTCGCCGGCCTGTATCTCCTTTATTTCTTCCCTCTTGTCGGCGTGCAGCCTTACCATACGGCCGACTCTTTCAGTGGTCCGCTTCTTGGCGAAATAAACGGAGTCGCCCTGTTTGAGCACGCCGGAATAAACCCTGACGAAAGTGAGCTTGCCGACGAAAGGGTCCGACTGTATCTTGAACATCAGGGCGGCGAAAGGCTCTTTATTGTCGGACTTACGCTCAAGCTCGGCGTCGGTGTTCGGGTCCTTGCCCTTCATGGCGGGCACGTCGAGCGGCGAGGGCAGATAATGGGTGACATTGTCGAGCAGTGGCTGAACGCCCTTGTTCTTGTAGGAAGAGCCGCAGATGACCGGGAAGAATTTCACGGCCAGAACGCCCTTTCTTATGGCGTCTCTCAGCTTTTCCACGGGGAAATCGGTTTTACCGTTCAAAAAACCTTCCATAAGCTCCTCGTCGAAATCGGCGAGCTTTTCTATGAGCTTGGCCCTGTACTCTTTGGCTTTTACCGCCATGTCGGCGGGAATATCCACTATGTCGAAATGGGCTCCGAGCTGGTCGCCGGTCCAGACCCTGGCTTTCATATCCACCAGGTCCACGAGGCCCTTAAAGGTCTCGGTGGCGCCTATAGGCAGCTGTATCGGCCAGGCGTTCGCGCCCAGCTTCTCTATTATGGAATTGTAGGACATGTAAAAATCGGCGCCTATCCTGTCCATCTTATTGATATAGGCCATCCTGGGGACATTGTACTTGTCGGACTGTCTCCAGACGGTCTCGGACTGGGGCTCCACGCCCTGCACACCGTCGAAAACCACGACCGCTCCGTCGAGCACCCTGAGGCTTCTTTCCACCTCGGCCGTGAAGTCCACGTGGCCTGGGGTGTCTATCAGGTTTATATTGAAATCGTTCCAGGTGGTGGAGATGGCGGCGGCGGTTATGGTTATGCCTCTTTCCCTTTCCTGGGGCATCCAGTCCGTCGTGGTCGTGCCGTCATGAACTTCGCCTATCTTGTGGATCTTGCCCGTATAATAAAGTATCCTTTCCGTAGTCGTAGTCTTGCCGGCGTCTATATGCGCGATAATCCCTATGTTCCTGAGTTTGTTAAGGTCCATGTCAGCCATGATGTTTTCCTATAATTCCGGATTCAAGATTCAAGATGGAAGATTGAAGGTATTTTCTTAATTCCTAAATCCCCAATCTTGAATCTTAAATCTTGAATCTTGAGTCTTGAATCTTAAATTTTCTCCCTGTTACCACCTGTAATGCGCGAAAGCCCTGTTGGCTTCGGCCATCCTGTGGGTATCTTCCTTTTTTTTGAAAGCGGTGCCTTCCCTTTTGTAGGCGAGTATCAGTTCCTCGGCGAGGCGTTCTTTCATGGGGACCCCGGTCCTGGCCCTGGCGGCGTCTATTATCCACCTCATCGCCACGGAAACGCTTCTCACGGGTTTCACCTCGACGGGCACCTGGTAGTTGGCGCCGCCGACCCTTCTGGCTTTCACTTCCAGCAGGGGCCTGACGTTCTCTATGGCCTTGGTGAAAACCGTAAGGGCATCTTCCTTGGTCTTTTCTTTCACGATGTCCAGCGCCCCGTAAACTATTTTCTCGGAAGCGAGTTTTTTGCCCTGGTAATTCATCTTGTTCACGATCCTGGAAACCAGGACCGAACTGTATTTGAAATCCGGCGGCGGAAGTTCCCTTCTGTCTCTCGGTCTTAACCCTTTTCTCGGCATATTAAATCTCCTCTGGTTGTAAAGTGTAAATGGTAAAGTGTCAATAGTAAAAACCGAAAAACTTTCTTAACCATTCTTCACTCTTACGCTTTCTTTAACTCTTTACTCTTTACTCTTTACTCTTTACTCTTTACAACTTACTCTTCACCCTTTACTACTTACGCCTTCTTGGCCGGCGCTGCGGCTCCGGCTTTCGGCCTCTTGGCCCCGTAAAGCGATCTGCCCTGCCTTCTATTCTCGACCCCGGCGGAGTCGAGCGCTCCCCTTATGATATGATACCTTACGCCAGGCAGGTCCTTAATCCTTCCGCCCCTTACCAGGACCATCGAGTGTTCCTGCAGGTTATGCCCCTCGCCGGGGATATAGGCCGTAATCTCCATTTTCGAGCTGAGTTTCACGCGGGCCACTTTTCTCAAAGCCGAATTCGGCTTTTTGGGTGTGGTGGTGTAAACCCTGGTGCAAACCCCCCTTCGCTGGGGACAGGACATCAGAGCCTGGGATTTGCTTTTGGCAAAATTTTTATCTCTGCCTTTTCTTATCAACTGGTTTATAGTAGACATAGTGAATACAGCGGGATCAAAAATGGTAGAGTGCGTAGCGCTTAGCGTAGAGGGACGACATGGATAAAGGATAAGAATTCCTTCTCTAATCTCTATTCTCTAATCTCTATTCTCTGTTTCTTGCCCGCTTTTCCTCCTTTATTTCTTATCCTCAAAAATCTTCCTTGTGGCGAAACCGCTGCCGCAGGGCACCAAATGACCTATTATAACATTTTCTTTGAGACCTTTCAAATAGTCGACCTTATTAGTGGTCGCCGCGTCGGTCAGGACCCGGGTGGTTTCCTGAAAGCTGGCGGCCGAGATGAAGGAATCGCTGGCCAGCGAAGCCTTGCTTATGCCGAGCAGTATGGGTTCGGCCTGAGCGGGGTCGAGGCCCTTTTCGGACGCCGCGCGGTTCTCCCTGTTGAACTGGAGCTTCGAAACTATCTCGCCCTTCAGGAAAGAGGTGGCGCCGGGATTCGTGATCTTTACGTTCGAAAGCATCTGCCTTACTATGATCTCGATGTATTTGTCGTTTATGTTGACGCCCTGCATCCTGTAAACTTCCTGTATGGCGTCCACGATATGGTTCTGCACTTCCTTTATGCCCTTTACAGCCAGCAGGTCGTGTATGCCTATGGCGCCGTCGGTGAGCTGTTCGCCCACGCCGACCCTGTCGCCTTCGTAAACGGCGAGGTGCTTGCCGAAAGGTATCGGGTAATTTTCCACCTGTCCGGTCTCCTCGTTCTTCACGGAAACCTCCACCAGGCCCTTGGAGGTCTGGCCTATGGAGACCACGCCCTCTATCCTGGTTATGATGGCGGCGTTCCTCGGCCTTCTGACCTCGAAAAGCTCGGCGACCCTCGGCAGGCCGCCGGTTATGTCCTTGGTCTTAGCGACGTCCCTCTGCATCTTGGCCAGGATGTCGCCTTTCTTCATTCCCTCGCCGTTCTCGACGACGATTATGGCGTCGGTAGGCAGGTTATAAGAGTCCACCGTTTCGCCCTTTTTCTCCAGGATTATGCGGGGATTATGTTTCGTGCCCCTGTGTTCTATAATCTTTCTTTCTATGATGCCGGTAACCTTGTTCCTTTCTTCGTGGAGCGTTCTTCCTTCCACGATGTCCAGGTATTTCACCTTGCCGTCTTTTTCGGCTATGACCGGCATGATATGAGGGTTCCACTGGACTATGAGGTCTCCGGTCTTGACTTCCTTTTTATCCTGCACGAAAACCCTGGAACCGTAGGTGAGCTTTATCTCCTTCTTTTTCTTTTTGTCGGAGGACTTCACGTAAATGAATCCGGTCCTGGAGATACAGATATTCTCCCCCTTTGAATTCTCTATGGTGTCGACGTCCTTGAACTCCACCTTGCCGTCGAAATCCGCTTTTATTTCGGATTTTTCCAATTCTCTGGAGGCGGTACCGCCGATGTGGAAGGTTCTCAGCGTAAGCTGGGTCCCGGGTTCGCCTATCGACTGCGCCGCGATGATGCCCACGGCTTCGCCGACTTCTATCGGCTGACTAGTCGCCAGGTTCAGGCCGAAACACTTGGAACAAACCCCGACTTCGGCTTCGCAGGTGAGCACGCTTCTCACCGGCGCGGATTCCGGCTTTGAATCGGCTATCTTCTTGGCGAGTTCGGGATAGATGTATTCCCCGGCTTTCACCGCGGTTTTCATCTTGCCGTTTTCGTCCGGCAGTTTTATGTCCTCGAGGGCCACCCTGCCGGTTATTCTTTCCTGCAGGCTTTCTATCACGTCCTCGCCCGATTTTAGATCTTTTATATCCACGCCGTTGACGGTTCCGCAGTCTTCCGTGCAGATCACCACGTTATGAGCCACGTCCACCAGTCTCCTGGTGAGGTAGCCGGCGTCGGCCGTCTTAAGGGCCGTGTCGGAAAGACCTTTTCTTCCGCCGTGAGTGGAGATAAAATATTCGAGCACCGAAAGGCCTTCCCTGAAGTTGGAACGTATCGGGTTTTCGATGATCTCGCCGATGCCGCCGGTCAGCTTTTTCTGGGGTTTGGCCATCAGTCCTCTCATACCCGCCAGCTGTCTGACCTGCTGCCTGGAGCCTCTGGCGCCGGAGTCGGCCATCATGAACACGCTGTTGAACCTGGGCTTGGCGCTGTCGTATTTTTCCTTTTCGCTTTCTTTCATCTTATTGAACATGACGTCGGCGACCTTGTCGTTGACGTTCGTCCAGATGTCTATGATTTTGTTATATCTTTCCACGTCGGTTATTATGCCTTCCTGCGCCTGTCCCTCTATCTCCTTCACTTTCCTGTCGGCCTCTTTTATCAGGATCTCCTTTTCTTCGGGGATCTTCATGTCGGCTATGGAAATGCTCAGACCGGAGGTGGTCGCGTAATGGAAACCGAGGTTCATAAGCTTGTCGAGGAGGATAACGGTCTGGTAATGGCCGATCGCCTTATCCTTGTAGCACCTGTCTATAAGAGAAGAGAGGTCCTTTTTGCCTATGGTCTTGTTATACTCCTTCGCGTTGATGTTCGGCGGAAGTATTTCGGAGAACAGTATCCTGCCCGTGGTGGTATAGTCCTTCCACTTGGAGGGCGCCTTCACTATTTCGCCCTTGGCGTCCTTTTCCACGAGTTCGTTGAAGCCCCTGACCTTTATGGGCGCGTGCAGGTCCAGTACGCCTCTCTGGTAGGCGCTGACGACCTCTTCGAAATCGGAGAAGATCATGCCTTCGCCTTTTTCGCCCTGCTTGATCTTGGTGAGGTAATTCACCCCGAGCACCATGTCGTGCGAGGGGTTGGCTATGGGCCGGCCGGAAGCCGGGGAAATTATATTGTTGGTCGCCATCATCAGCATCCTGGCTTCCATCTGGGCCTGGTGCGAGATCGGCACGTGAACGGCCATCTGGTCGCCGTCGAAGTCGGCGTTAAAAGCCGCGCAGGTAAGCGGGTGCAGCTGTATGGCGAGACCTTCTATGAGCACGGGCTCGAAGGCCTGTATGCCGAGCCTGTGGAGGGTCGGGGCGCGGTTAAGCATGACCGGATGTTTTCTGGTCACCCTTTCCAGTATGTCCCAGATCTCGTTGTCGGCGTGTTCCAGCTTTTTCCTGGCTATCTTAAGGGTTATGTTCTCCTTTTTGATGAGCTCGGCGAGCACGAAAGGCTTGAAAAGCTCGAGGGCCATTTCCTTGGGAAGACCGCACTGGCTAAGCTTCAGGTTCGGGCCCACGACTATGACGGAACGGCCGGAATAGTCCACCCTTTTACCGAGCAGATTCTGCCTGAATCTGCCCTGTTTGCCTTTGAGTATGTCGGAAATGGATTTCAGCGGCCTGTTGGCGGAGCCCAGCACCACTTTACCCCTGGCGCCGTTCTCTATGAGCGCGTCCACGGCTTCCTGCAGGAGGCGCTTTTCGTTGAAGATCATGACCTGGGGAGCCCTTAAGGCTTCTATATGTTTGAGCCTGTTGTTCCGGTTTATTATCCTTCTGTAAAGGTCGTTGAGGTCCGAGGTGGCGAAACGGCCGCCTTCCAACGGCACGAGAGGTCTCAGATCGGGGGGTATCACGGGGAGAATGGTCATTATCATCCATTCGGGCCGGGAGGCGCTTTCGTAAAAACCCTGCAGGATCTGCAGTCTCTTTATGAGCTTGGTCCTGTCCTCGTTATCTTTGGCGTCCTCGAGTTTTTTCTGGATGTCCTTTATTTCCTTTTCGAGGTCCACGCCTTCGAGCAGTTCTTTTATGGCGGCGGCGCCGGTGCTGACCTTTATTTTGGAATATTTCTTCCTGACTTCGTTGAGCTGGGCGTCGGTAAGCACGTCGCATTTGGAGTACTCGACCCTGCCGGTGACCGGGTCCTTGGTGTCTTCGAGGACAACGTAAGCCGCGTAATACACGACCTTCTCGAGGTCGGTCGGCCTCATGTCCAGTATAAGGCCTATCCTGGACGGGCTTTTTCTCAAAAACCATATATGCGCCACGGGGGCGGCCAGGTCTATGTGCCCCATCCTTTCCCTTCTGACCTTGGATTCGGTGACTTCCACTCCGCACCTGTCGCAGACCACGTTCCTGAATTTTATCCAGCGGTATTTTCCGCATTCGCATTCGTAATCCTTCACGGGTCCGAATATCCTCTGACAGAGCAGACCGTCCTTCTCGGGCTTGAGCGTCCTGTAGTTGATAGTTTCGGGTTTCTTCACTTCGCCGAAGGACCACTGTTTTATTTTATGGGGGCCGGCTATCCCTATCTTCATCCCGTCAAAATGATTGAAGTCAATCCCCTTCCTGACCTTCCCGGTCTTTCTGGTGGCTCCGAGAAACTCTCTGGCGGCGGATATAGAAATATTGTCCATGTTCATTCTCCTCAAAACATCAGGGGTAAGCGGTCAGGGGTGAGAGGCCGGAGCTATTAGGTATTTTTTCGCCCTGTTCCCTGTTCTCTGTTCCCTGCTCTTTATTTCTCCTTAGAAACTTTCTTCTTCGTCTTTCCCTTCTTTTCTTCCGCCGGCGTCTCGCCTTCCACGGCGGGGACGGCCGTCTTTATCAGATCCACGTCCAGCGCCAGGGCCTGAAGTTCCTTCACCAGCACCTTGAAAGATTCCGGCACGCCCGGCTCGTTCGGGAATTCGCCCTTTATGATATGCTCGTACATCTTGTTGCGGCCGGTGAAGTCGTCCGATTTGACCGTGAGCATTTCCTGCAGGGTGTAAGCGGCGCCGTAGCCTTCGAGCGCCCAGACTTCCATTTCTCCGAACCTCTGTCCGCCGAAAAGGGCCTTGCCGCCCAGCGGCTGCCTGGTGACGAGGCTGTAAGGTCCTATTGACCTCGCGTGCACCTTGTCTTCGACGAGGTGGATGAGCTTGAGGACGTACATATAGCCTATGGTGACTTTTTCCTGGAACGGGTCGCCGGTGCGCCCGTCGTACAGGGTTATCCTGCAGTAATCGTCCGGCAGATACTTTTCCGGCACGCCGTCCTTCTTGAGCTTTTCCCTGGCTTTCTTTATCTGTTCTATGACCTGCGATTCCCTGGGGCCGTCGAAGACCGGGCAGATCATCTGGGTATTAAGCTGTTTCGCGGCCCACCCGAGCATGACTTCGAGTATCTGTCCTATGTTCATACGGGAAGGAACGCCCAGCGGGGACAGCACTATGTCCACGGGGGTGCCGTCGGGCAGATAGGGCATGTCTTCCTTTCTCATGACCTTGGAGACCACGCCTTTGTTGCCGTGGCGGCCGGAGAGCTTGTCGCCGACCTGCAGCCTTCTCTTGAGGGCTATGTAAACTTTGACCACCTTGTTGACCGTGACGGGAAGTTCGCCGGTTTTCTTTATCAGTTCTATTTCTCTGGCGAATTTCTCTTTTATCTTCTTCTCCATCAGCTTGTAAAACTCTTCTATCTCGGTGCCTTTGCCGCCGTCCTTAAGGGTCTCTTTACGGAACTCGCGGAGAGCTTCCATATGCCTGTTCATCTCTTCCTTAAGTTCGTCCATCCTTCTCTTCTCTTCGGGCTTGGAGAGTTTTTCCCTTCTCACGAACACCCTGGTCCCTATGACCTTGCCGTAAACGCCCGGGGGGACCCTGAGGGAGGTGTCGGCGACTTCGTCGGCTTTTTTGCCGAAAATGACCTTGAGCAGTCTTTCCTCGGGAGAAAGCTGCTGCTCGCCTTTAGGCGAAACCTTGCAGACGAGGATATCCCCGGGGCCGACCATGGTGGAAGGCACCACGATGCCGTCCTGATCTATGTGTTCGAGAGATTCGGAACCCACGTTCGGGATGTCCCTGGTTATTTCTTCGGGTCCGAGCTTGGTGTCGCGGGCCTCGACCTCGTATTCCTCTATGAAGATGGAGGTTAAGGCGTCGTCTTCCACCACCTTTTCGGAAACCAGGATGGCGTCCTCGTAGTTATAGCCTTCCCAGCTCATGAAAGCGACGAGTATATTCTTTCCGAGAGCCAACTGGCCGTTGGAGGTGGCGGGGCCGTCGGCTATGACCTGCCCCTTTTTAACGGCGTCTCCGCTTCTCACTATCGGATACTGGTTCACGCAGGTGTCCTGGTTGGAGCGCTTGTACTTTATCAGATGGTAGACGTCGGGGTCCTTGGAATGATCCGGTTTCACCGCTATCATGGTGGCGGAAACGTATATCACTTTGCCGGAATTTTTGGCCGTGAGACAGGCTTTTGAGTCGCGGGCCACATAGGGCTCTATACCGGTGCCCACGAGCGGCGGCTCGGCTATCAGCAGCGGAACGGCCTGCCTTTGCATGTTGGAGCCCATCAAAGCCCTGTTGGCGTCGTCGTGCTCGAGGAAGGGGACGAGGGCGGCCGAGATAGAGAAGACCTGCAGCGGCGAAACGTCCATGTGCTTCACGTCGTTGGCCGAGACGAAAATATAGTCGTCCTTGTACCTGCCGTAGATCTGGTCGGAGGATATCCTGGAGGATTCTATCGGCGTATTGGCCTGGGCGACGAAGATGTCGTCTTCGGCGTTGGCCGTCATGTATTCGACCTGTTCGGTGACCTTCTTCTTGTCTACCTTCCTGTAAGGGGTTTCGATAAGGCCGTATTTGTTGACCTTGGCGTAAGTGGAAAGAGAGACTATGAGGCCGATGTTCGCGCCTTCGGGAGTTTCTATCGGGCAGACGCGGCCGTAATGGGTATAATGCACGTCGCGGACTTCGAAGCCGGCGCGCTTCCTGTTCAGGCCGCCCGGACCGAGAGCCGAAAGCCTTCTTTTATGGGTGAGTTCGGCCAGCGGGTTTATCTGGTCCATAAACTGGGAGAGTTGGGAGGTGCCGAAGAACTTCCTGATTATGGCGACGGCCGGCGCGGAGTTGACAAGTATCCTCGGGGTCGGGGTCTTCTCCTCCTTGCTCATCTTTTCCTTCACGTTCCTGGCCACCTGCACGAGCGCCACCCTTATCTGGTTCTCAAGGAGTTCGCCTATAGAGCGGACCCTTCTGTTGCCGAGGTGGTCTATGTCATCCACTTCATACTTGAACTCATTTCCGTTTATCTCTTCATTTATCACTCCCGTGTTGAGTTTGAGAAGATATTGTATGGTGACTATGAGATCTTCGAGGGTCAGGTTCCTCCTGGTTTCCCCGGGGATCTTGAATTTCTTGTTGATCTCCGCGAGCCTCTCGTAAAGGGGCTTCAGCTTCCTGTGCGCCTTGTAGCGGCCCACTATCGAGAAATCGTATCTCCTGAGACTCTTGTAAAGAATTTCGCCGAGATAGTTCTCTATATACCGCTGGGGGGCCTCGAAATCCTGCCCTCTCATCTTTTTGTAAATTTCCTTCTTGGCGTCGAAAACGGTTTTAGGCTGGTTTTTGCCGAGTGCCAGGAGCACGCCGGGGTTGTCGTCTTCGGGATTGCCCTTTATGAGCTTGACCGATTTTATGCCCCTTTCGTTTATTATTCTGACGGTCTTGTCGTCTATGGGCGCGGCGGCTTTATCGTCCAGGTTCCAGATGACCTCGCCGGTCTTTTTGTCCACGATATCGTCTATGGCGTACCTGTTTATGATGCTCTGGTAATTTGCGCCGTTAAGCTTTATTCCCTCGGCTTCGTAGAAGATCTGAAGGATCTCCCTATTGGTCTCTATGCCGCTGGCACGGAGGAAGGTGGTCGAGAGTATTTTTTTCTTTCTGTCCAGCCTTACCCAGAGAACGTTGTCCACGTCGAACTCGAATTCCACCCAGGCGCCCCTGTAGGGGATGATCCTGGCGAAGTAGAGGGGTTTGCCTTTAAGGGACTGTTTCTTTTCCTCGTCTTCCTCGAAAATGATGCCGGGCGACCTGTGCAGCTGACTGACGATTATCCTTTCCGCCCCGTTGAACACGAAGGAGCCGGTATCCGTCATTATGGGCAGGTCGCAAATGGTCACGTCCTGCTCGGAAACCTGCTTGACGGTGCCGCTCTTGTTCTTGACGCTGAGCGAAAGATAGGCCTTGAGAGGCGCGGAATAGGTGCCGCCCCTTATTATCGCCTCTTCCGAATTCATATAATGGGGTTTCCCGAGCTCGTATTTCACGAAATCGAGGATCATGGAGCCGTCCGCGGACTCTATGGGAAAAACGTCCACGAAAGCGGCCTGAAGGCCCTGTATTTTTCTTTTTTCCGGCGGGATGTCCAGTTGTAAGAACCAATCGAAGGAATTCTTCTGCATCTCAAGCAAATCGGGCAACTCCAACACCTTGTCTATCCTGGAAAAGTTTAACTGGTTCATCGTTCCGCCTCTCTTTTCTTTTTAGATAAAAAAACGCTTCCCTTCCCGTCTTTTGGACGGGAAGGAGATGTTTTAGGTTTTGCTTTTTACAGTAATATGTTCTTTCAATCGCAAGAATTAGCCCCTCTTTATGGGGCAAAAGAACCTCTAATGTCGGGCTTTCATCCGGCCGCCTGCTCGCGTCCGCCTAAAGCGTCCCACTCCTTTTAACCCAAGTAGACGTCCCATTCCACACCACATAAAGGGTGGCCGCTCTTTATGCGGTAACCCATTTAGACGGGACTGTCGCTCTTTATGCGACGGGACAGCCCCGGAACAACGAGCCTCCGGCTCATCAAGTGTCGTAGCTTATAGCGACGACCTCTTTATGGGGCGGATAAACAGGCGGTGGGATTATTTCAATTCCACCTGCGCGCCGGCATCCTCGAGCTTCTTCTTGAGCTCTTCGGAAGTCTTCTTGTCGACATTTTCCTTGACGTTTTTGGGAGCGCCTTCTACCAGAGCCTTCGATTCCGCGAGGCCGAGTCCGGTAATCTCCCTGACGACTTTTATGACGCTTATTTTCCTGGTAGAGTCGGGGCATCCCTTAAGGACGACCGTAAATTCAGTTTGTTCTTCGACGGCCGTGGCGGCTCCGCCGGCGGCGGGAGCGGCTGCCATCGCCATTCCCATAGCGGGCATAGCTTTAACGCCGAATTTCTCTTCTACGGATTTAACGAGGTCGGCTAATTCAATCACGGTAAGATTGGAAATAGCTTCGACTATCTGATCTTTATTGAGTTTCTCTGCCATGTTAGTTCTCCTTTGCTCTTTTAATAGCCCCCTCCTTTTAAAGAAGGGGTTTATCCCGATAATTTTGGGGCTACCAGGATTTATCCGTGCCGGATAAAACGATTGTGACTTCTGTTAGTGTTAAGACTAAAAACGGGATTTACCCCATAAAGAGGGGCAGCGTTACTGCTTGCTTTCTTTGGATTTCTTTTCTTCGAGGGCTTTCAAGACGTACGCGAGGTCCCTGACGGGAGCCTCGAGCACAAACCTGACCTGAGCCATACTCGTGTAAAGAGCGCCGGCCAACTGGGACAGAAGCTCTTTCTTGGATCCAACCTTGGAAATCTGTATGCAGTCGCTCGGAGCGAGCCAGTTTTTGGAGATGAACCCGCCCTTTATCTTCAGGGAGGGTTTTTCTTTGGAATAATCGACTAAAATCCTGGCGACGCTGGAGATC
>Ga0210017_1003565_pt1 | contig 13019 bp, 7 predicted proteins | sample CryGeyCG2014_020_FD_183966 | JGI IMG/M metagenome (GOLD analysis project Ga0210017, IMG submission 183966) | Groundwater microbial communities from aquifer - Crystal Geyser CG08_land_8/20/14_0.20 (SPAdes) (version 2) | ecosystem: Environmental > Aquatic > Deep subsurface > Groundwater | place... | reverse complement strand
TCTGGCCATGGCGTCTATTACCGCTTTGCGCGGATACGCTTCGACTACTCGGCGCTCGATCTGGCGGTTTATCTGGAGACTGATTCCGGCGTTATTAATCTTGCCCGTCTCGCCGTCGGCGCTGTTTTCCGTGCGCTGCTTACGCTCTTCCATAATGACATTTAATTCCGATTTGAATTCGACCGGATCGAAGGCACATTTATACATGCGTTCCGATTCAATGTCAAATGCCAAGTCGATCTTGTTTTTGGGGAGAAGCTCATAATAAACCGTCAGGTCGGTGGAGGTATAAGCATTATAAATACCGCAATTGGCGCTGATCAGTTCGGAAATGGTGCCTTTCGGAAAGCGGCTGGTACCCTTGAACATCATATGTTCGACAATATGGCTGATACCGGTCTGATTGAACGGTTCGTATTTCGAGCCGACATTATAGGTCAGGTGCGAATAAATTACCGGTGCAGTATGCAGTTCATAGGTAATGACTTTCAGGCCGTTATCGAGGGTGAATTCCTTGACGCGGGATTCGTCGAGAGCCAACAAACCTGAAAAAATGGTGCAGAGTACCATACCCAAACAGATCAGACGTTGAAAATATTTCATGCGAGACAGTTCCTTTAAATTATTCGTGTTTATACTAAAAAGCCCGATTAAATCTATTGATTTATTGTTAAGGAATCAATGGAATGTTTGTTTGACCGGTTATTAATTATTATGAAATGGCGAAAATATATTATTTTGAACTCACGGCAGTCAATTGAATATTTACTCTGAAGTTTCATTTTTTTTGCGGGATTACATATACCGAGGCGCCGCTGAAGGCTGAAAAATCCTGAAAGTCAAAAATAAAACGCCCAGGCCTCTATAAGTCAGCAATAAAACTACTGTTCTGAATTATAATCACCGTTACCGCGAATGATCCGGCGATACCATTCAAAAGAGTCCTTCGGAATCCGCCGGCCGGTTTCGTAGTCAATGTAGACGAGGCCGAAACGTTTGCGGTAGCCCTCCGCCCATTCGAAATTATCCATGACCGACCAATGGAAATAGCCGTCGACTTTCACGCCGTCTTCGATAACACGGTGCAAGGCTTGCAGATAACGAGCGGTGAAATCGATGCGCTGGGGATCGTGGACCTTGCCGTCACGCTGAATCCAGTCATTATTCGCCATTCCGTTTTCCAGGATAATAATCGGCAATCCGTAGCGCTCATAGAAAAAACGCGGTCCCCAGTAAAGCGCTTCCGGCGTTACCGGCCAGTCCATCGCCGTGCGCGGGCAATTCGCATCGATCGGTAGAATTTCCCAGCCGTTTCCGTTAGCCCGGACTTTTGCGGCATTGTAGATATTCGTCCCGAAGAAATCCAGCGGCTGGGAAATCATCGCCATATCGGACGGCTTTATTTTCGGCATTGCCCCGGCGAACAATTTCAAGCCGTCTTCCGGGTAATTTCCCCGGATTATCGGATCTGCCCACCAGGCAATATTCCAAACGTTCCGTTCCGTTACGGCAAAGGTCGCCTTGCGGGCGGTCTCGATATCTTCGGATGTATCGGTCACTGGCAGAAAGTGTAATCCGACCGGCACAATGCCGATGCGAGGCTTTTTTACACAACGGGCGTTTAGGGTCTGAACGGCTTGGCCGTGAGCCAGCAACACGTGATGGGCGGCAGTCAGCACCTCTTTGAGACTCAGTCGCAAACCCGGAGCGTGAACTCCTGTATGAAGGCCGAAATGTACGAATCCCTGCGGTTCGTTGAGTGTCATCCAATTCGTCACCCGGTCGCTGAAAGCATCGGCCAGAACGCGGGTATATTCCGCAAACCAGTCCGGGCTCTCCGTATTTACCCAGCCGCCCCGTTGAAAGAGCGCTTCCGGATAATCCCAGTGAAAAATCGTCAGCCAGGGCTCGATTCCCTTAGCAAGCAGGCGGTCAATCAGGCGATCGTAGAAAGCGATTCCGCGGGGATTGAGCGGTCCCGTTCCTTCCGGCAGTACACGCGTCCAGGAAACCGAAAAGCGGTAGGCGTGCAAACCAAGGGTGCTCATTAGATCGACATCTTCTTCCAGATGATGATAATGAGCCGGGCCGGTTTCCCCGGTCTGACCGTCCCAGACCCGGCCGGGCTGTTGGCAGAAAGTATCCCAAATTGAGGGCGTCCGGCCGTCGGCTTTTACGGCGCCTTCGATCTGATAACTGGCCGAAGCCGCGCCCCAGATAAAATTTTTCGGAAAAATCATAAACCTGTTCCTTTTCGCAAGCCTCAACCTTTCAAACCGCCCAGCATGATCCCGCGGATATAATATTTCTGCATTGCCAGGAATACGATCAGCACCGGCAGAATCGTGACCACCGATCCGGCCATCATCAGTTCGGTGTCCTGAACATGTTCGCCCATCAGATTAGCCAGCGCCACCGGCAGCGTGTACATATTATCGCGCGTCAGGATAATCAACGGCCACAGAAAATCGTTCCAGGCGCCCATGAACGTAAACAGCGCCAGCGTCACGAGAATCGGCTTGGCCAGCGGCAGAATGATCTTCCGGTAGATGTAAAAATCAGACGCCCCGTCGATGCGGGCGGCTTCGATCAAACTATCCGGAATGGATATGATATACTGCCTTATCAGGAAAATTCCGTAAATGCTGGCCATTCCGGGAATGATAATTCCCCAGTAAGAATTGATCAGCCCCAGACGGTTCAGCATCAGAAACAGCGGCAGCATCGTCACCTGCGCCGGAATCACCATCGCCGACAGCAACAGGCTGAACAGTTTACTTTTCCCAGGGAAGCGGTATTTGGCGAAAGCATAACCCGCCATGGAATTAAACACCAGAGAAATGGCCGTGACCGACACCGAGACGATGATGCTGTTGATAAAATAGCGTACAATATTCATCTGGCCGAACAGGCGCCGGTAATGCTCGCAAGTGATTTCTTTTGGAAAAAAGCGGGGCGGAAATTGATTGGCGTTACCTTCCGGCATCAGCGACACCGAAACCATCCAGATGAAGGGCGCCAGGGTCAGGATCACGGCCGGAATCATCAGTAGGTACAAACTGCCTTTTTGAGGATTTTTTTTAATATTCATGGCTTTTCTGAACCCGCAGCTGAATCAGGGTGATAATTAAAATAATGCCGAATAAAATAAACGCAATCGCCGCCGAATATCCCATGCGCCAGAATTTGAAGCCTTCCTTGTACATCAGCAGGACAATGCTCAAAGTACTGTTAAGTGGTCCGCCGTCAGTCATAACGTATGGTTCGGCAAAAAACTGACAATACCCGATCAGGGTCGTGATTGTGATAAATCCGGTGGTTTGCGCCAGCATCGGCAGGGTGATGCTGCGAAATTCCTGCCAGCCGTTGGCTCCGTCCAGCCGGGCGGCCTCGTAAAGCGTTTCCGGGATGTTCTGGAGCCCGGCGATAAAGATAATCATATTGTAGCCAAAGCCTTTCCAGACCGCCATGATGATCAGAGCCGGCATCGCCCAACGCGGATCACCCAGCCAGTCCTTCGGGCTTGTTCCGGCAAATCCCAGCAGATAATTCAGCAGACCGAAACGGGTGTGGTAAATATAACGCCAGATTACGGCTACCGCCACCAACGTCGTTACCACTGGCAGGAAGAACGACAGGCGAAAGAACGATTTGAATCGCAACAATTTTGAATTGATTGCCGTTGCCGCCAGCATGGACGCCAGGATCGACAGCGGCACTCCAACCACAACGAAATACGCGGTATTGCGCAGGGCTTTCCAGAACAACGGATTGTGAAATAAGTCGACATAATTGGCGAAGCCGATAAAGCGCGCCCGGGTAATATCGCCCAGCGAGTAGATGTCGAAATCTGTAAAACTCATCAGCAGCGCCGCCAGCACCGGCACGAAGAAAAACACAAATATCGCCGTCATCGCCGGAGTTAAAAACAGGTAAGCGGCCGAAGTATACCGATAAGCTGATTTCACGGCTGTTCCTTCTGCAAAAGCCAGCGCCGCTTTTCAAGCAGCCGGTCAATCTCGGAATTCAAACATATTCCGACCTGCGCGGGACTCATTTTACCGTAAGCCATGATCTCGACGTGCTGCTGAATTTTCAGGGCAATCTGCTCCCATTCCGGAATACGCGGCGTCGGCTGAACCCGCTGCAATTGCCGGTAAAAGGCTTCCGTTTTTTCGTCCGCATGTAATTTCGCTAGGTTCCAGGCTTTCTTGTTGGCCGGCAGATCGCCGCTGAGTTTGTAAAAACGCGCCTGGATTTCCGGCCGGGACAGGAATTCGATCAGTTTCCAGGCCGCCGCTTTATTTTCGGAATTTCTGAACATGACGATACTGGAACCGCCGGCGGTTGAAATTCCGGGATATTCAGTGCTGAACGAGGGCATCGGGGCCACGGTCCATTTGTCCTCCATGTTAGCGGGCAAACGCTTCTGGAATTCGCCCAGATTCCAGGGGCCACTGATGTAAATCGCGAAGTAATTCTCGGCGAAACTCTGGTACAGATTCGAGATCGTGTTCATACCGAGAGGGCATAATTTATTGTCGTACCATTTCAGGAAAAACCGCAGGGCGTTTTGAAACTCCGGTGTGGCAAAATCGCCGTATGAATCGTTGTCTCTCAGCAAGGCCGAGCCGCTTTGCATGGCCATGGCCACGACCTCGTGCCAGCCGTTCAGCGGCAGATAAAAAGCATAGTCGGTCTTGTGCGCTTTCTGAATTTTCAGCGCCAGGTCGAACATCTCCAGCCAGGTTTTAGGCGCCGTCGTATAACCGAAGTCCGCAAAAATGTCTTTGCGGTAAAACAGCAACCGGGTGTCAACGTACCAGGGAATTCCGAAAAGCACCTCTCCGATTTCATTCGTTGCCCAAATGCCCGTAAAATATTCCACCGGGTCGATTGTTTCTGAACTTTCTATGTAATTGGGCAATGGTTCAAGTGCATTCAGCGTGACAAATTCCGGTATCCAGGTATTGCCCAGCTGACACAGGTCGGGAGTAGAATGACCGGCATAGGCCGTGAGCAATTTTTCATGGGCCGCCGACCAGGGAATCGCCTGAATGCGCACCTGCAGACCGGAATTTTCCTTTTCAAATCCGGTTATCAATTGTCCGAGATGCTGGGCCTCTACACCCATCGCCCAGAATTCGATGACCGTCGCACTTTCCCGATCTGAATGGCAGGCGCTCAGCGTTAAAACAAAGACCAGCAGGATGACAAAAAGTAATCTGCCGGTATTTTTTATGGTTTTAAGAAAGGAGGCCTTTTTCACCAAACCGGTTTCATTTCGACAGTACCATTTTTCCCGCGAGTGTGCCGGACTCATGTTCCAATTTAAAGAAATAAATGCCACTGGGAAGCAATTTTTTAAAACGGCCGGTTCCGTTCCAGTAGAATTCCTGATTTCCACTCTGAGCATAATGCGTTTTGAACCGATTCACCAGTTGTCCATCGAGATTATAAATCGACAGGGTAACCAGGCCGGGTTTACCGAGGCTAAACCGGATATTCGTGCCGGGATTGAATGGATTTGGATAATTACCGTATACGGCAAATTTATTGATCACATTATGGTTTGTCGGAGCAATGGCGTCGGTCGTGTCGGCTTCGAAGCCAATCACGGCGAGCATGGTTTGAATTTCCGGATTGGCCATGAAATTGTCCCAGAGCAGCCCGCTGCGGTAATTTTCGATCATGCAGATAATCGGGCCCTGATCGATGGCGATATAAGTTCCGGCCACCCAGTTCTGGGTCTCATTAAAGGCGTCCTTAAAGCCCAGCGGTCCGATAATATCTGCGCCCAGATCGCGATAAAAGTGCTTCAGAGCCTTCATCGATTCATCTGGCGTATACGGGAAAGCCGACAAGGCCGCCGAGGGCGTAATTGTACCGTTATCCGCGCCGGTAGTCGGTTCGTGCGCCATATAACCGACCAGCGGATCGTCGCTGGCCGTCAATCCCCAGCAATTTTCGCCATAGCCGGTATAACCGCCCGAATTTTCGATACACCAGGCCTGATTGATCAGCGAGATGTTGCGGTTATTTAAATAATAATTCGTGTGACTGTCTTTCTTATGGCGCGGATCGAATCCCAGGAAAGAATAATGCGTGAAAAACAGCGGCCCGCCTTTATCCCAACCGACGTCCTGCTTTATTCCGTAAAAAGTATCGCCGTTGTCGTAGTAGGATTGCGAGGCCCAGCCGTATTCCCATAAACTGGCGGGAACGGAGTGCGTTGGAGAGGCAATTGCCAGCAAGTAGACGATCATACATTCGTTATAACCGTAAATCGGCATATTCATTTCCCAGGCGTAGTTTGGCGACCAATGCCAGTAAAGCGAATTTCCGTTGGTATAACGACGATACCAATCCCATTCAATCGATTCCCACAATTCGGTCGCAACCGAGCGGATTTGGGTTTCATCTGTACTTTCCTGGTCGAAATACTGACGCACCGTCAATAAGGCCTGCGCGACATAGGCCGTCTCGACCAGATCGCCGCCGTCGTCTTTACTGCTGAATGGTATGGCACTTCCGGTGCTTCCGCCAATCCAGTGCGACCAGGCGCCATGAAAACGGTCGGCATCCCGGAAGAAATTCAGCATTTTCAGGACATGAGCGGCGCCGGCTTCGCGGGTGATAAACCCGCGTTCAATCCCGACCGGTATCGCCATCATGCCCATTCCCGAACCGCCGGAGGTCACCGTTTCCGGGCCGTCCGGATAACGTTCGCGGGCCAGACCGGAAACCGGATGGGCATATTCCCAAAAATAGCTAAACGTCATTTCCTGAACCATATTCAGCAAACCCTCATCGTCCAGAGTAGCCGTCACTGCAAAAGCCGATTCAGATAAATCGGACTCATTATAGCTCTCGTCATAGGCGCTGACCTTATAATAAAAACTGCGTCCGACCAAACCATGATAATCCGAACAGACCGGCAGGCTCTCCGTAACTGCGCCGACCTTTTTATACGAACCGCCCGGAGAAGCCCGGTAAATATTGTATCCGGCGACGTCCTCATCGCTGACCAGATCCCATTTTATCGTGGAATGTTTTTCATAACCTTTGACGGTAACATTGGCCGGAACCGCCGGTGGGGTAATATCAACGCTCTGTCCCAAAACCATCCGGATTTCATCCAGATATAAGAGATGCGGATTGCCGTCGGCCAAATCCTGCCCGTAAAAAATCGTTTTAATTTTGGTTAAATCAGCTGTGCCGGGATTATCTTTAAAAGGCTGGAGCGGGAAGCGGACATTATACCAGGAGCTGTCCGAAATATCGCCGATGTAGTCAGACATACTGATTTTACTGGTCTTGCGATTGGACAAATCTTCCAGATATAAAAACGGCAAACAGCCAGAGGCTACGATGGTATCCGAATAAACCCAGAAAGACAGAGTGTCCTTCTCACCGATATCGTGTCCCGGCCAGCCAATTTCGGCCACGGCAATGCCCCAATCGCCGCCACTTTTAGATGTCCAGCCCAGCACCAGACTGTTCTGTCCCTGGAAATAATGTTCCGTACTGACGGGAAATTTCTCGCCGACCCGCGCCAGCATACTGGGTGAGGTTACATAGCCCCAACTGGGATCGTAGGAATCATTCGAGGGACTGTCATCAAAAAAAATAAAGTCATCAGCCATAAGAGAAACCGACAACACACTAATTAGCATTATTGTAAAACGGCAGAGTTGCTTCATAACCGCTCCTCTTTGTTATTTTTTAATTTTTTCCAATCAATCTCTCGCATACGTTTTTGTTTACAGAGTCACTTCCACCCGGCAGGTTTTTTTACGACCCGGCGGAATAACGTTGCCGATAATTGTTTTTCCATCAATGATCAGGCGCTTTACCGCTCCGGCTTTTCCGGATTCGTTTTTGATCTGTATGTCGAACAATGTCCCGCGAAACAACCTTTTCACCCGATAAGATGGCCATTCCGGCGGGATATGCGGATCGATAATTAATCCGGCCAGACCGGCTCTGATTCCCAGAATCCACTCCATTATACTTTTTTGCAGCCAGGCGGCCGAACCGGTATACCAGGTCCAACCCCCCCGGCCGTAATGTTCCGAATCCGGGCCGTCAATATTGCCGGGTGTTACATAAGGCTCGGCTTTATAGCGATCGGGTTCCATTCCATTCTGAATCGGGTTAATGCCCTGATATGTTCGATAGGCCAATTCGTCCTGGTTCACCCTGGCAAACGCCTGGATTGCCCAGGTGGCGGCGTGGGTATAGACGCCGCCGTTTTCGCGGATTCCGGCGGCATAGCGGGACAGGTAGCCGATGTATTCGTCCGGCTCGTGGTAGCTGGGATACAACAACAGCGGTCCGTTTGGTTTCATCAAATGTTCGACGACTGCTGCCATGGCTTTGTGCTGATATGCCGGCGGCGCACTGCCGGCGATGACACTCCAGGTCTGGACATTCAGGTAAATCTTCCCCTCCGGATTGGATTGACTGCCAATCAATTCACCATTGTCCTTTGTTCCCTGACGAAACCAAGCGCCGTCCCAGCCGAACTCCAGTAATTTTTCACTCAGCCGGGAAGCCTTAGCTAAATAATGTTCGGCTTTCTGTTCGTCACCCGCTTTCTTCAGCCAATCTGCAAAACGAATCAGGATATAATATAAAAAATGAATGACCCAGAACGATTCGCCTTTCATGTCGATGCCGGCGGCGCTGAGACCGTCATTCCAGTCGCCGCAACCAATTAGCGGAATACCTCTTTCGCTCAGGCGCTCCAGGGCAAAATCGATCGCCCGGGTACAGTGTTCGAGTACGGAACCACCAACGGGATCGTCATAATATCCGAACGATTGTTTCAGAAAATTACAGTCGTTGGTCTCTTCGAGATAACCCAGCGTCACAAACGGCAGCCACAGAAAATCGTCAGAGAAATTTGAGTCCATTCCGGTTTCGGTAATCGGGTGCCACCAGTGTAAAACATGTCCGTTTTTAAACTGGTGTTCGGCATGCAGGCCAATCTGGCGGGCGGTCAGATTCGGATCGCTATCCAGGAATATCTGACTATCCTGCAGTTGATCGCGAAAGCCGTAAGCCCCGCTTTGCTGATAATAAGCCGTGCGGGCCCAGAGCCGGCCGGAAATGGCCTGATATCTCAGCCATTTGTTGGTCAATAAATTCAGCGATTCGTCCGGCGTATCAACTTCGCTCCGGCTGAGCATATCCACCCAGAAAGCACGAACTTCCTGCAAGGCTTTATCTACGGAAGCAGAATCATTCAGCGCCGTGCGAAACTGATCCAGTTCTTCCAGATTCCCGGCCAAGCCGCATAAATAATGCATCCGGGTACTTTGACGGGCTTCAACCGTTAGAGGTACCGCCGATCCGGCGACCGCATCATAAGAAGTGCCCTGATGATGTGGCCGCGCTGATTCGTTCAGAAAAGCCGGGTTCTGCAAGGTTCCGAACTGGCCAATAAAGGTATCCTTGTCAAATTCAAAATCTGATATTGGCCGGCTGGCGGTCAGAAACCCGGTATACGGATAACTTTTATTCCAATGTCCGCACCCCGGAACGCCGATGTCCCAGAGTCGTTTGGTCGCCAGAACGGCATTCCGCTCACGGTCCAGGCGGGTTCCGATGAAGGTCTTATGAAATTCGCGATGATGATCGGCGCTGGAACCGAGACACCATTCAAAATAGGTAATCAGTTCGATGTGGCGTGTCCGGTCGGAAATATTTTCGACGTTAATATCCCAGACTTCCAGCGATTTCTCGAGCGGGATAAAAATGTTCAGGATGGTTCGGATACCTTTATATTCCGTCGTAAAGCGGGTGTATCCGAATCCGTGAGCACACTCGAACAATTCCGGCTCAGTGCGTAACGGGGACCAGGCCGGATTCCAAACCTCGCCGGTTTCCGTATCTTTCAAATAAATATATTTTCCCCAATCATCCCGAACCAAATCCTGATGCCAGCGGTTCAGGCGATTGAACTCCGAATGGTCCAACCAGCTGAAGCCGCCGCCGGCTTGCGAGATGGTCAGTCCATAACGCCCGTTGGAAATGACATTGATCCAGGGTTTCGGTGTCCGGGGCGTTTTGATCATATATTCGTCGCCATTTTCAGAAAAATAACCGTACTTCGTCTCAAATTTGCGCCGGCTGACCGGTCGTTTCTTTATCACTAAAATTCTATCTCCATTTCAAATTGCTGGACTCCGGCCAGGCGGCCGTAATCCGCATAAGCATAATTCACATTTAAAAACGAGTTTAACATTTTGCATCGCAAGCCGACGCCGGCAGTCAAACCCTGTTCGGCATTCTGCTGAAAAAGCGCTTGATAGCCGGTTCGCAGGAAGAGGATTTTACTCAAATCCCACTCAATACCCAGATTCACCTGTTCATTGTTGTCGTTGGGGTGAATCGCATCGATTTCGGCCACTATGTCGCCGACCGGAAATTCCGGAAGATTGACCGCCAGGCCGATGCGGAAGGTCAGCGGCAAGTCCCATTTGTCGGTTTCGTAATAGGCCGGAATGGATTCGTTGTCACCGGTCTCGCTGGCACTCTGATCGTAATAAATACGCAAATCCCGTCCCGTAAATTGCATTTCATTGCCGAAATTGGAAACCGAGGCACCAATTAATAGCCGGTTATTATCAGTGCGGTAAAGACTGCCGAAATCGAAGGCCAGACTGGTGGCGTCGCAATGCCAGATGCTTTCGCGAATATATTTTGCGTTGAAACCGACATTGAAAAAGTTGGTCAATTTTTTCGCGTAAGAAATGCCAATAGCCAGATCGCCGGCGGAAAACTGTTCACCGGTTCCCTCGGGCAATGCCACGGTGCGCACATCCATCAGGCCCATTGACAGCGAATTAAAGAAAAAGCCGAAGGTTCCGATCTTGTCCATCGGAAGCGCCACACCGGTGTAAGCAATCTCAGTATCGAGAAACCAATTGGTGTAGGACGCCAGGGCTTTCCGCTTTTGAAAATCGGCAATCACCGCTGGATTCCAGTAAAGCGCCGAGGCATCGTTGACCGAGGCCACCACGGCGCCGCCCATTCCGGTACTGCGGGCCCCCAGACCGATCTTGAGAAATTGACCCATGGTCGTGCCGACCTTGGTAATCTTTCCGAAACAGGGTAATGACAATAAGCTGACAAGACTCACTACCGTCAGAAATCGCTGAATTGTTTTGATTTTCTTCATCGCCGTTTACCCTATTTAATAATCGCGAATTTTCCGGTAAACTGCCCGGATTCACCGGCATCTACATGAAAGAAATAGACGCCGGCCGCCAGATCTAGCCCGTCTTTAGTAGTCAGATTCCACGGTTCGGCGCCGTCTTCGGCGGTTTCGTTATGGTACAAGGTTTTAACATGGTCACCGCTCATGGTGTAAATCCGAATCGTACAGTGACTCGGTAAATGAATGAAATAAATTAGTCGTTCTCCGCGCCCGGAAGCCAGCGTCTGGCGCGGCTCCCACGGAGCGGCCGCCACATAGGGATTGGGGACTACCGCAACTTTATTGATATTTTGCTTCGCCTGGACGACATCATCTACGGCGGCAAAGGTTTTAAAAGTATAATTATCGCCGCTCCGAAAGGGCAGGTCAATTGCAATTACCGCCGTATCACCAATGCCGGGCAGGATTGGATCGGCATCATCGGGCGCCACAAAATTTATCTTCCAGGTTTCGCGGGTGTAACGTTCTTCCTGAAAATGCATCTGGATATAATCGCCCGGTGAAAGCAGGCTGTCTTTTTGATCGGCCGGTTCCCAGAGATAGGCGCGTACTTTCTTATTGGCGATCACATCCCAGACCCGGAAGTTGGTTTTGTGCCTAAAAACTGACTTTAAATACGAACTGTCGATCACGCCGAACTGTATTTCATAACGCGTCGGAAAATTGGCGACACGCTCTTCCAGTTTGTCATCCCAATAACTGTTCAATGTGGCATAATACACTAAGTTCGATTGCGAGCCATCTTTCCAGACCGAAAAAGTGTCGTTGTAGGCCACGGCGTCATTGACCACGCACAGCCGCATACCATTGAACATAGGATTAGTATCTTCGCCACTCAATGCCGTCGATTCCTCGAAAACCGCGACCGTGTCGTAATCCGTGGTCAGTTCAAACAGGGAATAGGTAATCGTATCGGGATGGGTCGTGTCGTCGAACCTGATTAAATATTCGCTGTCGGTTACCAGAGCCGGATCGAGAAAATCCAGCAGGACATCGCCGCTGCCCCAGCCCTGCAATTTCACGATGCCGTCAGCCGTCTGCGGCGCGACATATCCCGCGGCCGGCGCATTGGGCACCACGACGGCTGTGTTTTTATCGGTCTTGACAGTGCCATAGGTGTCTTTAAAAATCGTCTTGGTACATTCCGATGGCAGAATATACTTCGCCGCCCAGCCCTGGTCGTAGGAAACCACGGCATAATAATAAATCTTGCCGTTCTGAACATCGGTATCCACATAGGAATGTTTCAGCCCATTGTCGGATCCGAGATAATATTTCACGCCGTCCACATCGATATCGAAAAAGTCCCTGACGCTGTCCACGAGATCGAAATGAGCCAGCGGATTGTAAAAGGTCGCCTCGCCGTAGCCGTTGGTGATGATATAATCGTCGTTGAAGGCCTCATCGCTGGCCCGGTAAATCCGGTAGCCTTCAAAATCATAGCCGCCGGTTTCCGGATTGGCAAACGAGTCGTACGAATTTTCAGCGGCATCATCCCAGTAAAGCGTAACCTTGCCATCGCCGGGCACAGCGGTTAAGGTCGGCTTGGCGGGCGGTGTGGCAAAATTATAATTGGCATTGTAAATATCCTGAACCACCTCTTTATTGCGCTTCAGGTCGTCAAGGGTCTTGCCGAAAACGAGTGCCAGAGAGAAGCGTTCGGAATGTCCCGGCGGCATTATGAAAGGCCCCGACCCGAACAAAAATGCGATGTTACCATTTTGACTGCCGGTATCGAAATGATAATTGGAAATGCGCTCCCAGACGGTTTCGTCGTACTGGAATTCGACGC